>Ga0207797_1000657_pt1 | contig 26420 bp, 25 predicted proteins | sample PRCRCaboRojoPR_6_FD_187275 | JGI IMG/M metagenome (GOLD analysis project Ga0207797, IMG submission 187275) | Marine sediment microbial community from Cabo Rojo, Puerto Rico - PR CR 10% Liquid 1 (SPAdes) | ecosystem: Environmental > Aquatic > Marine > Coastal > Sediment | place: Cabo Rojo, Puerto... | reverse complement strand
TTTCCTCGGGCGTCGTCGGCAATACGTCGGCACCGGGACCCTCGACCGAGGCGACGCGAACGCCTGGGTCGTCCGTCCGGCGCACCGTGACGCGGTCGCCCGCCACGCCCTCCAGCGCGCATCCCAGCACGTCGTAGCCCACGCCCACGTTGCCGATGGAGGCGGGAGCGTACGCCGTTGCGGCGTCGGGATGCGTCGGAGGGGAGTCTGCGGTCATGCTCGACTCAGGCGTTGTCATGCGGAAAGGATGAGAGGAGGAGAGAACGAGTGGAGGAACACACAGGCACTGTGCCGACGGGGTCGTAGAAGGAAAAACACCGATGGGGACAGGAATCGTCCGTTCATTCACTCAGCCATTCTCCCATTCCGCACTGTGTTTTTCATCACGCACAACCCATCACGCACAACCCATCACGCACAACCCATAACCCATCACGCCATCAGCCGCAGCAGGTCGGCAAAGACGCCCGCGGCGGTGACGGCGGGGCCGGCGCCGGGGCCCTGGACGATGAGCGGGTTCTTCGCGTAGCGGTCCGTCTGGAAGCGGACGATGTTGTCCGTGTAGTTGATGCGCGCAAACGCGTGGTCCTGTGGGTATCGCTTTAGCTGTACCGAGGCCTCGCCGGAGCGGTCGACGCTGCCGACGAACCGCAGCACGTCGTTCTGCTCCTGCGCCGTGCGCAGCAGATCCGTCATGGCCTCATCGTGCTCGGGGAGCCGCTCCAGAAAGGTCTCCACCGAACCATGCTGCAGCGCGTCGGGGACGAGCCCGTCGACCGTCACGTCGCCGAGCTCCAGGGGAAGCCCGATCTCGCGCGCCAGAATGACCACCTTGCGGGCCACGTCCATGCCGGAGAGGTCGTCGCGCGGGTCGGGTTCCGTAAACCCGGCCTCTTTGGCCTGCCGGAGAATGTCGGAGAACGGACGATCGCCGTCGAAGGCGTTGAACAGGTACGAGAGGGTCCCGGAGAGGATGCCCTCGATGTGGTGGACGCGGTCGCCGGTCTCGATGAGGGTGCGCACCGTTTGCAGGATGGGCAGCCCGGCACCGACGGTGGTTTCGTAGAGGTAGCGCGGGCGGGCGCCGCGGCTGAGGGCTTGCAGTTGCTGATAGTGATCCCACGACGCGGTGTTGGCGCGCTTGTTGGGCGTGACGACGTGGATGCCGCGCTCCAGCCAGTCGTCGTAGTGCTCGGCCACAGCGCCGCTCGCCGTGCAGTCGACGAGCACGATGTGGGGATGGTAGTCGGTGTGGACGTGATCGACAAAGGCATCGAGGTCGGACGTCGGCGCGTCCGCCAAATCGTCCTCCCACGATTGGAGGTCGATACGGTGCTCGTCGGTCAGCATGTGCGAGGAATCCATGATGCCGCGCACGCGCAGGTCGATGTTTTGCTCGTCCTGCAGGCGGTCGCGCTGCGCGTCGATCTGGTCGAGCAGCACGGCGCCGACGTTGCCGGGGCCGATGATGCCGATGGACAGGGTGCGCTTCGACAGGTAGAAGCCGGCGTGGGCGGCGCGGAGCGCGCGCTGGGCCTCGTCGCCGTCCACCACCGCCGAGATGTTGCGCTCCGATGATCCCTGCGCGATGGCGCGGACGTTGACGCCCGCCTCGCCGAGCGCGCCGAAGAAGGTGGCCGCAATCCCGGGGGTGCCGGACATCTGGTCGCCCACGACGGCCAGGATGCTGCAGTCGTTCGTGACGTCGACGTCCTGAATCTGTCCCTGATGGATCTCGGCGTAGAACGCGCGCTCGGCCGCGTCCTTGGCGGCCCGGGCATGCTCCTGCGGAACGGCGAAGCAGATGGAGTGCTCGGAGCTGCCCTGCGAGATGAGGATGACCGAGACACCGTCGTCTTCGAGCGCGTCGAACAGCCGCCGCGCGATGCCGGGCACGCCGATCATGCCGGTGCCCTCCAGGTTGAGCAGCGCCACGTCGTCGACTGTCGAGAAGCCCTTGACGGCCGTGTCGCCGCTGCCGTCAAGGTGGATGCGCGTGCCGGGCACCTCCGGCGCAAAGGTGTTGCGGATGGTGACGGGGATTTCGTGTTCAACCGCGGGCTGTAGCGTTCGCGGGTGGATGACCTTCGCCCCAAAGTACGCCATCTCCATGGCTTCTGCGTACGACAGGTCGTCGAGGCGGCGCGCGTCGGGCACGTAGCGCGGGTCGGCGCTCATCACGCCGTCGACGTCCGACCAGATCGTCAGGTCGTCGGCCTCCAGCAGCGCGGCGACGATGGCGGCCGAGTAGTCGCTGCCGTTGCGTCCGAGCGTCGTGGGCACGCCCTGCGGCGTGGATGCGATGAAGCCCGTCACGACCATCGTGTCGACGTCGTGCTCGGCGCGCCACGCGTCGAAGTTCTCTTGTGTGGCCTCCAGATCGACGACCGGGCCGAGCGCGCTCTGCGTGGCGACGACCACGTCGCGGGCATTGCACGCGGCCGCCGCGCGTCCCGACGCCGCCAGGAGCCGGGCAAGCAGGCGGGCCATCCACACCTCCCCGTATCCGGCCACGAGGTCGCGGGCCGTGGCCGGAGCGGTGTGCATGAGTTCCGCGGCCCGCAGCACGTCAGAGATGTCGGCCACGTCCTCGTCGAGAGCGCGAAGAAGCCCTTCGCCGTCGTCGGGGCCGTCGTCGGGCAGGAGCGAGCGCACGGTGTCGCGCTGCTGATTGCGAACGGCCCGCAGGTCGTCGGCCAGGGAGCCGTTGGGGGCGGCGTCCGTCAGGGCAAGCAGGCGATCGGTGACGCCGCCCATCGCCGAGACGATGACGGCCGTCGGCGTCGGCTGCGACTGGACCAGGTCGGCCACGTGACGAATGCGGCTGGCGTTGGCCAGGCTTGTGCCGCCGAACTTATGAACGGTCCAGTCGCGGGAGGGATCGTCGGATTCCATGCAGGGCAGGGAGGGCAAATCAGGGAAGAGGCAAAAGCCGTGGGGAGGACGGCCCGGAGGGCCCGCGGCTTCCAGGTTGAGGAAGGCGCGAACAGGGGCAGCCAGTTACTGAGGGCGGGCGGCTGGGGTCGGTTCCGCAATGAGCCCCCGGAGCAGCCGCGTGACGGTCGGGATCGCGTCGTCCGCTGCGGATTGCATGTCGTCGACCGACACGGGCTGCAGTGCATCCGGCAGGCAGCGATCGGTGATGACGGAAAGAGCGCACACACGCATGCTCATGTGCCGTGCCGCGATCACTTCGGAGACGGCGCCAGTGCCGACCGCGTCGGCGCCCATCGCCCGGAGCATGCGATACTCGGCGTCCGTCTCCAGGTGCGGGCCCAGCACGGCCAGGTACACGCCCTGGTGGAGGCGAACTCCGGCGTTGAGGGCGACGTGCTCCGCCCGGTCCCGCAGGGCGGTGTCGTAGGGTTCGCTCATGTCGGGGAAGCGCGGCCCCCAGTCCTCCACGTTCGGGCCGACGAGTGGATTGGCCCCCTGGAAGTTGATGTGGTCCGTTACAAGCATCACGTCGGACGGCGCGTACTGCGGATTGAGGCCGCCGGCTGTTTGCGTGACGAGCAGCGTGTCGACGCCGGCCGTAGCCAGCACGCGAATCGGGAAAGCGACCTGCCGTGGCGTGTAGCCGTCGTGCAGATGCAACGGTCCCTGGAGGGCGACGAGCGGGGTATCGTCCAGCGAACCCAGGATCAGGCGCGCATCGGAGTCGTGCGGAGCATGCGGAAGGGAAGGGAACGCGAGGGCCGTGTCGATCTCCAGCGCGTCGGCGATTCCATCGAGGCCGGCCCCGATTACCAGTCCCAAGGGCGGAACGGCGTCTCCTTCGTCGCGCAGAAACTGGGCCGCATCGTCCACGTGGCGGCGATACGCCTGGGTGTCGTCGTGGGTGATGCGCGGCGATTCGGTAGACATACGCGGGACGGAAACCTAATGAAGGGGGCGGATGGTGAGAGAACGCCGGACGGTGCCCAGGGCAGCGCCCCGAGACAGCCCGGACGAGCAGACGTCGGCCGGAGGGCGGCCTTCCTGGCACGCACGTCCACGCTCAGATCGCAGGACGGGACGCGAAGACGGGGGCGGAAAACGGGCCGTCAGTCGAGATCGTCGAGCAGACGCCAGATTTTCTCGATCTCATCGTTGGGGGGATCGTCCTCATCCTTCGACGACTCCTCCTGCGAGGGGTCGGGCGACTGCGAGGAGGCGGGCCGGTCGGGCTCGTCCCAGCGGGACTCGGAGGGAGGGGGGGTGGGCGAGGACGGCTCCGAGGAGGCATCCGACTCCTCGGGCGCGTCGAAGACCGAGGAGAAGCTCATGGCATCGTCGTCGGTGTCGGTCTCCGGGGCATCGTCTTCGTCGGCGCCGCCGAATGCAGCGGCCAGGCCAGCGTCGTCCTCCTCCCGAAACGGTTCCTCGCTGGGAGTAGAGGGGCCGGACGGCTCCGGTTCCGCGTCGGGGTCGGACGGCTCGCCGAAGGTGTCGCCGAGGCGCGAGATGTCGTCCTCGAAGTCGTCCTCGAACGGAGAGGGCGCCTCGGTGTCCGAGTCGGAAGGCCGGTCCATCGGCGTGTCGAACGAGGGCTCCTCATCCGGGGAAGGCGTCGCGGAGGCGCGGTCGTCGGTGGAGGCCGAGGGCTCGCTCGGTGGGGGAGACGCGGGCGGCGAGGTGCCGGCGTCCGTGTCGTCGGGCGAGGAGGCCCAGCCTTCGATCTGCAGCGACTGCGAGAGCTGGTCGTACGCCGCTTCCGCCTCCTCCGTCCCCTCGCTGATGAGGAAGTCGCCCTCCTGGTACTGACGCAGGATTTCCATCTCGGAGGTGAGGAACGCCCGGAGTCGCGCGACAATCTGACTGCGCCGATTCTGGAGATCCTTGACTTCGCTGCTCAGCCGATCGCGCTTGGCCTCGGCTTCCTGTTTGATGTCGCGGGCGTCGGCCTTGGCTTCCCGAATGATGTTATCGGCCTTGCCGCGGGCGTTTTCCAGTTGCTGCTCGGCATTGCGGCGGGTCTGGTCCAGGGTTTCCTGCAGCGCCTCTTCCACCCGCTGGTAGTGCTGCAGCTGGTTCTCCAGCTTCTCGACCCGATTCTGAAGACGGCGGCGCTCTTCCACCATTTCCTCCCACTGGCCCGCGACGGTGTTCAGAAAGGCCTTCACCTCGTCGGGGTTGTAGCCCCGGAGGCTGCGATCGAAGTCCTGCTTGCGGATCTCGAGCGGGGAGAGTTTCATGGCGACAGGCAATCCGTACGACAGAGTCGAGACGTCGAGAACAGTACGGCAAGGAATGTACTACCCAGGGAAGGGTAACGAACGTTCCGTCCGCGCGCAAACGGCGGTCCGCCCGGGGCCGCAGGCCATCGGAGCGCGTTTCCAGCCCGACGTTCTCAGCACACCCTCCGCACCGCCCCACCTGCAGCGCCCCACCCAGACCGCCAGTCAGTCGTAGTCCCGCGGGCCAAAGATGGCGCTTCCGAGGCGCACCATGGTGCTGCCCTCTTCGATGGCGATCTCGAAGTCGTTCGTCATGCCCAGCGACAGCGTGTCCATCTCGACCTGCGGGTTGCTGGAGGCATCGTACGTGTCGAAGAGTTCGCGCATCGTGCGGAACTCGGTGCGCACCGTCTCGCGGTCGGTCGGCTCCTCGATGTAAGTGGCCATTGCCATGAGCCCACGAATGGCGAGGCGGTCGTACTCCGCGCAGCGGTCGAGGAAGTCGTGCGTCTCGTCGGGCAGGACGCCGTACTTGCGGTCCTGCTCGGTGATGTTCACCTGCACGAGGCAGGGGATGGTGCGGTCGTTGTAGCCGGCGCGCTTGTTCAGTTCCTCCGCAAGGCGTGGACTGTCGAGCGCATCGAACCAGTCGGCGTGGCGCGCGACGAACTTGGCCTTGTTCGTCTGCAGGTGGCCCATCATCCGCCAGATGCGGTCGCCGCCGTTCACGCGGCCGGGGCACTGCTCGGCCTTGTCGCGCAACTGCCGCGCCCGGTTTTCGCCGAACTGCTCCAGCCCGCACTGCATGGCGGCGTCAATGGCCTCCATCGGAAACGTCTTCGACACGGCGACGAGGGTGATGGCATCGGCATCGCGCCCGCTGCGCGCACAGGCCTGCGCGATGCGGTCACGGACCCGGTCGAGCCGCTCGGAAATGGCAGAGACGCTGGTTTGTTCTTGGACGTCGGGCATAGGCAACGGAGACGATGCAGTGCGGCGAGGCAGGAACTCGGGCCTTTGAAGGCAGAGCGTGTATCGTATCGTCCCTCCCCGCGGTTGATCCCGGTAGGCCGACGCGCCGCCGCCGCTCAGCGGCGTCCTGCAGGGGGGACGGGAGCATGCAGACGCGATGGTCTTGTAACACGTCGGACCGTTTGGGTTCGTCCATGCGTACGGAGCCCATGATCGAAGCCGGTCCCTCCATCAGGTGACGACCCCCGATGCATGACGCAGAGCACGAGGCCGCGGATCCGGCGGCGCGGCAAACGTACATGGAAGAGGTGGTGAACAGCCTCACGCACGGCGTGGGACTCGTGCTCAGTGCGGCGGGCTGGGGGGCGCTGCTCGTGCTGGCTACGCTCTTCGGCGACGTGTGGCACATCGTCAGCTGCAGCATCTACGGCGGGACGCTCGTCTTCCTCTACGGCACGTCGACGCTGTACCACAGCGCCCGGTCGCCCCGTTTGAAGCGGACGCTGCGCATCCTCGATCACATCGCCATCTTCCTGCTGATTGCCGGCACGTACACGCCGTTCGCCATGGGCGTGATGCGCGACGGATGGGGGTGGACGATCCTGACGCTGGTGTGGGGCATCGCCATTGCCGGGCTGCTCTTCAAGCTGTTCTCGCGTCATCGCTTCCACTGGGCCGCCACCACCCTGTATCTCTTGATGGGATGGATCAGCGTGTTGTTTATCGACCCGGTCTGGGCGGCGCTGCCGGCCGGCGCGCTCGGTCTGCTCGCCGCCGGAGGCATTGCGTACACGGCAGGCGTTCTCTTCTACGGGTGGCACTCGCTGCCGTACAGCCACGCCGTATGGCACGTCTTTGTCATCGTCGGCAGTGTGCTGCACTACCTGGCCGTGGTCTGGTACGTCCTGCCGTCGTAGAGCGTCGTACACCGTCGCTGCGGGGGCGCCGGTCGTATGGGAGTCTTGTGAAGGCGGGAAACCAAGGACCGCAGGACCGTTGACTCTGCGCACTGCCGCGCTTGATTCCCGCTCAGGCCCCGACGCCCGAATGCAGACCTTCCGAACCGTCGCCGCGATGCAGGCGCACGCCGACGCCGTGCGGCGCGACGAACAGACGCACGCCCTCGTGCCCACCATGGGCGCCCTGCACAAGGGGCACCTCGCGCTCGTTCGCGAGGCCCTGGACCGGGCCGACCACGTGACGGTGTCGATCTTCGTCAATCCCACGCAGTTCGGCCCCGACGAGGACTTCGACGCCTACCCGCGCGAGGCGGAAGCCGATCGCGACAAGCTCGACGCGCTCGGGGTCGACGCGGTGTTCGCGCCGACGACCGACGAGATGTACCCGCACGCCGCCGACGATGCGTTCGACGGTCCCGTGACGTGGGTCGAGGTCGAGCGCCTCACCGACCACCTGTGCGGAGCGTACCGCGACGGGCACTTCCGCGGCGTCACCACGGTGGTCGCCAAGCTCTTTCATGCGTGCAAGCCGGACGTGGCCGTGTTCGGCACGAAAGACGCCCAGCAGCTCGTCGTGCTGCGCCGCATGACCGAGGACCTGCTGTTCGACATCGACATCGTGGGCGTCCCCACCGTGCGCGAAGACAACGGGCTGGCCGCATCCTCCCGCAACCAGTACCTGAGCGACCCACAGCGGGAGCAGTCCGCGGTCCTTTTCGACGCGGTGAAGACGGCGGAAGCAAGGGTGAAGGACGGGGAACAGGAGGCACAAGCCATTGTAGACGCGATGCGCGATGCGCTCGCCCGGGCTCCCGACGGCGAGGTAGAGTATGCCGAGGTCGTTGACGCGCACACCCTGCAGCCGCTCGACATCCTCCGGCCCGGCCAGGACGTACTGGCCGCCGTAGCCGTGTACTTCGGCGACACGCGCCTCATCGACAACACCTTCGTCGAGGTGCCCTCGCGCTAGTCCTCGTAACGATTCCGCCGGCGTCTCCATCTTCTAGACGGAACCGGTGGCGGAGCGTCTCCTGCGTTCCGCGTCCCCCGTTCTTCGGTCTCTTTCACCAGAGCGAACGATTGATGACGATCACGATGTTCAAGGCGAAGTTGCACCGGCTTCGTGTCACGGAGGCGGATCTCTACTACGAGGGGTCCATCACCATCGACGAGGAGCTGCTGGACGCCGCCGGGATCCTCCCGTACGAAAAGGTGCAGGTCGTCAACGTCAACAATGGATCGCGCCTCGAAACCTACACCATCCCGGGCGAACGCGGCGAGCGGACGGTTTGTCTGAACGGCCCGGCGGCTCGCCTGGCGGCCCGCGGCGATCAGGTCATCGTCATTTCGTATGCCGACATGACCCCCGAAGAGGCCGAAGATCACGAGCCTCAGGTCGTTCTCGTTGACGAGAACAACGACGTCAAGGAGTCGATGACCCTGGAGATGAAGAAGAAAGCCCCCGACCTCCCCGACGACGTTCCGGAGGACGTGCTTATTGCCTGAGGCCTCCGGTCTCTCCCATTTGGGTGCCGTCTCCCCAGGCTCTGCCGCAAGGTGGGGCCTTTTTGCGTAGGGGGGGCGGATTTGTCATTCGAAATTCGCCGCTCGCCGTTGCGTGCCGGAAGCGGTTTCGAATACGTTGATTCCCTCTCGAAGACACGACTTCCAATCACGAATACAGATCTATGTCCATCGAAACGACCGCCGTCGTGGGCGCAGGCACCATGGGCAACGGCATCGCGCACGTTCTCGCGCAGCACGGCCACCCGGTGACGCTCATCGACGTCGACGCGGAGGTGCTCACGGAGGCCACGACCACGATCGCGACAAACATGGATCGTCAGGTCAAGAAGGAGATCCTGACAGAAGCGGGCCGCGATGCTGCGCTGGACCGCATCACGACCACTACCGACCAGGCACAGGGCGTTGCGGAGGCCGATCTCGTCGTCGAAGCGGTCACCGAAAAGGAAGCGGTGAAGGCCCAGATCTTCGGAGCCCTCGACGCGCAGGCGCCGGAGCACGCCATCTTGGCCTCCAACACGTCGTCGATCTCCATTACCTGGCTCGCAGCGCAGACCGAGCGGCCGGAGCAGGTCATCGGCATGCACTTCTTCAATCCGGTGCCGGTCATGAGGCTCGTCGAGATCGTGCGCGGCCTGGAAACGAGCAACGACACGTACGCCACGGTCGCGGGACTCGCGGACGACCTCGACAAAACACCGGTGGAGGTGGACGACTACCCGGGTTTCGTCTCGAACCGCATCCTCATGCCCATGATCAACGAGGCGATCTTCTGTGTCATGGAGGGCGTTGCCTCGGTCGAAGACATCGACACCGTCATGAAGCTCGGCATGAACCACCCGATGGGGCCGCTTACGCTCGCCGACTTCATCGGGCTGGACGTGTGCCTCAACATCATGGAGGTGCTGCACACCCAGCTCGGCGACGACAAGTACCGGCCGTGTCCGCTGCTCCGCAAGAAGGTTACCGCCGGCCACCTTGGGCGCAAGACCGGGCAGGGATTTTACGAGTACGACTAACGGCTCGGGAGGGAGGGAAAAGCCGCACCAAGGCTGGATGTGCGCCTGCATGAACATGAGGACAGGCGTGGAGGCGGAAGGGCGCGAGCACACTACGAGAGGCTGGATCTCGCGATGTCCCCGCACGCCCACACGCAGCCACGTCACGCGTCGTGCTGCTCGTAGGCCGCGATGATTTCGCGGACGAGGCGGTGGCGCACAACGTCTTCGCGCTCCAGGTAGACGAAGTCGATGCCTTTGATGCCCTTGAGGATGTGCTGCACCTGAATGAGACCGCTCTCGCTGCGGTTGTTGAGGTCGGTCTGCGTGATGTCGCCGGTGACGATGGCGCGGCTGTTAGGGCCGAGGCGCGTCAGAAACATCTTCATCTGCCCGACCGTGGCGTTCTGCGCCTCGTCCAAGATGACGAACGAGGAACGGAGCGTGCGGCCGCGCATGTAGGCGAGCGGAACGACCTCGACGCGGTTCTGCTCCAGGTACTCCGCCATGGTGTCGCGCGGGAGCATGTCGCCCAGCGCGTCGTACAGCGGACGCAGATACGGATCGACCTTCTCGTAGAAATCTCCGGGCAGGAAGCCGAGCTGCTCGCCGGCCTCGACGGCCGGGCGCGACAGCACAATCCGCTTCACATGGTGCTCCTTCATCGCTGCTACGGCGAGCGCCACGGCAACGTACGTTTTCCCGGTGCCTGCCGGGCCGATGGCAAACACGATGTCGTTCTTGCGCGAGGACTCGACGAGCCGGTTCTGGTTCGGCGTGCGGGGCCGAATGGCCTCGCCGTCCGGCGTCGTCAAGAGGACCTCTCCACCGCCCGTCTGCGGCCCCTCTTCCTGGTCGGTGAAGAGCGCGAGGACGGTTTCTACATCGTCCTCCGTCAGCGTCTCGTTGCGATCCAAGAGGACCACCATCTCGTCGAAGACCGACTCGATGCGGTCGATGTCTTCCGCGTCGCCCTTCAGAAACACCTCGGTGCCGCGCGCAGTGATCTGGGTATTCGGGAACGCAGACTCGATCTTGCGGAGAAAGACGTCGTTGAATCCAAACAGCAGACGCGGATCGACGCCTTCAATGCTGAAGCGTTTTTCGGGCAACGGGAGTCAGGAGTGGTTCGGGGAGAACAACGAGCGGGAGAAACGCCGAGCGCGAGGCCGACGGTGCACAGTGTACGGATGCCAAGCGGAAAAACACATGCCGTACACGGGTTGCACTCGGGACTGTGCCGCCCGGGCACCGATCGAATCAGATTGTAACGGCAGCCGGCTACCGCGCCACGGGGAGGCGGCGGCGGGTTGCGCATGCATTTGCAGCGCCCACATTCACCTACGAACACCACGCACTCATGGGTCGACGTCTCGTCGTTGAGTTTACCAAGATGCAGGGGGCCGGAAACGATTTCCTCGTCCTCGACAACCGGTTCTACCGCTTCTCGCGCGAGGAGCTGTCGTCGCTCGCAGAGCAGTGGTGTCCGCGGCGATTCGGCGTGGGCGCCGACGGGCTGCTCGCGCTCGACGCGGCCGACGCGGCCGACTACCGCATGCGCTACGTCAATGCCGACGGATCGCCCGCCACCATGTGCGGCAACGGAGCGCGGTGCCTGGCCCGCTACGCCGTCGCGGCAGGACTCGGCGGGCCGGAGGTCGCGTTCGAAACCGACGCCGGTCGCTACCACGGATACGTCCCCGATTCACCGGACGCCCCGGTTCGTCTGTACGTGCCCAGCCCGCGCCATTTTCGTCGCGCGATCGAGCTTCGCGCCCCCCTCCCAGGCCCACTCGAGGCCGTGCACTACGTGTGGACGGGCACCGAGCACCTCGTCGCGTTCGTCGATGCCCTGGAGGCGGCCGACGTCGCGACGTGGGGGCGGCACCTCCGCACCGATGCCCGCGTGCAGCCCGAGGGGGCCAACGCGAATTTCGTTCGGGTGGAGCACGACGCGGAAGACCGGCCGCGGCTTCGACTCCGTACCTACGAGAAGGGCGTCGAGGGAGAAACGCTTGCCTGCGGCACCGGCGTGCTGGCCGCAGCAACGGTGGCCTGGGAGCTCGGGCGCGTGGAGGCCGACCCCGTCCGCGTTGACGCCGCAGGCGGGGCATTCCGGGTCGGACACGAACCGACCGAGCGCGGCACCGAACTCTTTCTGGAAGGCCCGGCCGAATCCGTCTTCCGCGGAAGCTTCGAGGGGTGAGAGTGCTCAGGGGGGCGCGTGCTCGCGCAGACGCGTGACCACGCAGGCCCCCGAACACCCAAACGCCTTTACTGAAACGCCGAGCGGTTGTCCTGAATCTCTGCCTGCTCGCGCAGCGCCGAGAGCCACTGCTGCGTCACCTGCTGCTGCTCTTGCTGCAGAAGCTGGCGCCGGATTTGCGCGCGCTTCTGCTCGGTGAGCGGCGGCGGATCCATGCGGCTCACGACCTGAACCACGAACGCGGCGTTCTCGCCTTCCACGACGCCGCTCACCTCGCCTTCGTCCAGACCGAAGACCGTGCCTGCGAACGTCGGATCGCGGCCAACACCCGGCGCCACGTTCGTCTGGAGCGTGACGTCGTCCTTCTCGCGAACGCGCGTGCTCAGCGCGCCGGCGAGGCCTTCGAAGCCATCCTCCCGAAGAGCACGGCGCATCTTCGCGACCTGAATCGACCGCTTCTTCTGGAGCTCCACCTGGGTTCGGATCTGCGCCTTTACCTCCTCAAACGGGCGATAGCCCTCGGGCTGAATGGACTGCACATGCAGGACCGCGAAGTTGTCGTTCAACTCGAACACCTCGCTGATGTCGCCTTCGGAGGCCCCTTCGAGGAAGGTCGCAATGCGCTGGCTCTGGCCGATGCCGGGGATGTTGGTTTGTCCGGCTTCCACGTCCACCTCCTGCGCGCTCAGGCCCATGCGGTCGGCTTCGCTCTCAAACCCGCTGCCCTCTTCCTCGGCAAAATAGGCGAGGTCTTCGAGCGTATTCTCCTGCTCGGTGAGGGTGGCCTGGCTCGGGCGGAGGCTGTACGCCAAGTTCGCGAACTGTACGGCCTGGTCGGCTCGTGCGTCGACGCGGATCAGATGGTAGCCGAACTCGGACTTGACGGGGCCGATCACCTCGCCCACGGGGGCCTCGAAGGCTGCGTTTTCGAAGGCCGGCACCATGCGTCCGCGGCCGAACCAACCGAGGTCGCCGCCGTCGGAGGCCGACCCGTCTTCGGAGTACGCGCGAGCCATCGCCTCAAAGGAAGCCGCGCCGGACTCGATGCTGTCTGCGATGGCGTTCAGACGCTGACGCTTCTCGGCGTCGGCATTCTGGCTCCGCAGCAGGATGTGGCGCGCGTGAATGTACTCGCTCTCGGCGGGGCGCGTGTCGCTGATCTTGATCAAGTGCGCCATCTCGTTGGCAAAGACCGGGCCCACCACGGCTCCTTCCTCCAGGTCGGCGTAGATGGCGTCGGCGATGGGGGCCTCCAACTGGTCGGCCGTGCGGTACTCGCTGGAGTAGGAGCGGTCCGAGGCGTTCTCTTCGAGGAAGAGCGAGTCGTTCTCGGCCGCAGCGAACTCCTCGCGCAGGTCGTTCAGGTCTTGCGTGATGGCCGTGGTGTCCTCGGCGGTGGCGTTCTTCGCCTTCGTCACGTAGTTGAGCGTGAAGGTCTTGTTGCGCTTGTAGTCCTCCTTGTTCTCCTCGTAGTAGTCACGCAGATCCGACTCCGCCACGGTGATCGAGTCGTCGGACACGGACGCGTACCGCATCGCCACGTAGCGCACGGTGGTCGTGTCGTTCTGCCGCTGGTAGTATTCCTCGACGTCTTTCTGCGAGACGTGGACCGACGCCTGCACCAGCGAGTTCATCTTCTGCTGGCGCCGCTGCTGGCGCAAGAAGTCCTCCAGCTGCAGCCACTGCTGCTTCGACTGCGGGTTGGTGGCCACCTGCTCAATGAGCTGGTAGTTGATCTGGCCGGTGGAGTCGGCAAACTGACGGCGAATGAGCGGGTGCGGATTCGGGCCGTACACCATGTTCTCGACCTCGGTATTCGTCACCGAGATCCCGAGGCGGTCCATCTCCTGCTGCAGCAACTCCTGGTTGATCAGTTGCGTGTAGGCCTGCTCCTGAACCATCTCCTCCATGCGCGGGGTCATCTCCTGCCCCACCTGCTGGCGGACGCGCTGCCGCTGCTGTTCGAGCGTCTGCTGGTACTGCTCGTACTGAATCGGCGAGCCGTTCACCACGGCCACATTGCGCGGCTGGCGCCCGACCGTCTCAAAAACGTTCGAGTCCTGGAGCGTCCAAATGACGCCGAAGGAAATTACGAGAATCCAAAGTATGACTCCGGTGTTGTCCCGGAGCTTGTTCATCACGCCCATAGGAGCCGTGTCTGCTTCGTGGAAAAGTCTGGAGTGCGGGGATGCATGGGACGCACCGGTCCTCAGCAATGAGCGAGCGAACAGAAGGAAGACGTGCGTCGCCGCTGTGCAGGTCCCGTCGCAACAGTGGTTGAATTTCAACGGATCTGTACTGTCGGCGGCCCGCTTTGGTTCGCATGGACCGCTGAACGCTCGCATTTTCGTGGCCCCTCCATCTGCGACGGGGAAACAGGCACGAGCCCCCGGAAAGAATCGCGGCAGCGTGCGTTCAACCCATGATCTTTGCCTGAATGACCGCGGCCCTGCCGCTTCGACGCATGAAAATCGCCCGTCCCCCGTCGGTGCTCATGACCCTCGTGCTGGCCCTCGTCATTGGGGGCGGTGTGGCGGTCATCGGGCAGCAGGCCACGCCCGTGGGATGGGCGCTCGGGATCGTGCCGGCGCTTCTGGTGCTGGCAGTGGGACTGCGGCGCGCCCTGCGCCGGTGGCGCGTGGCTCGGCGATCGTTTCCGGAACGCTGGCGCGCGTGGCTCGACACTCACGTTCCGCTGTACGCCACGGCCGACGCCGAGGCGCGACGCCGCTTCGAGCGGGACGTTCAGTTCGCCCTCGACGAGTACGCGTTCGAAGGGGTGAACGGAGCGGCGGTCACGGAGGCACGTCGCCTGGCTATTGCAGCGGGGATCGCTGCGCTTCTGCACGGGCGCCCGAGCTGGGAGCTGTCCGGAACCAAGACGGTGCTCGTCTACCCCGACCGCTTCGACGACTCCTATTACGGCGGCACATACGCCGACTACGACGGCATGGCCCACGAACAGGGGCCCATCATCGTGTCGGGGCCGGCCGTTGACGCCAGCTGGTCGGCGTCGGACGAGGCCGATAACGTGGTGCTGCACGAACTGGCCCACCTGTTCGATTTTGCCAACGAGGGGGCTGATGGGGTGCCGTCGCTCGTTGATCCGGCGTCGGCGTCCTCCTGGCAGGCACTCGTGCGCCGGGAGATGCAGCGCGTGGAGCGCGGGCAATCGGTGCTGCGCCCCTACGCGGCGGAAGCCCCCTCCGAGTTTTTCGCCGTGGCCGTCGAGGCATTTTTCGAGCAGCCGGACGCACTCGCGCGGCATCACGCCGAACTGTATGCGGCGCTGGTCGCGTTCTTCAACCTTGACCCGGCGGGGCATGGGGCCGGGCATGGGGCCGACCCGGACGATGCGACGACGTCGAGCGAGACCCCGGCGACGGCTACGTGACGGGGCCGGGCGCGGCCTCGGCGGGCGACGGCTCCCGATACGCGCCGGACGACACGGCCTCCGCGATCACGTCGAACGTGCGGTCGATCTCTTCCGCGGTGTTCCACACAAACGGTGCCATGCGCAGCACTTCGTTGCGGCGGCTGTCGGTGTAGATGCCGCGCGACTTCAGGTGGGCGCACAGCGATTCGGCATCGGGCACCTCCAAAAGCACCATCGCACTGCGCTCTGCCCGGGTCCGTGGCGAGCGAAGGGGGATGTCGGCGTCGTCGGCGTGGGCGATGGCGCGGTCGGTGAGGGCGAGCGAATGCTGGCGGACGGCGTCGAGCCCCACGTCGAGGAGAATGCGCACGCCTTCCACGGCATGATACATCGATGCCACGGCCGTCGTCCCACCCATGAAGCGCTTGCGGATGTCGGGGTGCGGGGCCGGCTCCGTCTGGAACCCGAACGGATCGGCGTCGCCGAACCAGCCCGTCAGACGGGGCGTGAGGGCCAGCCCGTCGCGGAGGTAGACGAAAGCGTTCCCCGACGATCCGCAGGCTTCCTTCAGCAGGCCGCCTACGTACAGATCGCAGCCGAGGTCGGTGACGTCGAGGGGCATGGTTGCGGCGCTGTGGTAGCCGTCGATGAGGAACAGTGCGCCGGCATCGTGGGCCGATGAGGCGAGCGCGCGGAGCACGTCGTCCGGCACGAGGGCGCCGGTCGTGAAGCCGACGTGACTGAGCGCGACCATGGCCGTTTCCGGACCGATGGCGGCCTGCACGGCGTCGGGATCCACCCGCCCGTTGTCGTTCGTCGGAACGATGCGGGGCGTGAGATCGACAAGGCCGTCCCACTGTTGCACGCTGTGCAGCACGGAGGGAAACGCGGCATCGGTGACGACGATGTCGGAGCCGCGCTCCTGCACCTCCGGCGCTGACAGCAGGCACTGGATCGTCCAGTGGACGTTCGGCTGAAGGAGGCAGGTGTCGTCCGGTGCGCCCAGGAGCGGCGCCACGAAGTGATCGGCCAGGTACGTCGGCAGTGTCCACCAGCCCACGCGCTCGTCGCTGTCGGGGCGCCAGTGGTTCGGAACCTCGTTCCACGCGTCGACCCCGAAGCGGCGCCAATCCTCCACGAACCGGTCCATCATTGCGGGCACGGTGTCGGGCTGGAGGCCGTGCGTGAAGGCGCGCAGCTCGACGGCGCCGTCTTCGTCCGGAAAGCGAAACCGGGAGCGGACGTCGAGGGCAGATGGCGTGGGCATCTCGCAAGGGTTTTCGGAGAGGGAGAAGCGCGCGTGTGGGTACCGGTATGGCGGTCGGCACGTGCAGTTCGGATCGTCTCGAACCGGACGGAATCGGGCGGCGAAGAGAACGAGGGCTCGGTGTGCGGGCCTGTACCGTTCGCGGCGTCCGTACAACAGGCATACAATCCGTACAACAGGCATACAAAAAGCCTCTCCACACAGTCGTGGCAGAGGCTTTCTGTCGGTTCGAATGTGCGGCGCCGTGCCTACGCTTCTTCCGGCAGGATGTGGACGAAGCGGCGGTTGCCGCGGCTGCGGGCAAACTTCACCGTGCCGTTTTTCTTCGCGAACAGCGTGTCGTCGCCCCCGCGGCCCACGTTGTGGCCCGGGTGGAACTTCGTGCCCCGCTGCTTCACGATGATGCTGCCGGCCGAGACGAACTCGCCGCCGTAGGCTTTCACGCCGAGATACTTGGGATTGGAGTCTCGACCGTTCTTGGTCGAGCCCATGCCTTTTTTATGAGCCATAACGTGGAGTCGGGATGAATGAAACAGAATGCATGTGCAGGCAGACGGTCACGCCCCCGACTTCTCGTCGGTCTCCTCGTCGGATTCGTCCGTCGTTGCTTCGTCGTCCGCCGGCGCGTCCTCGGCGGCGGTCGCGGTCTCCTCGGCAGCGGCCTCGGCGTCCTCCGCAGCGGCCGCATCGGTCGCGCCTTCCTCCGTCGCGGCCTCTTCGGCATTCGCAGCGGACTCTTCCGGTGCTTCTTCTTCCGGCTCCGTGTCGGCCGTCTCCGCCTCTTCGGGCTCACCCGCCGCACCGTTGTCCGTGTGGAGGGCCGTGATTTCAATCTGGGTATACTGCTGCCGGTGTCCTCGCTTAACGCGATACCGCTTGCGCCGTTTCTTCTTGAAGACCAGCACCTTGTCGCCCTGCACCTGGTCCACGACGCGCGCCACGACCGACGCGCCTTCGACGGTGGGGGTGCCGAGGGTCACGTCGCCCTCTCCATCGGAGAGCAGCAACACGCGGTCGAGGGTCAACGTGTCGTCGACCTCCGCATCGGCATGATAGGGGACGTACAAGGTATCGCTCTCACGAACCTTGAACTGTTTGTCTTTGACGTCTACAATCGCGTACATGTGGTCGGCTCTGCTTTGGAGCGCCGGGTTGGCTACCGACGCGAGAGTGAAGAAATCGGCGGTTCGAAGATCCAATCACGCTACCGACCCCATCAAGTTTCCCCATGCCCTCTGAGAACCTTCCATTTCGAATGAAGATCACCCTCCCAGGCGCGCACCGGCCCATTCCGGTGGGCAAGTTGCTGTGCATCGGGCGCAACTACGCGAAGCATGCCGAGGAAATGGGCAGCGACGTGCCCGACGTGCCGATGGTCTTTCTGAAGCCCGCCTCGGCCATCATCCGGAGCGGCGAGACGGTCGTGCTTCCGCCGCAGTCCCAGAACGTGCATCACGAGGTGGAGATGGTGGCCGTCATCGGCAAGGAGGGCAAGAACATCGACCCCGGAGCCGCGCTGGAGTATGTGGCGGCCTACGCCGTGGGGCTCGACATGACGGCCCGCGACCTGCAGAGCGCAGCCAAAGAGCGGCGGCATCCGTGGTCGGTCGCGAAGGGGTTCGATACGTTCGCCCCGCTCGGTCCGCTCACCCCGGCCGATCAGGTCGGCGATCCCCAGAATCTTGAGATCCGCCTGCGCGTGAACGGCGAAGAGCGGCAGCGAGCGTCCACGGACCACATGATCTTCTCGGTGGCCGACCTCGTGGCCTACTGCTCCCGGATCTTTACCCTGGCGCCCGGCGATCTTCTGTACACCGGAACCCCCGACGGCGTCGGCCCCGTCGAGGGCGGCGATGTGCTGGATGCGACCCTCACCGGCTGCGCGCCGCTGCACGTCCGTGTCGAACGGGCAGCCTGAGCGGCTCGGATTCCCACCCCACAGCGGCGACCGAGACGACGCGCCGTTTCCCCCTGCGCCTCGATCTTACGCTTCGATCTCGCGCTGTGCTTCGGGCTGCTCTTTGCGCGACTGCAGATACATCCGATACGAAAGAACGCCCCACAGGGTGGCTGTGATGGGGACCGCGGCGAGCAGAGGAAGCCCAAAGCCCCGGTGCAGGCCATCGGCCAGCCCGGCGGCCAGGATGGCCATGGCGATGACGAAGATGATGTGATCGCGTCTCATGGCGTTTCGAGGTCGTCGCCCAGAAGACAATGCGTGATTGCAAGCAGGACGCCCGCGGGAAAGTTGTGCGACTGGTGTGACATCTTCACGGGCGATGTGAGGCCTCCGTAACAGGGTGCTGCCCCGAAGAAACGACGCGCGTTGCGCCAGTAGAACCCCTGCATCCATGATCGACTGTGGAGCGACGCCGCAATCCGATACGAGCGCAATGCGCATCGCGTCGTCGTGTCGCTGGATGCGCCCGAATACGGGGCCGCCGTCTCCTGCTCGTTCTCGGCCCTTCCACTCGTTCCTCTCTCCTTCTCTCTGCATCCACTCGTGGACCGATTTTCTGACCTCGACACGCTGCTTGATCACATTTGGACGTATGTCGCCGACGCCTCGACCAACGCGCAGCATCCCTTCCGGACGCCTACGTTCGGTACAGTGGGCACCGATGCCCCGCGTCTGCGCACGGTGGTGCTGCGCACGGCCGACCGCGAAGCGCGCATGCTGGGCTTTCACACCGACCGCCGCAGCCAGAAAATTGAGCAAATCCGTGGGACGCCGCGCATCGTCTGGCAGGGATGGGATCCGGAGCGCAGCGAGCAGTTTCGGCTCCGCGGCACGGCGTCGATCCATACAGACGACGACGTTGCCGACGCCCTCTGGACGGCCGCGAGCGACGAGGAGCGGCGCCTGTACCGCCGTCCCACCGCGCCGGGCACGCCGACCGAGGCGCCGGAGCACGGGCTGGACGAATCTGCTCCCGGACGCCCGCACTTCGCCGCGATCCGCACGGTAATCGACGAAATCAACTGGTTGCATCTGCACCCTGACGGGCACTACCGCGCCCACTTCCGCTACCACAGCGTGCAAAACGACTGGGACGGGCAGTGGATCGTGCCGTAAGGGCGACAGACCGCGGACGACGGATCACAGACCGCGGGCAACAGCAGGCATGAGGCACGTCCGATCACGACCGGAGGTTCGAAGAAAGGCCGTTGCGCAGCCACGCCGCGTGACTCACCCACGGACGCGCACCGTCGGACGGTGTCCAGCCGTTCGTTCCAGAGGGGCCGCAGAAGCGGCCGGCCGTGGTTCGCAGTCTTACCGATACTCCGCGCGGAACGCGGCCAGCGCGGCATCCACGTCGCCCATTGACACGTCGCGGTGTGTGGTGGCGCGGATCGTTGTAGGGCCGAACGGAGTGAGGCCCACGTCGTGCGCCGCCATGGCGTCGATCACCGGCTGGGCCGGGCCGTCAGCGACGTGGAAGATGAGGATGTTGGTCTGCACGAGGTCGAGGTCGACGGAGAACGCATCGAGGTCGGCAAGGCCCTCGGCAAGACGGCGGGCCTTGGCGTGGTCCTCGGCAAGATGCGGACGGTGGTGCTCCAGCGCGTACAGGCCCGCGGCGGCCAAAATGCCGGCTTGCCGCATGCCACCGCCAAACCGCTTGCGGGCGGTGCGGGCTGCCTCCACGTAGTCTTGGGAGCCTGCGAGCACCGACCCGACCGGGCAGCCAAGCCCTTTCGACAACGCGACCCACACCGTGTCGAACGGCGCGGCGTACTCGTGCTCTGGAATTCCAGACGCTGCGGAAGCGTTCCAGAGACGGGCGCCGTCGAGATGAAACCGGAGGTCGTGCGTGCGGACGACCTCGGCAATGGCCTCGATGCGGGCCATGGGGTAGACAACGCCCCCGGGCTTGTTGGCCGTGTTTTCGAGGCACACGAGGCGCGTCGGCGGAAACACGGGCATGTCTGGCCGGATGGCCGCCTCAACTTGATCGGCGTGGAGCAGCCCGTTCTCGCCCGCCAGCGGATGCAACTGCACGCCCGAGAGCAATCCGGCGGCTCCCGATTCGTAGTTGAAGATGTGGCTGCTCCGATCCAGAATGACCTCGTCGCCCGCGTCGGTCAAGACGTGGACGCAAAGCTGGTTGGCCATGGTGCCGGAGGGCACGAAGAGGGCCGCCTCTTTGCCGAGCACTTCGGCCATGCGCGCCTCCAGCCGGTTGACGGTCGGGTCTTCCCCGTACACGTCGTCGCCCACCTCCGCGGTGGCCATGGCGCGACGCATGCCGTCCGAGGGGCGGGTGACGGTGTCACTACGTAGGTCGATCATGAAAAGGAAGGACGCGGAGAGCGGGCAGCACGAGAGGAAGCAGCGGGGGCGACGCGCTACCGCGAAATGTCCTTAATCTCAAACTTGACCATCCCGGCGGGCACTTCGATCTCAATGACGTCCCCCTCTTCCTGGCCCAGGAGTCCCTCCCCGATCGGACTCTTGATCGAGATCTTGTTTTCGGAGATGTCGGCTTCCTCCTCCGAGACGAGCGTAAAGGTTTGTTCCGATCCGTTGTCCAGGTTTTCGACTGTCACGTTGGAAAGGATATAGGCCTTCGAGTCGTCCACCTCCTTCTCGTCCACCACACGAGCGCGCGCAATCGTATCCTCCAGTTTGGCAATGCGGGCTTCGAGTTTGCCCTGTTCTTCCTTCGCCGCGTCGTACTCGGCGTTTTCCGACAGATCGCCCTTGGCGCGCGCCTCCGCGATCTCGTCGGCGATTCGGGAGCGCTCCTCGGTCTTGAGTGTTTTGAGTTCATCTTTGAGGTCTTGCAGCCCCTCCTCGGTCATGTAGACGGTCTCTTCAGCCATAGATGGGAGTCATCTCCAAATGATACGTCCTTACGAATCGGGCTGGCCACCCACAAAAAAACGAACGCCACGCCCAGAACGGGAGCGGCGAGGGGAAATGACCAGACACGGACCATATCATTCGATTGACGCGGAAAAAGGTTCCGATACAAATAGAAACGACGTGTGAGATCGACTACCACGCCGTGCTCGTACGACGGACGGAGGGGGCGGGTGACGGCTTCGAAGCGGGCCGGAGCGAGGGGAGAACCCGGCGCGCGTGGCTCCACCGGTCGCGCCAGTATGACGAGCGCAGGTGGGCGGTCACGACGCCGCCGCTCGTAGAGGCATGGACGAATTGTCCGTCTGTGAGGTAGATGCCCGTGTGCCACCGGCCCCGGCGGGGGCGAAAGAACAGCAGATCGCCGGAACGCAGCCGGGCGGGGGCGACGGCTCTTCCGGCGCGCGACTGGGCCTCGGTCGTGCGGGGCAGCGACATAGCGAACGCGTTGCGGTAGACGACCTGCACGAACCCGGAGCAGTCGATGCCACGGCGCGAGGTGCCGCCCCACACGTAGGGCACGCCCTCCCACGACGCAGCCGCCTCCTGCAGGGCGTGCTCCACGTACCGTTCGGCCCAGGAACGCGGGAGGGGCTCCGCGAAGTCGGTCTCGGGGAGGCGCGCGGACGTGCAGCCCGCGAGTACGCCAACGATCACGCCAACAGCGATCAGCGGAGCGCGAGAGAGCATGAGAGAGCAGGGGGGAACATCATGGGAGCGCGGAGGCCGTTCATACGGGAACGTTCGTACGGGAACGTTCAAATGTCGGGTACTTTCAACAAAGTGTGAAGCCCGAATGCATAGACGAACAGGTGCGCCATGTCAACGAACGACGAACCGCGGTACGAGCATACCCAAGTTGGGTACGTAACGATCGGCGCCGGCCTGTTCGGTCTGTTGATCGTCGGGTACGGGATCAACGCGGACGGCAAGGGCATCGGCGTCGGGTCATCCATCGCCGCCGGTGCGATGGGGCTGCTCACCGTTCTGTTCTCGACGCTGACGGTGAAGGTAACGCAGGACGAGCTCATCTTCTACTTCGGCCCGGGTTTCTGGACGAAGCGCTTTCCGCTGGACGACATTCTCAGCGCCGACGTCGTCCGCACCTCTCCGCTGGCGGGCTGGGGGATCCGCTACACGTTTCACGGATGGCTCTACAACGTGTCGGGACTTCAGGCCGTCGAACTGGAGATTCAGGGCGAGGGCACCATCCGCATTGGCACCGACGAACCCGAGGCGCTGAAGCGGGCCTTGGACGCGGCCATGGTGCCGGTGTAGGCCATGATGGTGCCCGCGTAGGCAGGAACGTCAACCGGCCGGCGCGTCCGCCGTGCTGGGGATCAAGCGAATGGACGGTGTGTACGTTTTATCCACCGCCGTCTGCCCCGGCGGTCCCTCGACACTCTCCCCACGAACGCCCGATTCCAGCTATGCCGTATCCCGAAGCCATGGTGCAGCCGATGCGCAAGGAGCTCACGCAGCTCGGCGTGGAGGAACTCACGACCGCCGACGAGGTCGACGCTGCCTTCAACGCAGCGCAGGACGAAACGATGCTGCTCGTCATCAACTCGGTGTGCGGATGTGCCGCCGGGAATGCGCGCCCGGCCGTGGCGATGGCCACGGAGGTCGACGCTCAACCGGACCGCTACGTGACGGTCTTCGCCGGTCAGGATCTGGAGGCCACCGAGCGCGCCCGTGAGTATCTGGCCGGCATTCCGCCGTCGTCGCCGTTTCTGGCGCTGTTCCGCCACGGCGATCCCGTCTACGTGATCCAGCGGAAGCACATCGAAGGCCGCAACGCCAACGCGATTGCGTCCGACCTGAAGGAGGCCTACGAAACGTACTGCACCGGCAACACGCCGCCCGACGACGCCCCGACCGGCCCGGACGCGAGCGCGCAGCCAAAGTCCGACAACGGCCTCCCCGACACGTTCCAGAGCTTCAAGTAACGGCTTCAAGTAACGGTTTCTCGTTTCTAGTCTACCAGATGCAGGACGAGGCCAGCCCTCCCGATGGGGAGCGGCTGGCCTCGTTGGGTTTGCACGACGAGCACGCTCTCGGCAACACCAACCAGAAACGAGGACCCAAGAACTACAACTACAAACAACCCGCCACCGAGCAAACCCTACAGGATGTACTGGCTCAGATCGCGGCTGGCGGCGATGTCGCTGAGGCGGTCCTCCACGAGATCCGCGTCGATGGTGAGGTGGGTGCCCGGTTCGATCTTGTCCGGCACGTCGAACAGAATGTCTTCCAGCAGCGTCGTGAGCACCGTGTGGAGGCGACGCGCCCCGATGTTCTCGACCTCGGTGTTCACCTGCGCGGCAATGCTGGCCAGCTTGCGGACGCCGTCGTCCTCAAACTCGATTTCGACGCCCTCCGACTCCAGAAGCGCTCGGTACTGCTTGATGAGCGCGTTCTTGGGCTTGGTGAGGATCTCATAGAAGTCGTCCTCGTCGAGGTTGTTCAGCTCCACGCGAATCGGAAAGCGTCCCTGCATCTCGGGGATCAGGTCGCTCGGCTTCGAGACGTGGAACGCCCCGCTGGCAATGAAGAGGATGTGGTCCGTCTGCACCATGCCGTGCTTCGTCGTGACGTTCGAGCCCTCCACGATGGGAAGGAGGTCTCGCTGCACGCCCTGACGGGACACGCCCTGTCCGGAGCCGCCGTCGTCGCGGGTTCGCGTGCCGGAGGCCACCTTGTCAATCTCGTCGATGAACACGATGCCGGCCTGCTGCACGCGGTCCAGGGCGTCGTCCTTCACCTGGTCCATGTCGATCAGCTTCTCGGCTTCTTCCTGGGTGAGCAGCTCCCGCGCCTCGCTGATGGGCACGCGCCGCTTCTTGCGGTTCTGGCCGCCGAGGTTGCCGAAGAGCTCCTGCAGGTTCACGCCCATCTCCTCCATGCCCATAGGGCCGAACATCTGCATCATCGAGGACTGGTCTTTCGTGACCTCAATCTCGATCTCGCGGTCTTCCAGCTCCCCATTCTCCAGCTTCTGGCGAAACTTCTCGCGCGTTCGCCTCCGCACGCTCTGCTGCGGCGGCTCCGAGTCGGCCGCCTGTTCCTCCTCGGAGCGCGTCACGACGAACCCCGGGCCGCTGATGGTATTGCCGTCGCCCGACGACCCGTTGTCCGCGCCGTCGTCGGGCGGAACGAGGATGTCGAGGATGCGCTCGTTGGCTTTCTCGCGGGCCCGCTCGTTCACCTCCTGGCGGTGCTCCTGCTCCACCATATTGACGGCGATGTCCGTAAGGTCGCGGATCATGCTTTCCACGTCGCGCCCTACGTAGCCCACCTCGGTAAACTTGGAGGCTTCCACCTTCAGGAACGGCGCGCGGGCCAGCTTGGCGAGACGGCGGGCGATCTCCGTCTTGCCCACGCCCGTTGGGCCGATCATAATGATGTTGTTGGGCATGATCTCGTCCCGCATCTCCGCGGGCGCGTTCTGGCGGCGCCAGCGGTTGCGCAGGGCGATGGCGACGTTCTTCTTCGCCTCCTCCTGTCCAATGATGTATTTCTCGAGCTCCTCCACGATCTGCCGCGGGGTAAGCTCTTCCACGTGTTCCATTTCGTTGGACATGCTGACAGGGATTCGTGCAAAGAAAGCGCGGTCAGAGAAGGGACTGCTACACGACTTCGTCTTCTTCGGGATCCTCGCTGAATGTATCGTCCTCGTCCCAAGACGGATCGGCGCCGTTTGATGCGTCGTCCGCCTCGTCGTCGGTCGGGGCGTCCGTGGCCGACGGGTCTGCGTCGTCATAGTCGTCATACGAGGGCAGGTCGGATCCGTCGTAGGCCTCGGCCTCCGCCGCATCCGTGGCCTCCGGCTCCTCGTCGTAGCCTTCGTTGAGCCCGTAGTCCGACGATCGGGTGTAGAAGTCGTCCTGGATTTCCTGCACGTCGGGGTGGTCGTCGTTGACGATCAGCACCGTGTAGTCGTACGGATAGCCGTCGCGTTTTTCCAGGCGCACGGCCCCGGCGGCCTCCAGATCGCTCACGAGCGACTTCGGGTCGTGGTCGTCGCCGAGGATGTCGGAGAGCTTGCGCAGCAGCGGCGTCAGATACACCTCCTCGTACTGGCCGAAGTGCTCCTCGGTGATTTCGACAGTGCGACGCAGCAGCGGATCGTCGAGCGAGCGGAACGTCGGCGTCGCGACGCTGCCGTTCTGGGCCGACTCGCCGCGCACCGCCCGGGGCTGCTCGTCGTCCGGGGCATTGTCCAGCAGCGTGTCGCGGAGGCGCTGGCTGAGCAGGTTGCGCGCATCAAGATACACGTCCTCGTCCACGTACCGCGCCGAGGCGGTGGTGTGCGGCGGATTGACGGCCGCAACGAGCGCACGGTGGCCGTGCTCCCGGATCCGACGCACGAGCGGAAGGTACGGTCGGTTGCCCGTCACGATCACAATCGTATGGGCCGGCGACGCTCCGGCGAGCAGTTCCATCACGTCCAGGCACAGCTGGAGCTCGGACGTGTTGCCCTGAAAGCCTGTCGGCGTCACCATCGGTTCCACCCCGATGCGATGCAGGCTCTCCTGAATGGCGGCTTCGTTCTCCGTCGGGAGGCCGCCGTAATCGGCGTAGGCCCGGCCGAGGATCGTCGGCGTATTGTCGCCCTCAGAAAGATAGCGACGAACCTCACTCAAAATCTGTTCAGCAAAGTCTTCTGGACGATCGTCGTTTCCGCTTTGTTCGTGGAGAATGGCATACAGGTTGTCGTAATCGACAAACGTGGCTGCCTTATTCTGGTGGGGAGAATCGGAAAAAGAATTCATCATATCGGATGCCTATCGTCGTATGCTTTATTGTGTGATGCCGCCGGCAGACGGCATGAAATGAACCTCCAAGCGTGGGGTCGTTGAGCCATTCCATTTTTGTCGACCCGGTGCGTCCATCTTTTCGTCTTGGAGAAAGCGACCGCCCCGTCGAACACCACGGGGCCGGACTATTCTTCCACCGCGAGGTCGAGAATCGTGCGGTTGTGGTTCGTGTAAATGCAAATGTCCGCCGCGATCTCGAGCCCATTCTCGACGACCTCTCGGGCCGACATGTCGGTCCCGTTCTGCAGAAGCGCACGCGTGGCGGCCAGTGC
>Ga0207797_1000656_pt1 | contig 26440 bp, 16 predicted proteins | sample PRCRCaboRojoPR_6_FD_187275 | JGI IMG/M metagenome (GOLD analysis project Ga0207797, IMG submission 187275) | Marine sediment microbial community from Cabo Rojo, Puerto Rico - PR CR 10% Liquid 1 (SPAdes) | ecosystem: Environmental > Aquatic > Marine > Coastal > Sediment | place: Cabo Rojo, Puerto... | reverse complement strand
CCGAGTCGTCTCCGGATCCCAACGATGTGGCCGTTTTGGTCCCGGCTGCTGGGTCTGGTCGCCGGATGGGAGGAACCCCCAAGCAGTTTCGGAGGCTTGGCGAACAGTCGGTGCTTTTGCAGACGCTACTCCTCTTTGAGCAGCATCCGACCGTGGGGCACGCCGTGGTGGCCGCGCCGTCGGATCGGGTGCAGGCTGTGAGCGACCGATTGCGAGCGGAGGGCCTCCGCCTGCTCACCGCCGTCGTAGAGGGCGGCGACTCCCGCCAGGCGTCCGTCCGCCACGCTCTGCGTGCGGTGCCGGACTGGGTGACCACCGTGCTCGTCCACGATGCGGCTCGTCCCTTCGTCTCGGCCGCCGCGATCGAGGCGGTCGTGCAGGCCGTTCAGGTCGAGGGTGCCGCCTCGCTGGCCGTACCGGTGGCCGACACGGTGCGGCGAGGGGCCGACGAGACGTTTGGCGATCCCGTGCCGCGCGAGGACCTTTACCGCACGCAGACGCCGCAGGGGTTTCGCCGTTCGTGGCTCGACGAGGCGCACCGCCGGGGCGCCGAGGACGAGATAAGGGCAACGGACGACGTAGCGCTCGTGCAGCGCCTCGGGCACGACGTGCGTATCGTTGAGGGCCATCGCCGCAACTTTAAGATCACGACGCCCGACGACTGGACCCTGGCACAGCAGCTCTGGCCGGCGTGGCGGGACGATCCTGAACGGACGCGGATTCCCTCTCCCGAGGCCTCGTAACAGTTGCCCCCTTCCGGACCGTTTCTCCAACGACCCCTGGTGCCGATGCGGATTGGTATTGGCTACGACGTACACCGGTTGGCCGAGGGCGAGCGATTCGTGCTCGGCGGCGTCGAGATTCGGCACGAAAAGGGCATGATCGGCCACTCCGACGCGGACGTGCTCCTGCACGCCATCGCCGACGCCCTGCTCGGGGCCGCCGCGCTCGGAGACCTGGGCACGCACTTTCCGGACACCGAGGTAGAGTGGGCAGGGGCCGACAGTCAGGATCTTCTGCGACGCGTGATGCAGCGGCTTCGGGAGGAGGGCTACACGGCGCAGAACGTCGACGCCACAGTACTCCTGGAACGGCCCAAACTCCGACCTCACGTCGATACCATGCGGGCGAACATCGCCACGGTCCTCGGACTTGGTCGACCACGGATCTCGGTCAAGGCCACGACCACCGAGGGCCTCGGCTTCGTGGGGCGGGAGGAAGGGGTGGCGGCAAAGGCCGTCTGCACGATCCGATCGGCGTAGCGATTCTCTCTGACGCAAGGCTCAGGCTCCCGTGTTTACCGGTCTCCTCGAAGGGGTGTCCGACTTCTTTACCTGGATGAAGGCCCTGCCCGCGGTCTGGGCGTATGTCACGCTCTTCGTCATTGCCTACGGGGAGAACGTGATGCCGCCCATTCCGGGCGACATGGTCGTCGTCTTCGCCGGGTACATGGCCGGCATCGGTCAGTTGCACCTCGGGGTCGTGATTCTGCTGTCCACAGTTGCCGGGGCGCTCGGCTTCATGACGATGTACGCCGTGGGCTACAAACTCGGCCGGGCGGTCCTGAATCCAGATCGTCTTCGGTGGCTGCCCCGGCAGGGCTTTGATCGAGCGCAGCGCTGGCTTCACAGGTATGGATACGGTGTCGTGGCGGCCAATCGGTTTTTGAGCGGCGCGCGCTCGGTCATCTCGCTGACGGTGGGCATGTTTCGGATGGATGCGACCCGCACGGCGTGGTGGTGCACGGTGAGCGCACTGGTGTGGACGGGACTTATCAGCTACGCCGGGTACGCCGTGGGGGAGAACTGGGGGCTCGTCGTGGAGTATCTCCGGGCCTACGGACGGATCGTCCTTGCGCTCCTGCTGCTCATTGGAGCTGGGTTGGTTGTCCGCTGGTATTGGCGCCGTCAAGAGCAGACCGCCCCTGAGGGATCTTCTGAAGATCCACCGCCTTCGGAATGAACCATTGAGTCCCGGCAAACCGCGAACATTTGCCGCCATCGGTCGTGCGCTACTACGACATTCTGATCGGCTGACGTAGCTCAACTGGTAGAGCAGCGCACTTGTAATGCGCAGGCTGGCGGTTCGAGTCCGCCCGTCAGCTCCACAAGGCCCCATCTCCTGAGGTGGGGCTTTTTGTCTTCGGAATTCCATCCTCGGAAGCCATGACCTGCCGGTCCAGGGGGATATTCATTGCGATTGGTCTCGGGCTGGCGTTGGTCATCGGAGGAATTGCGTTTCTGATTGAGACGCCCTCCTTGGGGTGGACGACTGCGGTTCAGAGGGATTCCTCCCGGGTTGAGTGGGCAGATCCAATTGAGGTGGCCGCCGGGGCGGCGTATCGGGGACCGTGGCGCATGAACGACTCGAACTGGCACTTCGTCGACGACCCGGCAGTCGCCCTTGCGGACGATGGTACCGTGGGCGTAGCGTGGACCGACCACACCACGCAGAATCTCTACTTCCAACGATTCACCGCCAACGGCACTCCGCAATTCGACGCCCCCGTCAACCTCTCCCGGAGTCCGGAGGTCTTCTCTTGGCTGCCGCGAATGGTCTTTCCGAACGGGGGTGCAGACCGCGTCTACGTGCTCTGGCAGGAGATTGTCTTCTCCGGGGGCACGCACGGCGGCGAAGTCTTTTTCGCGCGGTCGACCGACGGCGGCCGCACGTTTGAGAGTCCGGTTAACCTGTCCAACAGTGCGGCGGGGGACGGGAAGGGGCGCCTCACCCCACGCCGCTGGGACAACGGGAGTCTGGATTTGGCCGTGGGGCCGGACGGCACGATCTACGCCGCCTGGACGGAGTACGAAGGACGCCTCTGGGTCCGTCGATCTACCGACGGCGGCACCGCGTTTTCGGATCCAGTCCACGTGGTTGGCAGCGATTCGCTTCCCGCCCGCGGCCCAAGCCTTGTAGTCGATTCTGAAGGGACCGTGCACCTCGTCTGGGCCACGGGCGGGTCCGCCTCCGCGGACCTCCGGTACACCCGGTCGTCGGATCGTGGTCGCACCTTCAGTGCGCCCACGACCGTAGCGGAGAGCGACGGCCACTCCGATGCGCCATCGCTGGCCGTCGATCGGGACGGTGTGCTCCACCTTGCCTACGCCGAGCGTCCCTCGTCCTCTGATCGCGGCTACCACCTGCGGTACACCCGGCGCCCACCGCCTGCCGACTCGTTTCGAGCGTCCACTCGGGTGATTCCGGAGCCGTCGGCGAGCGTGGATGGTCGCCACTACCCAACCCTCCGGATGGGCCCCTCCGGCAGTCCCCTGGTCCTCTGGGAGCGATTTCCGTCCTGGCGACGGCGTCCTCAGGGCCTGGGAATGGCTCTCGCCCGAAATGGAGCACAGTCCTTCTCGGCGCCTTCCGTGGTGCCCCACAGCGCCAGCGCTCCAGGATTCAACGGCAGTCAGCAGGGCCTCCTCGCAGAGAAGATCAGTGTCAATGGTCACGGGCACATCGCTGTCGTCAACAGTACCTTCGACCGCGGAGAGAAAAGTGCGATCTGGCTGTATCAGGGGCGTCTTCCGCAACCCTGAGTGATACGTCGTCTCCCTTGACGGTTGGGGGAGGCCATTCCTAAGATACGGGTCGTGTGAGGTACATCGGCTTGTCCGCCAGTTTCCCCCAACTGGGCGTCTCATGAACGCTTTAAACACCCCGCGTTCCACCTCCATGGATTTCGATCAGTCCACTCTCCTCCGGCGCAGCGGTCTTGCGGCGGGGGTGATCGCTTGCGTTTTCCTGCTCCTGATGCCCGTGCCGGAGGGTCTAGATTCTGCCGCCTGGCGGACGGCAGCGGTGGGACTGCTTATGGCCTTCTGGTGGATCACGGAGGCCATCCCCATCGCTGCCACGGCCCTAGTGCCTCTCGTCCTGTTTCCGATGCTCGGTATCACAGACATTGACGGAGCGGCCCGCCCCTACGCCAATCCGCTTATCTTCCTGTTTTTAGGTGGCTTTCTCATCGCGCAGGCCATGCAAACGTGGCGACTTCACCGTCGCATCGCGCTGGGCATCGTGCAGTGGGTGGGCACGCGCCCCACCTCGATCATCGTCGGATTTATTCTGGCGTCGGCCTTCCTGAGCATGTGGGTCAGCAATACGGCCACGGCCCTCATGATGCTGCCCATTGGGCTGTCCATCATCGACCTCACGCGGGATCGGCTCGACGAGCGGGGGGAAGCCCTGCCCTCGCACTTCGGGCTCGTGCTGGTCCTTAGCATTGCCTACGCCTGCAACGTGGGCGGGATCGGGACCCTCATTGGCACGCCCCCGAACGCCTTGCTCGCCGGGTTTTTCTCCGAGTCCTACGGGGTCGAAGTCGGCTTCGCGCGATGGATGATGGTTGGGCTTCCGCTGGTGGTAGTGGCACTGCCGCTACTCTACCTTGTCCTCACGTGGGTCTATCCGATTGAGCTGGACGAACTGCCCGGCGGGGCGCAGGTCATTGAGAATGAATGGGAGAAACTGGGGCGCATGACTGTCGCGGAGATCCGGGTGGCCGTCGTCTTCGGTCTCACGGCCCTGTTGTGGATAACGCGACCGCTCCTCGGTGACCTGGTGCCGGGCCTCTCGGACGCCGGGATTGCGATGGGGGCGGGGCTCATTCTGTTCTTGCTGCCGGCGGGGAGGGAGGATCGGAATCTACTTGTGTGGGGGGACGCGGAGGGGGTGCCCTGGGGCGTGCTCATCCTGTTCGGGGGCGGCCTGAGTCTCGCGTCCGCCATCAGTGACACCGGCTTGGCGGAGTGGATTGGGCAATCGGTGAACGCGCTGAGCGGGTGGCCCATCCCGATCGTGATGGTCTGCACCGTCGCCCTAATCGTACTGTTGACCGAAATCACGAGCAATACGGCGACCACGGCGGCGTTTCTTCCCATCCTGGGCGCGGTGGCCCTCGGGTTTGGCGAAAACCCCTTTCTCCTTACCGTCCCGGCGGCGCTCGGGGCAAGCTGTGCGTTCATGCTTCCGGTGGCCACTCCCCCAAACGCGATCGTCTATGGCAGCAATCTACTCACCATTCCCCAAATGAGCCGCGTCGGCGTGTGGCTCAACCTGCTGTTCATCGTCCTCATTACGGTCCTCGCCTACGGACTCCTCGGGGTGGCCTTTGGCGTCGAGCTCAGCGCGGTTCCTAGTTGGGCGACGAGCGGCTAATGGTCTCTCCCCCGAGCGAATCTTGCGTGCGCGCCTTCCGCTACCGATCCTCCTGGGACCGTGATTGGGATCACGAGGAGGACGACTGTGCCGTGCGCATCTGCTGGAGTTGGTGGAGGAAGAGATAAGCCCCGAGGGCGATGAACAGGTAGTAGCCCAGCAGGCGCCAGGTCAGAAGCGTAGGCGCCACGAGGGCCTCCGGCATGAGGGGACCGATAAAGAGCGCGTACAGGCCTTCGAGTCCCCCGGACCCGCCCGGCGTGGGCATGATGAGCCCCACCAGCATCATCGCCGCCGAGCGGGCAAAGAGGAGGAGCGTGTCGGCGGCGTGGACGCTCCGTACGATCAGGACGATGAGGGCGTAGCGGGCGAGCCAGATGAGAACCGTGAGGACGAACCCGTTTGCGTAGAACGAGGGCGACTGCGTGCCGAGGTGGCGTGCCCGGCGAAAGTAGGACCGCATCTCGCCCATGACCGACTCGCGGAAGCGGTTGAGGTAGGGCCACTGGAAGCACCAGTCCACGATTTCTACCAGCAGGCGCGGCCGCACCAGCGTTGCGTAGGCGTACACGGCGGACCAGACCAGCAATCCCGCAAAGTAGGCCAGGAGCCCCCAGAGGCCAATGGTCCCGGCCACGTCGGGGAGCAAATCGATCGTAAACGTCGCGAGGACCAGGAGGGGAATGGCCACCAAGAACCACAGCTGGTCGAGCAGCACGCAGAAAAACATGAGGGCGGCCGACTCGCCAAACGCAATGTCCTCGTCCCGTGCGACGTAATAGGCGGCCACAGGACCTCCTCCCACCACGGACGGCGTCACACTGGAGAAGAAATCCCAGGCCAGCTGACCGCGAGTACCACTCAGAATGTTGAGCCGCCCCTGTGACACATGGCTCAGGCGCCACCCCCCAAAGCCAATCCGTGCAAACGCCGCAATCGTGGCGGCAACTAAGATCCCTGGGCGCAGGTGCCGAATGAGGCGGCGAAACGCGGCGGCGTCGAAGGTGGCGTAGCCCACCGCGGCGAGCACGAGGATGCTGAGGAGCAACGAGAAGACAATGTTCCGGACGGAGCCGGACGAGCGTTGCTGAGCCGGCGGGTCGGGATCATCGTCGTCTAGTGTTGGAGAGGCAGCGGAGGGGGAAGGCGAAGCCATCGGCAGAGAAGGGCCGGTAGAGAAACCCAAAGGGAGGAGGTCGGCGCGTTACAACACGCCGTCGGGGACGTGATGGGAACAGATCAGACAACCGATCTACTGCTTCTATCATGCGTCATCGTACCCTTCTTCGGGAAAAAAGGTTTGGGTATTTGGGGATTCCCTGGAGCAATTGCATGTTGAACGTTTCGTTGAGAGAGGGAGGCTCCGCTGCCGCTAATCGTAGGAGAGGCGCGGGGAATGTACGGGAGAATGGAGGGAATGAGAGTGCGCCACAGAGATCTCCAAGGTGAGGGGCAGAAGGCCGACGGACGCAGTACACCCGAGGTCAGAGTTCAGGGTTAGGCTCGGGCAAAGGCAGGCTCGTCGGCGTCTTTTCGTGCCTCGTATTCATTGCCAAGGAATCGGATCACGACGATCCAGGCCACGAGCAGAATGCCAACGGCCAGCGACAGCCATCGGGCGTCCGTGATCACGAGCGCCGTGAGTCCGAGGTTGAGGGCCACCGAGGCCACCTTTGCTGCCCGTTGAATAAACATGTCGATGAACGACTTGGCCTTGTATTTCTCGTCCTGGGTTGTGGGGGTGTACAGGGCCTCCTTTGCCGACTGGTTGATCGAGTAGTTTAGAGCGTTGTCGCTCACGGACATAAATCCTACGAACAAGAGTGTCGGAAGAGCCACGAATCCGATGGTTCCGCCCAGGATCGCGAGGGGAAGAAAGAGGAGGGCCACCTTCACGCTGTAGCGCTTCATCACGAACGAGGTCAGGAACAGCTGCACACCAATTGAGACGAGGCTCGTAGCCTGGCCGACCATTCCGAAGAAGGCATCCCGCTCCGCGTCGGCCGTAACTTGCTGCTCCACGATCACGGCCAGCTGGAAATCGACGATGTTGGAGACCATCTCGTAGAGGCCGAGTACGGCGGCAATGCCGAGCAGGTATCGCGACTGAAAGACGAGCTTCCCGCCCTCTAAAAAGACACTTTCTTCCTCCTCGTCGAGCACGGTCTCTTCCTCCGGGCAGCACGGCACCTCCGGGTCGGCCTCGCACTCGCGCTGGTGAATCCAGACGGCCAGGCCACCGATGACGAGGGTGGGAGCAAGACAGGCGTACACGAGGGTGGACCGTCCCACCTGCTCTACGAGACCGCTGACCATCGTGGCCCCGACGAAGCCACCGATCACGCCCCCGAGCCCTACGATTCCGTAGAGGCGCTCCGCCTGGTCGCCCGAGTTGAGGTCATTGGCGAAGGCCCAGAACGTGGCCACCATGACGGTCGTCCAGATGTCCCCCGTCACGTAAAACGACCAGACGGCCGTTTGCCCCAGGGCCTCAATCTCGTTGATGATGCTCCCGAAGAGAAGAAACAGCGCCCCGAATACGCCACAGAAGATCGCGATGAGGTAGTGCCGGGCGTAGCGTCGGACGAGCCAGGTAAAGAGGCCGACGACGGCGAAAGCCACGATCATGTTCAGCACCTTGCCGAGTTGTTCAGCCTGCGCTCCCGACAGCACCCACCCGGCGATGTGGATTGGATTCTCGCCGAAGTAGCTGATGATCAGCCCCCGCTTGATCGGCTTGAGGACCCAGAAAATGGCGATCACCAGGAAAAAATAGACCGAGAGGCCGAGGGCCTTGGGCCACTCGCCCGCACGAATATCAAAGAATTCCTTCCGGAGACGTTCGATCATTGCTCGGGGCTGACCAAATTTGAGACCACGCAGATTCCCGTCCCGGTGGGGACATCATTTCTCGGCGGGACCGGGGAGGACTTTAACCTGCTTTCCGTTCGTGGGGTCGACGCACCGTTACGACTCGGCCCGCCCCGACGCCAGTGCGGCACCGGATCCCGCCGCGGCCTCCTCAGCCTCCTCTCGGGGCTCGGTCATCGTATCGATCTCCGCGGCCGCGGGATCGTCGAGGAGTGCTGTCAATCGCGGGTCGTCTGCGCTACGCAGGTATTGGCGGGCATCGTCCCATCCACTAATTTCAAGATCGAAGCTGGATCGGCCCACCTGCATTGCCTGGGCGGCCTCCGGGTCGTCGAGAAGCGGGAGCAGATACCGGCGCGTGCTGTAGTCGACGAGGTTGTCAACAAATTCGATGGCACTGTCGCGCAGGGTCGGATCGGGACTGGTGATGCCGAGGTACGCGTCGTAGATGTCCCGCTGGTTGTAGCGGAGGCCCAGGAGGCGGAAGATGCGTTCCAGGGCCTCCTGCCGCAGGGCCTGGATCGTATCCACGTCGAGAGACTCGTGGCCGTCCGTGTTCGTCTGCTGACCGAGTCGTAAGATCTGGCCGAGGGCCGCGTAGTGGCGGGCGTCCCGCTCGATGGCGTCGTCCAGTTTGTCCGGGGGCACGTCGGCGTCGACGGTCTGGTGCAGCTTGCTTAGCGCCCGCGTGATGGCGTGCCGAACCGGCACAGGCACCTTCTGAAGCCCGCGCACGAGAGCGGCCATGGCGAACGAGCCCGGTTGCTCCACGAAAATGGGAGGGATGCGTGTGCGGATTTTCAACTCCGTCTCCGTATCGACGAGGTAATCGTAGAGAGTCCCGAGAATCGGCGGCTCAAAGGTGGCCAGGGCGTCCTGGGCGGCCGACTCGAATGCATCCTCCCTCAGCCGCTCCACGAGTGGATCGACGAATGACCGGTCACCCGTCTGTCCCGCGGCCTCGATCGCGGCGCGCACGACCTGCGGCGATTCGTCCCGGAGGAGCCGCTGAAGCAGTTCGTTGCGATAGGGACGGTCAAGAACACCGAGGATCCGGGCGACATGGGTGCGCGTGTCCGCGGCGTCCTTTCCGTCAAGCGCCACGAGGCGGCGCAGCAACGACTCGCTCACGAACTCGTACTCATCCGGCGAGCCTTCTTCGGCGATCAGCCCTACGGCGGCGGCCTGAATCTGAGGGTCGTCGTGGTCGAGGCTTTGTTGCAGTCGTTCGGTTCGCTGGTCGGTGTGCTGGCAGTAGAGGTACCGGGCCGCCTCCACCTGCACGTCCGGATCGGGGTCGCGCAGAGCCTCGGCTACCGCTTCGCCCACCCCTTCCACCTGTCGCACTCGTAGCACCCGCAAGGTCTTCTCGCGAACCGGAGCGGACGGGTGGTCCAGGAGACAGAGCAGCGCGTCGACGGGCACGGCGCCCGACGCGTCTTCGAGCGTTTCCAGGGCCCGGAGCGCCTCTGCTTCGGCGTGGCTGCAGAGCGATTCGAGCAGCTCCGGATCGACTTCAGGCTCCTTTTTATCCGTTTCGTCCTCATCGACAGTCTCCTGCCGGCGCAGTTGCACCCGGAACTGATCGACGTAGGACCGCCGGGCCCGGTAGGCGAGCAGTCCCCACGCCCCGATTAGAGTAAGCGTAACGAGGCTCAGCAGCTGCACGCTCAGGTCGAGTCCGGTCACCAAAAGCAGCAGCAGCGCGCCCCCGAGGCCCTGCGCGCCCTGATCCACGAACACGTCGATAAACACCTTCACCCGCTTTTTCTTCGGGAGGGGGACCGGCACGAACAGGAGCTCGCGGCCCGTTTTATCCACCGAGTGCTTTAGGCTCTGGCCGGCGCCCCGCAGAAAGATGCCGGCCACGAGCCCTGGCACTACGAGCATGCCCAGGCTTCCAAGGGCCAGCATCCCAGGCAACACCGACAGGGCTCCTCCGATCCCTACCACGCGCATGAGGCGGGGAGCAAGGAAAAACTGCACTAGAAGCGCAACCACACTCACCCCGCTGTAAAACTGTCCCATGAAGGACGTCAATCCTGCTTCCGTGAGGTACGTCCGGGCAGCGACCGTCTTGAACTGATAGTCCACCAGTGTCGTGACGATCACCATGAGTCCGATGATGCCGACGATCAGTTGGATGTGGCGGGAGCTGCGAATGATCGACAGGGCGGTCTCGTCACTCTCGGTCTCCGCCTGCGGGCTGTCATCTTCGAGGGACGCGGCGGGCTGCTGGTGACGGCGCCGGATCCAGTGGGCCAGGATCGTCGCGGCGAGGAGGACTCCACTCGCGATCCAGAGCAGGTCTTCGCTCGCCATGCCGGCCGTGTCCACGAGCAGGCTCGTGATCTCACCGCCCAGAATGGCTCCGAGAATGGCCCCGGCGCTCAGGACGGTAAAGACGCGCTTCGACTGAGACGACGTGAAGAGGGCGTTCGCCATGAGCCAGAACTGCGACGTGACCAGCAGTCCGTAGATGCTTACCCAGGCGTACAGGACGTACGTGGTCCAGGCCCCGCTCAAATCCAGAAGGACACGGAGGCCCAGGAGGCTTCCCACGAGGAGGAGCGAGCCCCCATCGATGAGCGCTCCGAGGTCCACCCGGTCTCCCGCCCGGGTGTGAAGAAGGGCGACGGGGACCACCACGGCCGTGGTGAGGAGGAAGACGAAGGGCAACTCGGCGGCGCCTCGACTCGACAAAAAGAGGCTATCCCGCACCGGCTTCAAGAGATACAGGGACACCAGCAGGAGCACATGATAGGCGGCCATGAGCAGGGCCAGGGTGCGCTCACCGCGGCGAAGCCCAAAAAGTGAGCCCAAAAGACGATCCATGCTGGCACGGGGGCGCTATGGGGATGCATCACCAGGTGGTAACGGTGCCTCCTGCATTTGGTTTGGGCGACGGCAGATGTGTTTCGTGTTGTGAGGATTGTAGGCAGGGGCGTTGCGAGGACTCTCTTAGCAACCTTTTTCAGTGCGGGGGGTTGACCTTCTACTCCGCGATGCGGTCTGCAAGGTCGGATCTGGAAGTCTCTGGCACAGTCTTCGCAGGAAAGTTCCCTTAAGGTGTCGGATTAGGTTGCCTCGTATACTCCGCCGTTTTTCTTCCTGCACTCGTGACGCCCCCTTCGACCCCCCACTCCCCGTCTCCGTCGCGGACATCATCCACGACCCCGGTATTGGCGGATGCCCATCGAATTGTGGACGCCCTCCACGAGCCCCTTCTCGTGCTTGACGAGGACCTCGTCGTTCGACAGGTCAATCCCGCGTTCTATGACACCTTTTCGACGACGCCAGAGGAGACAATTGGAACGCCGCTCTTCGAGCTGGGCGGGGGTCACTTCGATCACCCCGCGTTGCGCGAACCCCTCAACACCCTGCGCCACGACGGCACGGCGTTCGAGAAGGTCGAGATGGACCAGCCCTTCGGGGGAATGGGCCGGAGGGTGCTTCAGATTAGCGGCCAGACGCTTCAAGTGAACGATGATGTGTCCGAGCGCATTCTTCTCGCCATCAACGACGTAACCGAACCCCGCCGCCTCGAAACGGAACTGCGCCGGCACGCCAAAGAGCTAAGGCAATCCAACGAGGATCTCGAACAATTTGCCTACGCGGCCTCCCACGATCTCCAAGAGCCGCTCCGCATGGTCGCCAGCTACCTGCAACTGCTGGAGTGGCGCTACAAAGAGGACCTCGACGAGACGGCACAGGAATTTATTGACTACGCCGTCGATGGCGCCGAGCGGATGAAGGCGCTGATCAATGGGCTGCTCCACTACTCCCGGGTGGGGCGGAAGGAAGGCGAGTTCAGTGAAGTTGACCTTGCGACCACTCTCGCTGACGTTCTCGAGGACCTGGACCGTCGGATCGAGGCGCTCGGGGCCACGGTGGACGTGGGATCGCTTCCATCTACCTACGGCAACCGCGGGCAGCTGCGTCGCCTCTTCCAGAATCTCCTCGAAAATGCACTCACGTATGCTGGCGACAAGTCCCCTCACGTGCAGGTGAGCGGGGAGATCCAGGACGAGGGGGCGGCTCACGTCGTGGTGGAGGACGAGGGCCCTGGAATTCCCCCCGAGGCGCAGGACAAGGTCTTTCAGATCTTTACGCAACTCGATCCCCACGGCTCGGGCCACGACGGCTCGGGCATGGGCCTTGCCCTCTGCAAGAAGATCGCCGAGCGCCACGAGGGTCGGATCTGGGTCGAATCGGAGCCCGGGCACGGCGCATCGTTCCATGTGATTCTGAACCTATCCCCCGGACCCAACCCATGAGTGCTTCCCCTGAGCCCTCTCGTTCGTCAACCGGCCTGGACGGCCGTCCCATTCGCATCCTTCTGGTGGAGGACAACCCGGCGGACGTGCGGCTTACCCGCGAAATGTTGCGGGAGTCGAAGGTGCGCAACGATCTGCTCGTGGCTCAGACCGCGGAGGAGGCCGAGGAGATATTGGGCCTCACCGAGGCGGATGCCGAGACGCGTCCGGACCTCGTCCTCCTGGACCTGGACCTCCCGGTCAAGAGCGGGCACGATCTCCTGAAAGAACTAAAGTCTCACTCGACCCTGCGCCGCATCCCGGTGGTCATTCTCTCCAGTTCCGAGGCGGAGGAGGACGTACTCAAGAGCTACGACCAGCACGCCAACGCCTACGTCACCAAGCCGGTCGACCTGGACGAGATCACCACGATCGTCCAGTCGATCGACCAGTTTTGGTTTCAGGTCGTCCGCCTTCCCGAGGAGTAAAGGAGCACCGGCGAATTTCCCCCCTTTGTTACGACGACGAAGCAATGAGCGACGACTCTCATTCCGATGGGCAGGGCGAACACGGATTCCTCCGCGTTCTACTCATCGAAGACAATCCGGGAGACGCGCGCCTCTTTGAAGAGTACCTTCGGGAGAGCGACACCGAGGTGGCTGTTCGTCACGAACAGCGTCTCGATGCGGGCCTGCACGCCCTGCGCGACGATCCGCCGGACATCCTCGTCCTGGATCTCGATCTTCCCGACAGTCAAGGGGCCGACACGGTGACGGCGGCCGAGACGGCGGCCCCGACGGTCCCGATCGTGGTGTTGACGGGGCAGACGAACATGGACGTAGCGCTCCGTGCCCAGGAGGCCGGCGCCACAGAGTATCTACAGAAGGACGAACTGACCCCGGCGCTGGTCGGGCGCACGCTCCGATGGGCCGCGCGTCAGAACCGGATGCAGTCTGAATTGCAACAGCGCGAGGCGTGGATCCGGTCGCTCAGTGAAAACGTCTCCGCGGGGATGTTTCGGGCCGGGCCCACGGGTCGGATCGAGCACGCCAACGATGCCTTTGTGGAAATGCTGGGATACGCGCGGGAGGAGGAGGTTCTCGGTCAGGACCTCACGACTCTCTCGGCGAATCCGACTCAGCAGGGACGGATGCTCGCCGAGGAAGGCGCCGATGAGACCGAAATTACGCTCCGGCGGAAGGACGAGAGCGTGCTGGTCGGCCAATTGAGCGCGGAGGCGACCTATGGTCCCGACGGAGAAATCCTCCACTATGATGGAGTGATTACCGACATTACGGAGCAGAAGCGCACCCTGCAGCGGCTCGAAGAAAGCGAGGCGCTCACACGGAGCGTTCTCGATGCCCTGGCTGCCAACGTGGCCGTGTTGGATGCGGAGGGCACCATCATCGACGTCAACGAACACTGGACCCGGTTTGGGCGGGAGAATGATGCCGGCCCTGCATTAATTGCGATCGGGGCCAATTACCTGGAGGCTTGTCGATCGGTCGGCAACAACGAGTCCTCCATGATTCCCGACGTGTCGGAACGATTGCGGAGCGTGATTGAGGGGGAGTGCGATCTGTTCGAATGGGAGTATCCGTGCCACGGGCCCGAGGAGAATCGATGGTTCCTTCTCCGGGCCACGCCCCTTGACCGAGAGACGGGAGGAGCGGTCGTGGCGCACCTTGACATTACCGATCGGGTGGAAGCGGTGCGAGAACAACGTGTCCTTTCCGAAGCAGTGGAGCAGGCCAAGGAGGCAATCTTGATTACCGAGGGCGCTCCACTGGACGCGCCCGGTCCGCGGATTCAATACGTGAACTCTGCGTTCGAGGAGATGACCGGCTATTCGGAGGCCGACATCCTCGGCGAAACGCCTCGGATCCTGCAGGGGCCAGAAACGGAGCGCGAGGTGCTCGACGATCTTCGCGACGCTCTGGAAGCGGGGACGGAGTGGCAGGGAGAGACAATCAACTACCGCAAGGACGGCACGCCGTACGTCGTTCAGTGGAACGTGGCGCCCGTGATCGGGGAGGACGGAGAGATCGAATACTGGGTCTCCGTGCAGCGAGACGTGACGGATCAGCGGGAACGGGAGGCCGCGCTCCGGCAACACAAGCAGCTCCTTGAGCAAACACAGCGGTTGGCGGGGGCGTGGGCGGCCGATCTCGAAGCGAACCAGTCTTCGGGGACGGACAAGGTGGCCGAGATTCTTGGCCTCCCGCCCGAGGCCGATCTCGACATTGAAGAAACCTTTTCGTTTTTTGACCCCGAGTACCGCCCTCGGCTCCGCAAGGCCTTTCGGCGCTGTGCGGAAGAGGGCACGCCCTACGACCTCGAGCTCCCGCTTACGACCGCGGATGGGCACCGCCGGTGGGTCCGGACCGTCGGTGCGGCGATTGAAAACCAGGATGGACAGATCACGAAAGTTGCGGGGGCGCTCCAGGACATCACTGAGCGGAAGGAGGCCGAACAGGACCTCCGAGACAGTCGGGAGCGGTACCGGTCTTTGTTTGCGGACGCCAGCGACGCCATCCTGATTCACGACCTGGAGGGTCGCGTGCAGGAGGTCAACCCGCAGGCCGAAGCCCTATTTGGTTACGACACCGACGACCTGGTCGGTCGGTCTGTTTTTGACGTCCATCCCTCCGATGAACAAGAGGTCGCGGAGCGGAAACTGGCCACCCTTCGGGAGGACCAGGCATTTCGCGCCGTCGCCTGCTATGAGCGCGCAGACGGCTCGCTGTTTTGGGGGGAGGTGTCCGCGAACGTGACCGACGTTGGCGGCGAGACGGTGGCCCGCAGCATGATCCGGGACGTGACCGACCGAATCGAGGTTGAGCGCACCCTGCGTGAGGAGCGCGATCTCCTCGACCGCATTTTCGAGATGAGTCCCGTGTCGATCGTACTTTTCGACATGGAGGGAAATTTTGTGCGGGCAAGCGATCGGACCGTAGATGTTCTCGGGCTGGACAAGGAGGGGGTCACGCAGCGGACCTTCAACGACCCGGACTGGGACATCACAACGCCTGACGGCGAGCCGATCCCCGACGATCAACTTCCGTTTGCCCAGGTCATCGCCACGGGGGAGCCCGTCTACGACCTGGAGCACACCATCGTCTGGCCCAAAGGCTCCCGGCGTCTGCTCTCGGTGAGCGGTGCGCCCCTTCACACCCATTCGGGAGAGGTTGAGGGGGCCGTCTTCCACATCGAGGACATCACCGAGCGGCGACGAATTGAAGAGCGGTTCCGGGGCGTGTTCGAAAATGCGGGACTCGGCATTGCGCTCCTCAACGAGAGTGGGACCATTCTCGAAGCGAACCCGGCGCTCGAATCGATGCTCGGCTACGAGCCCGGAGCGCTCCGGGACTTCCATTTCGATTACATCACGCTCCCCGATGACGTGGACGAGGACAAGCAGCTCTTCAATGAACTCGTAGCGGGAGAGCGAGAGCAGTACCAGATGGAGAAGCGATATCTCCGCAGAGATGGAGAGGTCTTTTGGGGCCACCTCACCGTTTCGCGCCGCGAGGTCCCGGGAGGTGTTCAGGTCGTGGGGATGGTCCAAAACATCGACGGGCGGAAACAGCGGAAGGAGCAACTGCGCGCTGCGAAGGAGGAGGCCGAGCGCATGAATCGGCTCAAGAGTGCTTTCCTAGCGAATATGAGCCACGAGATCCGCACGCCCCTCACCTCGATTTTGGGGTTTGCGGAGGCCATCGGCAAGGAAGTGGGATCCACAACGTCCATCGAAGACATCGATCTTTCCGCGCTCAACCAATTTTCAGGACTCATTCAGCGAAGCGGCCATCGCCTGATGGAGACCCTGAATGGGGTGTTGAACCTGTCGAAGCTCCAGGCGGGCGAGATGAAGCTCACGATGGGGCCTGTGGATGTGGTCGAAGAAGCGGCGGACACTGTCGAGGAATTCGGGCCGCAGGCCGAGGAGTCCGGCATCGATCTCCACCTGGACGCGCCCGACGGTCCTGTCTGGGGCCGGGCCGACGAAGGGGGATTGCGGATTGTGCTTCGCAACTTGCTGTCGAACGCGATCAAGTACACCGAGAGCGGGGGCGACGTGTGGATTCGCGTTGGTCGTGGGGAGATGACTGCTGTCCTCGAGGTGGAGGATACTGGCATCGGGATGGATCCGGAGAGGGCCTCGGAGCTCTTCCAGGCGTTCAAGCAGGAGTCCGAGGGAATGAGCCGAGAGTACGAGGGAGCGGGATTGGGGTTGACCGTGACCCGAGAGCTCCTTAGTGAAATGCACGGCTCGATTGAGGTGGAGACCCAGAAAGGAGGGGGCAGCCGATTTACCGTACGGCTCCCGCAAGGCACGGTGGACCCGGTCCCTGAAAGCACCGCGGAGGAGCAGGTGGCCTCGTAGCCTGACGTTCGGGGATGGTGACCCCCTCAACCCCGAGACGTTTGGGATGTTGGGGGGAACAGGGCGTCATTTTGTCTCGGCATATGGCGTGGACATATAGGCACACGATGAGTGGTGTTGCCCGAGACGGTGAAAAATTGCTACCATGCGGCACGGAACCTGCCGTTCTCGTGCCTTAGAGGGCTTTTCACCCGTGCGCGCAGGAATATTTTTTGGTGGGAACCTTCCCCCGCTCGCGCGTCCAACCGGGTGACCTCGGACTGCTTCTGTGTTTGTGTAGTGGGCAGTCCAGACTGACTCCAATCCCGCTCTGCGGGGAGGTTTTGTACAATGAGAAGGCACAAGCGGTTATATACCCGACTTTTCCGAAAGACCTACCGTCACCGTCCCAATCAGCACCGCGAGTACTTACGGAATCGCAAAAAGATGAGGGTCAGGCAGGCCCAGCGTGCTCTCCGGACTGCCGTGAGACCCGTTGGCGCTGGCCACTTGTCCCCACTGCGGGCAACAGAGTGGGAGAGGGACGACGGATTCATTTCTCTTGAACCGATGGCCGGTCCCAGGTAACTTCCCAGCGGCCGTCAGACCTTCCCGACGGAGGACGTGACTGAGCAATTCGCCTTGAATAGGGGTCTTTCCTGAAGCCAAGGGTGTTTACCCCTCGATCCGAGATGATTCTGGCAAGGGGGGTAGCGCCTTCGGGTTCAGCGGAGGGGCCTTTCTCCGGAGAGTAATAGTTGCCCTGTCCGTCCCGGAGCCCCACCTCCGCGCCCGGTCCCGTGATGGGGCGGCCGTACGGCCCGCTAAACCAGTAGACGTCAATTCGCAGCGTTTCCCGGTGCGCCTTCCGCTGCTCCTTGAGTCGGGCACGAGCGTCCTCTTTCGAGAGAGACGCCAAATTCTCCTCAGTCTGAAGCGCCGCGAGCGAAAGCTCTTTTCCCCACAGGGTGGCGTACGTGAGGGGATTCTGAATCTTGCGGTTGGGGGTCAGAAACTAGAAGGTGCTGTACCAGGCCCGGTGTAGTTGTTCGTACCGGTCTGCCAGACGGACGTGAACGCGATCCGTCTCTGACTCCGATCAGAGGCAGCCAACGGAAAAGGAGACGGAAGAACGACATGAAGATCAAGCTCAACGCCTTGATCGCGTGCCGTCAAGAATAATCTGCCGCCATACGTGCCACCATGGCCAAAACAAAACGCCTAAGTCCCTATCATGTAGAGACTTAGGCGGAAAATGGTGGTCAGGGGCGGATTCGAACCGCCGACACACGGCTTTTCAGGCCGTTGCTCTACCACCTGAGCTACCTGACCGATGGTTGCCGCTGAAACTCCCGGTCAATGATGGGGCATGTGGTTCTCAGCCCACCGTCCAAGCTCCCGTTATGAAGGAGACAGAGGCGTCTTCAGATCATTCGAGTCGTCCGAACGGCGCACGCCCCACATCAGTTTCGACCGGAGCGTGTGGAAAAAGTGTTGGCCGGGGAGCTTCACGAGGTTCACCGTGTGGGCGGCCCGTTCCACGGTAAGCTCGAGGCCGTGCTCGTCGAACATGGTGCTCCGCCCGTCCGCCGCGAGGACGTACGGCTGATCGTTCTGGAGGACCTGGCAGCGAATCGTGGCGTCGGCGGGGAGGACGATGGGGCGAACCGTGAGAGTGTGAGGGGCGATGGGGGTGAGGATAACCGCCTCTACGCCAGGGGCGATAATTGGACCCCCGGTCGATAAGGAGTAAGCCGTAGAGCCGGTGGGGGTGCCCATGATCAGGCCGTCGGCCCAGTACGTGTTGAGGTGCGTGTCGTTGACCGCCACCTCAATCTGGATGAGTCCTGCGGCCCCGCTCCGGTCCAACACGAATTCGTTCAGGGCCCATTCGGTGTCGAAGGCAGAATGCGATTCCAGCTGGGCCTCGAGGACGAGTCGCTCTTCGACCCGGTAGTCGCCTGCCTCCAGGGCGTCGAGGGCGTCGTGGATCTGCTCGATCTCGATGTCGGCGAGGAAGCCCAGGCGTCCGATGTTCACGCCCAGGAGGGGGGTGTCGTTCGGCCCCGTGAGGTGGGCGGTGCGTAGGAGTGTCCCGTCCCCTCCAAACGACAGAACCAGGTCGCCGGCTTCAGCAATGTTGGAGACTGCGTGCTCCTCACAGAGGTCCTTATCCAGAAGGTCCCGTTCGACGAGCCCATCGGCAATCGGCTTGTGGATCCAAAAGTCGAGGCCGTCGGCCAGAAGCCGGCCGAGCAGCTCCGCCAACGGGTCCCAGAGCGACTCTTTGGTGGGATTGCCGGTAATGCCGTAGACCATTTTTCGTCGGGCGGATCAATGAAGTCTGATGATGACGGAAGCGCAGCCGACGGTCCGCTGAACGGCTCGGGGGTTGCGGGACGTTCCGAGGGGGGAGCCCTGGAGATTGAGGGAAACATACCGATGATTCTGATAATTGTGTGCAACCCAAAATCTCCTTAGAACGTCCCGTTCCTTCCTCAATTATGCCCGGTACGTTCCACGAGTGGGTCTGCTCGCTTTTTCTCCTGTTCCTCGTTGTAGGCACCGGACCGGTTCTCGCGCAACCCGGATCGTCCCCTGTCGACTCCTGGGCAGTGGAAACCTCGGTCCAGGCCGTCGCCATGGAGGGAATTCCGATTGCAACGGGAACTGGCCTCTCGGCAACGTGGCAGCGGACCTCAAACTGGGGCCTCCGGATCGGTCTGCGCCGGGATGCTGCAGTTCAACGGGATCTTCGGGAAGCATATCGAACCAGCGTGGAATGGGCCGATCAGCGACGAATCAGTGTCACCCCGGCTATCGTCTGGCACCCAACAGATCCTGAAGGCTCGATTAGCCAGTCGTTTCAACTGTCCCTTGGTCCGACCCTCCAGTGGCAGCATGGGGAGAAGGTGCGCCAAATCGGTGGGGTGTATGGAGAGCTCACAATCAATGAGCTTCTGAACAACCCCGGGTTTGATGCCGACAATACCTATCTCGATCAAACCCGTACGGGTCCGTTGCTACTATTGACCAATGACACGGATCGAACAAATGTGGGGGCCACGCTCGGCATACAGTATGGACTGACGTATAAGTCAGTGACAGTCCGGGCAGCCCTAATGGGCCGAAAAGTGACGAATATCGATGGCGTAACGTTCGGGCTTGGCGGAACCGTGGGCGTGTCGCTGTAGCGACAAGGCGCTACGCTAGGTACGGACCAAATAGACGGAACAGGGGGCGAAGACTGCCACCTGATGGCTTACTGTGCCCACGTTGGAGTCCGGGTCGTCCCGGTCAACTGTGTGGGAGCGCATCACGATGAGGTCCACGTCCTCCTCGTCGGCCACCTCAGTCACCTTCGGCCCCCGCTCGCCGTAAACAATCGTAGACTGGACATCGAACCCGTTGTTTGCGAGTTCGGTTGTCCAGGTCGCCATCTTCTCTTCGGCATCCTCGCGGAGATCTTCGTAGAAGTCATCCATTTCGCCGGGCTCATCGTCCTGCAGCGTTTCGATGACGTGGAGTAGGCGAATTTGCGTCCGGTCGGGACGGCCCAACTGTTGAGCGGTGTCCAGAACAAACTCGTTGGTGTGAGAGAGGTCGACCGGGATCAGGATTGTGTCGTGCATGGGAAAGGGGGAAGCGGGAAGGGGGAGCGTAAGGGGAGGAATGAATGAGTGGGCGGTTGTCGAAAGGGTCACCGCTCAAGAGAGTACCGCCCGAAACACGGGGAGGAGTCCGGATCTCACAGTCGTAGTGTAGCATTTAAGATCCAGAGAGAAAAGCCGCGGCACGAGTTCGTGCAAATGCGATCATGAGGCAGTCCGACCTCCAAGACCTCCGACGGGCCCTGGCGCGCCGCCTCCAAGAGAAGGCCGAGCTTGAGGCGCAGGTCCGGGCGGTGCAGTCGCAGTTTCAGGACGAGATTGCGCCCCTCCAGGAAGAGGTGCTTCGCCTGCAGATGGAGCGCCTCAAGGAGGCGGCGCAGGCCCGCATGCGAAGCGCCAAGCTCCGGAATGCGTTTCACGACGCGCAGGCGGCCTACGAACAATTCCAGGAGCGCCGTGCCTCTTCCGCGCTCCCCGATGCGTCCGGTGAGGACCTAAAAGCGACCTACCGTCGCGCTACGAAGCAGTGTCACCCGGACGCGGTGGCCGAGCCGTACCATGAGGAGGCGGCCGCCACCTTTCAGGCCCTCGAATCCGCGTACGATGCTAATCACGCCTCGGCCGTTCGTGCGATCGCCGATGACCTCGACAGGTGGGGATTCCCCCGGGCCCCGTCCGACGCCATGGACGAGTCCATGTCCGATCCCGTGGCCTCCCTGCGCGAGGCCGTGGCCGATCTGGACGCCTCGATCGAGCGGCTCCGCTCTTCACAGGCCCACCGCACGGTGAGTGCAGGAGAGGACGTGGATGTGGAGTCCATTGTCGGGGCGCAAAAACGGGCGCTCCAGGAGCGAATATTGGAACTGAAACGTCGCCGTCGCGCTCGGTTTTGAATCGGCGACTGGTGGTCCAACGCCCCACTGAATGTTGTCTGAGGCGATTGTGATTCGGGCGGTGAACGACTACATTGTACCGCCGCGTCCGCCCCGGTGTGCTCGGTTCGATCCGAGGCAAATCGAGATCGCCGCAGACTACATTCTACCATCTGCTCAGGATCAGTATTCAGGTTTCGGACAATCGTCGAGATCGGCGGATTCGATTGTATACGGCTCATACCTCGGTGTAGGGACGACCGGTCGGTCGTCCCTACATGAACGAACGGGGCTGAAATCGACACCGAAATCTCGCAGATGGTATCATCCCGACCGCTCAACACACTACTCGCCCAACCCTCAACGCAGAACGCTCCATGGCGCAGTCCAGCACCCAGCAGCGCGGGCGCACGCCCCTCATGCGGCAGTACTACAAGATCAAGGAGCGCCACCCCAAGGCGATCCTGCTCTTCCGCATGGGCGACTTTTACGAGTCGTTCGACGACGACGCCAAGACGGTGAGTCGCCTTCTCGGCATCACGCTCACGGAGCGCAACAACGGCGACGCCGACGACGTGCCGATGGCGGGGTTTCCGCACCATGCGCTCGACAGCCACCTCCCGAAGCTCATCCGCTCGGGGCTGCGCGTAGCGATCTGCGAGCAGACCGAGGACGCCGACAATTCGAGCGGAAAGGTGGTGGACCGCGACGTAGTGGAGGTCGTGACGCCGGGGGTGTCGTTTCATGATCAATTGCTTAATCCGAAGCAGTCCAACTTTTTGGCAGCCATACACTTCGGGACCGGTCGTGACAAGGACCGCATCGGCTTCTCCTTCATCGACGCCACGACGGGCGAGTTTAGCGTGACGGAGGCCGGGGTCGACCAGATTCAGGACCTCATCCAGACGGTGGCCCCGTCCGAGGTAATCATCGACAAGCGGCGCACGGACCGCCTCCAGCAGCATCTCCGCGAGATTCCCTTCACGGTCACCGAGCAGGAGGACTGGGTCTTCAAGTACGACTTCGCCTACCAGACCCTCCTGGACCACTTCGAGACGCACTCCCTGAAGGGCTTTGGGGTAGACGACATGGAACTCGGGGTGGTGGCTGCGGGGGCGGCGCTCTACTACCTGGGCGAGACGCAGAAGGGCACGGTGCCCCACGTCCGCAAGATCAAGCGCTACTCGGAGGACGAACACATCGCCCTCGACCCCGAGACGAAGCGCAACCTGGAGCTCGTGCAGTCGATCCAGGACGACGGGCACGAGGGGACGCTCGTGGACATCCTCGACGACACGGAAACACCGATGGGCGGGCGCCGGCTTCGCGCGTGGTTGGTGCGCCCCCTGCGGGAGGTGGACCGCATCCAACACCGGCTCGACGCGGTGGAGGCGTTCGTGGAGAACCGCGATCTGCGAGAGAACCTCCGCGAGGAGTTGGGCCAAATGGGTGATCTGGAGCGGCTGGCCGGAAAAGTCGCGACCGGCCGGGCGGCCCCGGGCGACCTCATCGACATCAAGCGTACGCTCCGCCAACTTCCCGACGTACTGGAATTGCTGGAGGACGCTGACTCCGCGGCCCTGGACACCATTGAGAACCAACTGAGCGCCTGTCCCGACATTGTCGACCAGATTCAGAGCGCTCTCGTGGACGACCCGCCCGCCAAGATCAGTGAGGGCGGGCTCATCCGCGACGGCTATTCCGAGGAGCTCGACGAACTGCGCACCATCGCGCAGGAAGGGAAAGACTGGGTAGCCAACCTAGAGAAGGAGGAGAGCGAGCGGACCAACATCCCGTCCCTCAAGGTCGGCTTCAATAAGGTGTTCGGCTACTACATTGAGGTGACCGACACCCACGCCGAGAAGGTGCCTGACGACTACATCCGCAAGCAGACGCTCGTAGACTCGGAGCGGTACGTCACGCCGGAGCTGAAGGAAAAGGAGGAGAAGATCCTCTCGGCGGAGGAGAAGATCGAGACCCTGGAGCAGGAGCTTTACAACGAGCTTCGCGACGCGATTGCGCAGCAGACCGGCATCCTGCAGGAAAACGCCGAGCGCCTGGCCCACCTCGACTCCTTCGCGGGGCTCGCCGAGGTAGCCGAGCGCAACGACTACGTGCGCCCCACGGTGGACGACAGCTTAGAGATCGACATCGAGGAGGGGCGCCATCCGGTGGTGGAGCAGACGCTCCCGGCGGGCGATCCCTTCATCCCGAACGACATGGAGTTGGACCCGGACGACGAGCAGATCCTGATTATCACCGGACCCAACATGGCCGGGAAGAGCGTGGCGCTGCGGCAGGTGGGCCTCATCACGCTGCTCGCGCAGGTGGGCAGTTTCGTCCCGGCCGACGCCGCGCACATCGGCGTGGTCGACCGCATCTTCACGCGTGTGGGCGCGTCCGACAACCTGGCGGCGGGAGAGAGCACGTTCCTCGTAGAGATGAACGAGGCCGCGAATATTCTCAACAACGCCACGGCGCGGTCGCTCATCCTCTTCGACGAGGTGGGCCGCGGCACCTCCACGTTCGACGGTCTCTCCATCGCGTGGGCCATCGTGGAGTACCTGCACGAGCGGCCCGAGGTGGCGGCGCGCACCCTCTTCGCCACGCACTATCACGAACTCAACGCGATGGCCGACCGCCTGGAGCGGGTCCACAACTACCGCATCCAGGTGAGCGAGCACGAGGGCGAGATCGTCTTCCTGCGCAAGCTCATCCCCGGCGGGGCCGACCACTCGTACGGGATCGAGGTGGCCAAGATGGCAGGCCTGCCGGACGCCGTAATCGCTCGGGCCCGCGAGGTGCTCCAGAACCTGGAGAGCCAGCACCTGGAGGTGGGCGGCGACGGTGAGATGGCTGATAATGCGGCCTCAGACGGTCAGCCGTCGGGGGACGGGATGCGCGCCAAGAAGGGCGACGCCGACGCGGTGCCGGACCTGGAGGACAGTCAGGCCAATCAGATGCACCTCTTTGCCCAGCCCGATCCGGTGGCCGAAGAGATCAAAGAGATGCTCGGCGAGATCGACCCGAATCGCATCACGCCCGTCGAGGCGCTCATGAAGCTGTCCGAGATGAAGGACAAACTGGAAGATTAAGTCGCTCCGCAACAGATCGCGCCGCTGGGGGTTCAAAAACGCGCCAAGGGAGCGCCACCGCCTTCCCACGCATCTGCCCCTGCGCCATGAGCACGTACCACGACATTCTGGGGGTCAATCCCGGGGCGTCGCAGGAGGAGATCAAGCATGCGTTCCGCCGTCGGGCGCTGGAGTGCCACCCGGATCAGGCCGACGAGGGAGAAAAAGAGGCGGCCCAGCAGGAATTTGTGCGTGTCCGCAAAGCCTTTGAGATCCTGAGCAACGGCGAGGACCGCCGCCGGCCGAAGGACGACAACGATGAGTCTAGGGCCGACGATGCTGCGTCGCGCTCCCGAGGCCCCCGACGCTCCTACAAGGAGAAGTGGCGAAACGCCAAAAAGGTGCGCGTGAGCAAGGACATTGTGGACCGGGTTCAAGGACTGTCGCGGGAGTACCGTCGCGTGCGCCAGAAGAACAAAATCACCGTCCCGGCCTGTGCGCTTGTGACGGCCTCCGTCTTCCTCTACGATCCGGTGATGATGTACGGAACCGGTATTTTTCTCGTCGACCTCCTCCTCTGTGGCCTCGTTGGGAGCGTGTACGGGTTTGCGCTCGGGAGCGTATGGGCGTACGCAGAGATTTTTCTCGGGCAGAGGGGATAGAGGAACGAGAAGCAGTGTTCGATGCTCGCATTTCGGACCCGTCCCACATCTGCATGATCGTCCGCCGGTGCATCCGCATCCTGTCTCTCTGCATAATGGTGGCTGTGCTCAGCGGATGCACGACCGCCCCGGCCCAAGACTCTGGCGGTCCGTTGCTGCCCGAGCAGGCGGCGTACGACGTTTATCACTACGACCTGGCAGTGACGGTGGACCCCGCCCGGCAACGAATTGACGGACGGGTAACTGTCTTTGCGGTGGTCGAGACTCAACTCGACAAACTGGTCCTCAACCTCGATCGGCGACTCTCTGTGGGGGAGGCGTGGACCATGGGACACCCTTCGACTCCTCACCCCGTGGAGCGACGCAACGACCGGAACGAGGTCTGGATTGACTTGGGAGAGGTCCGCGAGCCCGGCGATACGCTGCGCGTGTCGGTGTCGTACGAAGGGACGCCACGCGTCGCTCCCAACGCGCCGTGGGATGGCGGATTTTCGTGGTCTACCACCCCCAACGGTGATCCGTGGATTGCTACCTCGTGTCAGACGGAAGGGGCCGACCTGTGGTGGCCGGTGAAAGACCATCCCTCCGACGAACCGGACTCTATGGACATCTCGTTCACCGTGCCGGACTCGCTGACCGCAGTCTCCAATGGCATATTACGGGGAATTGACCAGACCTCCGACAGCACCCGCACCTTCCGCTGGCACGTCTCCACGCCGATTAATGCCTACAACGTTGCCTTAAACGCTGCCCCCTACGCATCCCTCGACACCACGTACGCTAGCACGAGCGGGGACACGGTGCCGGTCACGGCGTACGTCCTCCCGTCGGACTCGGCACGGGCGGTACGTGCTCTTCCGGACTTTCTGCGACAGGTCCGTTTCCTGGAGAAAACACTCGGTCCCTACCCGCCGAGGGCCGACAAGTACGGGATTGCTCAGACACCCTTTTTGGGGATGGAGCACCAGTCCATCATCGCGTACGGCCACGACTTTACCACGGGCGGGATCGGGTACGACGCGCCGTTCGACGCGCTCCACTTCCACGAGCTCGCCCACGAGTGGTACGGCAACCTCCTTACGGTAGACGACTGGAAGGACTTCTGGCTCCACGAGGGTCCGGCCACCTACCTAGAGGCGCTCTACGCAGAGCACCTAGAGGGCGACAGTGCGTACCACGCCCTCACGGACTACTACCGCGCGCAGTTAGAAGGAGGCACTCCCATCGCGCGTCGCGAGCCCACCACGGCCGAGGACATTTATCATCGCGACGTGTACTACCGCGGCGCTCTGACGCTGCATACGCTGCGATACGTCATCGGGGAGGCAACGCTGCGCCGGATCCTGCGCCAATTTGCGACTCCCTCTGGGGACGGTCCTGTCTTCCGCCACGTCACGACGCGGGAATTTCGGCAACTCGCCGAAACGGTATCGGGGCGGCCCCTGAACGCATTCTTTTCGGTATATCTCTACCAGTCCGGTCTGCCCGTCCTCGAAACGAGTCGTAGAAATGAGACCCTGCAGCTCCGCTGGACGCAAACAGGCGATGTCCCGTTCGACGTGCCC
>Ga0207797_1000655_pt1 | contig 26478 bp, 19 predicted proteins | sample PRCRCaboRojoPR_6_FD_187275 | JGI IMG/M metagenome (GOLD analysis project Ga0207797, IMG submission 187275) | Marine sediment microbial community from Cabo Rojo, Puerto Rico - PR CR 10% Liquid 1 (SPAdes) | ecosystem: Environmental > Aquatic > Marine > Coastal > Sediment | place: Cabo Rojo, Puerto... | reverse complement strand
AAAGAAAGCATCAAATAACAAGTACCCTGCCTTGCCGGCAGGCAGGCAAAACACAAACAAATAACAAATTCCAATTAATTAAATTTCAAACCCATAATATTTGGGTTTTGTTCATTGATTATTTGGTGATTGATCATTATTTGTTATTTGGGATTTGCTATTTGGTGCTTAGTATATTCTTAATTCCCTGCAAATTCCATCAGATAACTCTTAATGAAAGGATTCAGATCGCCATCGAGTACATCCATTACATTGGCGGTTTCGTGGTTGGTCCTGAGATCCTTGACCATTTTGTATGGATGCAGCACATAGCTGCGGATCTGAGAGCCCCATTCAATCTTTTTCTTAGCGCCTTCCACTTTATCCTTTTCTTCCTGCTTCTTTCTCAACTCTATTTCATAAAGCTGGGAACGGAGCATCCGCATGGCTTTTTCCCGGTTTTTGTTCTGCGAGCGGGTTTCCTGGTTTTCAATAGTGATTCCTGTAGGAAGGTGTTTGAGCCTGACGGCTGTTTCCACCTTGTTCACATGCTGCCCTCCGGCACCGCTGGAACGGAATGTTTCCCACTCAATGTCGGAGGAGTTGACGTTGATCTCAATATCATCCTCAATAACCGGTGTCACAAACACCGAGGCAAACGAGGTGTGCCTTCTTTTATTAGAATCGAAAGGTGATATTCGCACCAGGCGGTGCACACCGTTTTCGCCCTTGAGGTAGCCGTAGGCATATTTCCCTTCAAATTCAAGCGTAACTGATTTTATACCTGCTTCATCGCCCGGTTGATGGTAGATTTGCTTTACTTCGTAATTATTGCGTTCCCCCCAGCGGATATACATCCGCATGAGCATCTCGGCCCAATCGTGACTTTCGGTACCGCCTGCACCAGGGTTGATCTGAAGGTAGGCACTGTAGGTATCTTCCTCTTTCCGGAGCATATTTTTGAGTTCCAGGTTTTCAATTAGTTTTAAGGTTTTGTTGTACTGGGATTTTATTTCGTCCTCGCCAACTTCCCCTTCATTGTAGAAATCCTGGTATACTCTCAGCTCTTCAAGGTTGGTCTCTATCTCATCAAAAGCTTTGGTCCATTCCTTCAGGTCGGAGATGTGCTTCAGCTTTTTTTCCGCTTCCTGGGGTTTGTCCCAGAAATCGGGTGCCTGTGTTTTTTCTTCTTCTTCTTCAATACGTATTCTTAGGTTATCGATGTCAAAGATACCTCCTCAGCGCATCCCTGCGCTTTTCGATTTCCTGTATTTCTTCGGTTGCTATCATGGTTATTCAATTTTTACACAAAATTAAGAAAGATACTTCAATTATTAATGCTTTTTAAGGCGTATAATTTTCAAATCCAAAATTTCAAATAACAAATCGTTGATTAAGGAGTTTGGAATTTTGGTCATTTTAATTTGGTGCTTATTTGTTTTTTGAGATTTGTAATTTGGGATTTATGTGTTATATATAACAGAAAAAAGCTGCCTAACATAAGACAGCTTTTTTCATGCAAATAGGAGTTCTTGTATTAGTAACCTCTTTGATTTTCCATCTTTTCCATTTCCTGTTCAAAAGTTTCCTTGTACTTCTCGTAATCGTAATCGATTTTCAGCTGCTTGTCCCTGGAAAGCCTGTCCCGGATGGCTTCTTCAATGTCATCCACATTCATTTCAATGGCCAGGTAGGTCTTGTACTTACCCTTGTTGGTTCGGGTGTGCTTCTGGCATATGGTTTTGACATTGTTCAGCTGTTGGTTGATCACCTCCCGGTTAAGGGTCTCAAAGCGCTCTGCTACCTCTTCTACGTTGTTGAATTCGCGGGAATTGACATAGTTATCCGTAGTTCCCTTGATAACAGTTTCGATTTGTCCGGCCAGTGCTGCTTTGGCATTACTCATGGCTTTCTTGCGGGCCACCATCTGGTCGCGGCTTTCTCCTATTGCGTTAGACCTGAAGGTCTTTTTATCGGTTCTGTATTCCGGGCCATCGCAATAGAAGGTGATGAGCTCCTCTTCCTCTTTTGCTACATTCGTGGCTTTCTTTTTAGAGCCACATCCGGATAGTCCGACACTCAGTACAAATGCTGCGGCTATCATAAGGTTGATTGAATTGAAAATTCGTGCTTTCATAATTTCTGCTGATTTATTGGTTAAAATTGTATTTGTCTTAATTCTGGTATGATTTGTTGCTCAATTTTTGTTTTCGCTTTTTCCCGGGCATCCATTGCAGCCATTCTAAAGCTACCGCTTTTCATCCCTTTGATGTTTTGCAGCACCGTACTATAAACTTCCTCGTTGGTAGCCGCATTCACAATACTGATGTTGCAATGGAGGTAAGCTGTATGCAAATCGTAATTGTCCAGTTTTTTGCCCTCCACTGTATTGGCGGTAACTTTTATGATAACCTCCGCCTGGTCCGGGTTGGGAACGAAGGAGAAGAAGTTTTCCGATAAAGCTCTTTTGATCAGGCCGGATACCGGTTTTCCATTAGCAGGTTTGCCGAATTCAGTTTCTTTAACGCTGTAGTAGGCTCTCAGTTCCGATACATCAACTGTAATGTATCCGTAGGGTATGGATCCCTGGTGATTAAACATTTGTTTCAATAAGTTTCCTCCCTGGTCTTCCCCAAAATAAACTTCAGTGTTTAAGGTTGCCTTAATTTTTTGCTGTTTGCCGCCAGGATACCCGTGGGATCCTGAACAGATGATTTCACCTGAGGAATTGCTTTGCACCTGCTCTGCATTTTCAATATCTACCCCGGGAAATGAAATGGTAAAGGGCAGGTCGGATATACGGTTTTTGGAGTCAGTGGTTTCGTAATATACGATGGCTTTGACTTCAGGATTGTTACCGGCCAGCGCCCTGACCTGGAAGACCTCTTTTGCCGGCTCAACCCTTAGGTTGCTGAATATTTCCTGGATGTTTTGGTATATGGTATTTCCCAGGTTGATCCTTCCCCTGTTCAACAGGAAAACAGACAAATCCTCATCCAGGTGGGTTTTTACCGCATCGAAGGCTTTCACGTAGTAATTAAGTGCATTGTGGATGTCCAGGTTTTTTTCCGATTGTTCTGCCTTTTCAAAGAACTCTTTTGCCAGGTCTTTGGCCCGCTCAAGCTTATCACGTTTGATCCTGCGATACTTTTCAATTGACAGCCGGTAATAAACCCAATAGTTATCTTTGCCGTTGTAACTGTCGATCATCTCATAGCCTTCCAGTTCATCCTTCATGCTCATCCTGGTAATGGATTCAAATTCCTCCCTGAAACCCGTTTGATCTTCAAACTGGCGCAAAACCGAATTGCTGGAAATGTTTACCGAGATTTCGGAGGTCATATCACTTAAAGCATTGTTTTTTGCTACACGTATATAATTGTCCTGATCCTTATCCGCCATACCAATACCGATGTAGTAATCCTCGCTGGCCGGCCGCTCTTTAACCCATTGGGGTTTGCCTCCGGTTGCCGTAAGATTCGATGCTGAACAGGCATATAGCATGAAAAGCATGATGAAAAAAACGGCCTTATGTATTAATTTGCGAGATTTCATTGTTGTTCCTTTTCCTGTTGATGAATCAGCCCATATTGTTGTCAGTTTCTCCGCTCAGTTTATTATCAACAAATTCAAAAACCTTGCCAGATTCAAATCCTTTTCGAAGGAGATAGTTGCATATCTTATTTTTTCTTTCGCTTTTGTCAGAGGTTTTCAAGCTTTTATTCTTTTTTTCTATTTCCTCGCAAAGGATCCTTTCGTATTCTTTTTCAGAGATTACATGTAAAGCTTCCTGTATATATTCTGCTTCAATGTTTTTGGTCCGCAATGCATATTCGATTTTCTTCTTGCCCCAATGATTGAACTTCAGTTTATCATTCGCAAACGACCGGGCATACCTTTGGTGGTTGATGAAATCATATTCCTTCAGGGAACAAATGACTTTTTCCATTTCTTCTTCTGATGCATCCCACTGGTAAAGCTTTTTACGAAGGTCTGCTTCGCATTTCTCACTTCTTGAGCACAGCCGCTGAGCTCTTGAAAGCATGTTGTCAAAATCCATGGATCATTTTTGTGCTTTGATCATTCTGTCTTTGTTGTTGAGATCTTTTTTCAGGCAAATGTTCCTGAAATTGTGTTTTTTCATAAGCCTGACCATTTCCTGACCCAGATGTTCGTTGATTTCAAAATAAACCAGGCCTTTGTCCAACAGATGCTTTCCGGCCAATTGTATGATCTTCCGGTAAAAGATCAAAGGGTTCCGTTCGTTTACGAAAAGTGATTCATAAGGTTCGAAATCCAGCACATTTCTTTTCATGAATTCTCTTTCTGAAGGCCTGACGTAAGGTGGATTACTTACGATCAAGTCATATGTTTCATTCGGAAGTTCTTCATTTAATATATCGGATTGTATGATCCGAATTTTGACATCATTCAAATGTGCATTTTCTTTAACAATATCGATGATTTCCTGTTTATAGTCGAGGGCCGTTACTGAGGCAAGCGGAAGGTTTTTGGCCAGGGCTATGGCAATGCATCCACTACCTGTTCCCACATCAAGGATGTTAATTTTCTGCGGAGGTGCATCTTTTATAATCCAATCTACCAGTTCCTCCGTTTCCTGGCGGGGTATTAAGATGTGTGGGTTTATTTTCAGTGTAATGTTATAGAATTCAGTTTCTCCCAAAATCTGTTGTATTGGTTTCTGTTTTTTAAGCTGTTTTGTTATATCTTCGATCTTTTTAAATTGTTGATGGGTTATGGTTTGTTCCCGGTTTATGAGTAAATCGGTTTTTTTTAATTTTACTACATGATCCAGTATGATCTCGATGAGGCTATTTGTCTCACGTTCAGGATAAATATTGTTGAGTTCATCTTTGATATGCCGGATTACATCTTTTAGGTTCCTGGTTTTATCCATATGTCAAAATTAAGAAATTGAGCTGTATAGTAATATGAGCAACGATGAAAAATATATGAAGCGGTGTCTGGAGCTGGCAAAAATGGGATCAGGAAATACGGCACCCAATCCCATGGTTGGTTCTGTAATTGTTCATCAGGATAGAATCATAGGAGAAGGGTATCACCGCATCTATGGACAACCGCATGCTGAAATGATCGCCATTGACTCCGTTAAGGATAAATCGCTTCTTAAGGATTCCACCATATATGTCAACCTGGAGCCCTGTGCCCATTATGGCCATACTCCACCCTGCGCTGAAAGAATAGTAAAAGAAGGGATTCCCAGGGTGGTTATTGGTATGCGCGATCCGAATTACATGGTATCAGGCAAAGGCATTGAAATCCTCCGCAAAGACGGCTGCGCGGTTACTGAAGGTGTACTTGAAAAGGAGAGCCGGGAGCTTAACCGGCGTTTTACCACCTTTCATGCAAAGAAAAGACCCTATATCATATTGAAGTGGGCTCAAACCCTTGATGGCTTTATTGATAAACAGCGGGCCAAGGACGATCCCATTCAGCCGAACTGGATCACCAACGAAGTATCCAAAAGACTTGTCCATAAATGGCGCTCGGAAGAGCAGGCCATTCTTGTAGGAGCAAACACCACCCTGAAAGATAATCCCGGTTTAAATGTGAGAGAATGGCACGGGCGAAACCCGTTGAGGCTTATTATTGACCATTACCTGGAGGTTAATGAAGATCTGAAGATGATTAAAGACGGTCAGCCAACTGTGATTTTTACCGATAAACAAAGCAGCTCGTCAAAAGCGGAAAGGCTTTCCGGCTATCCTGCAGAAATTGTTCGAATCGATTTTGCCCGGGATGTGTTAACTCAGATTCTCGATTACTTATATAACCGCAATGTCATTTCGTTATTTGTTGAAGGCGGCGAACAAACCATCACCGGATTTTTCAGGGAAGGCCTCTGGGATGAAGCCCGCGTATTTATAGGAAATAAAACCTTTCATTCCGGAGTCAGAGCACCGAATTTTCCGGATAACGAGATATATGAGCGGGGTGAGCTCCTGGAAACCCAATTGTATTCTTTTAGGAATGAATTCTGAATCCTTACTAAACTGGGAAACAATTTTTTCCAATGAATAAAAAAGCGGTTTTATCGTGATTTAACTCTATTCCCTTAACCTATCAGGAGTTGGTTGTTTTATTGGGAAAGGTTTTTATCTTTGTCAACCAGGAATTCTAAATACGGGTAAAATTGAAAAAATTCAAATGGCTGCTGGTTTTAACTGTGTTATTGGCTTCTAGTGTTTCTGTCAATTCCCAGGTTCTGTCAAAAAATGCAGAATTAAGCCTGATCACCTGTTCACCGGGTAGCGAACTCTATTCCATCTTCGGTCATAGCGCCATCCGGGTATATGATTCAACAACAAATACCGATCTGATTTTTAATTATGGCGTCTTTGATTTCAGTACACCGAATTTTTACTGGAAATTTGTGAGAGGCAAGCTTCGGTACCAGCTAGCCATTCAGGATATGGACCGCTTTCTCCAGGAATACCGCATGGAGGGACGTTCGGTAAAAGAAGAGAAATTTTTGCTGACAGAGAGAGAAAAGAACCGGATGATCAGTTTCCTGAGACGTAATTATCTACCGGAGAACCGGTATTACCTTTACGACTTTTTTTATAACAATTGTTCGACAAAAATATGGGATGTACTGAAATCCCAGGTTGACAGCAAACTGGAATTTGATACCAGCGTTTATGCTCCCCGGTCTTTCAGGGATTTAATGTCTCCCTACCTGGAAACCGTTCCATGGGCCAGGCTGGGCATTGATATCCTTCTTGGTGTCCCCGCTGACAAGATCGCTACTTTTCCCCAGCAGATGTATCTGCCCGATTATCTTTCCCGCAATATGAGCCATACTTTGCGTTCGAATGGCGTAAGCGGCCAGGAGAAGGTGCTGGGTGCTGAAAATGTGATTGTTAAAAGAAACCCGGAGCTTTCAAACTTCAATACCCCCGCTGTTGGCCCGATCGTTGCCGGATGGCTGCTATTGATTGTCGTTATTGTATTAACCCTGTTTGGTGGTGTAAAAGGCAGGAAATGGTTTGACGGCATATTCATTACCATCCTGGGTTTGCTTGGAGTTGTGTTGATATTTATGTGGACTGCCACCAATCACCAGCAGATGGACTGGAATCTGAATATTCTCTGGGCCAATCCTGTTGGCCTGGCCTTTACCTGGTTTTTGCTCAGGAATAAGATGCGTAGTGCTTCATGGGTATATGGTATATTGATGGTGATTTCCATTCTTACCTTAATATTCTGGCAACTTATACCCCAGGATCTCAACCAGGCACTGGTTCCCCTTGTTCTGGCCATTGCCCTTCGTGGATCAGATCATTTTCTTCCGTTATATAGTCAATCCTTTCATCTGGAAAGACTAAGAGAAAAATTCAGTACAAAAAAAGCAAGTGGGTAATGGCTTAACTGCTTTCAAGCTTACTGATTTCATTCCTTATGGTACTTGCGCTCCTATGCAGTTCTTCAGTTTCCTTTTCATCCAGCTTAAATGGCAGAGTAGCCAGCACACCTTCACTGCTGACCAGGTGGGGCAGGGATATGGTCACATCCTTCACACCTGCTATTTCTTTCACCGGCGTACAAATGGTGATGAATGCCCGGTGATCATGTTCTATGATGTCCACAATCCTTGAAATGGCTCCACCAACTCCATAATAAGTGGAGCCTTTGCCCTGGATGATTTTGTAGGCTGCATGTCGTACCTGGTCATCAATATCGTTTTTGACCGATTCGTCAAATTTTTTGTTCCTGAGTTCAGCAAATTCTTTAAGCGGAAGACCTCCTATATCGATGATCGACCAGGTTAAGACTTCAGAATCCCCGTGCTCGCCGATAACGTACCCGTGCACGTGGGCAGGATCGACACCCAGGTAATCACCCAGCAAGGTACGAAATCTGGCTGTATCAAGTGTGGTGCCGGTACCAAAAACTCTTAGCGAGGAAATTCCTTTTTCCTCGGCATGCTTAGCAGCCAGGTGGGTCATGATGTCAACCGGATTGGTAGCTATCAGCATAAGGGCGTTGGGCGCATAATGCAGCGCATCGTCCATGATGCCTCTTATTATGGAGGCATTTTGGTTCATAAGCTCCAGCCTGCTTTGCCCGGGCTTTTGAGCCATCCCGGCTGTGATGATTACCATGGTGGCACCTTTCAGGTCGGAATAGTCGCCGGCATATACTTTTACATGATGGACGAAAGGACTTGCATGTCGTATATCAGCCGCTTCCGCATCGGCACGTTCTTTGTTTTTATCTATCAGTATGATCTCACTTGCACCTCCACGCAGCATGATGGCATAAGCTGCTGTTGATCCTACAAATCCGCTTCCAATAATTCCTAATTTCATAGCTCCATCGGTTCTTTTAACGGGTTATATATAATTGTCCAAACTGTGAATTTCCTTTATTGTTCAAAGGAAAACCCGATTTTTGTGAGAAAATTAACACTGTTAGAACAACCAATCATTGGAGTGATATTGAAATAACATGCCATACTTCTCAAGAATTATTTACGGAAAGTAGGATCATTATGCCGTCATATTCTGTTCATTGAGGTACTCTTCAAGTTTGTCCAAAGCTGCCTGCATATTTTCCCTTGCGAAACCGATCCGGAAATGATTGCCCTTGAAATCGTAGACTCCTGCAGGCAACAGTATGACGCCCTTTTTATCCAGCAGGTCCTTGCAGAATTCATTGACATCGGTTTTGCCCTTCAGCCTGGGAAAGGCAATTGGCCCAGCCTTGGGGGTATACCAGTCAAAATAAGTGTCATACTTTGTGAAAAACCGTTCCAGAAGTGTAAGGTTATGCCGGATGATTTCCTGATTTCTGCGTAGTATTTGCTCTTGTGATTTGAGACCCATAACAGCCAGTATTTCACTGACAGAACTGTTGCATATTGTGGTATAATCTCTGAATACCTGGAAATCATTCAGCCATTGCTGTTTTTTAGTGATTAACCATCCAATGCGTAACCCCGCGAGGGCAAAAGTTTTTGACATGCCGAACAGGGTGACGGAATTTTCATAAAGATCGGCTATAGATGGCAGACGATCTTCTTCCTGGTATTCGAGGTATCGATACATTTCATCTGAAAACAGGATAATGTCGTTTTTCTTGGCCAGGGCTACAATTTCTTCCTGGGTTTTTTCTGAAATGGTTGCACCTGTTGGATTATTAGGGAAATTAATTACGAGCAGCTTCGTTTTATCGCTGATTAGTTTTTCCAGATCTTCCAACTCAAAACTCCACCCGTTCTTAAACCTGGGTTCCCAGAATTTGACCTGGCAACCCAGCGAACGGGCCACTTCATAAAGTGACTGGTATCCCGGAAACGGGGTGATCACTTCATCGCCCTTTTTCAACAAGGTATTCATGGTAATGAATATGCCTTCCTCCGGGGCAAGCACGATAATGTTCTCAGGTTTGACTGATCTGTATAAACCGGCTATCTCCTCCCTCAGTTCAGGGAGGCCTTGTGTTTCGCCATAACCCAGTTTCAATATGTTCCACATTTTCATGGTTTCCCCATGAATCATTGAAAGCAGGTCTTTTAGGGGTAACGGTTCGCAGTCCGATGCACACAAAATATACGGAGCTGTGAATTCATGCCTGGCAAAATAGCGTTCGAGTTTAAATGGCGGCAAAATCATTTTTGGGGTAATATAAAAAAATATCGTATAAAATCAAAATTTCTCATAAAACCGGCCTCCCCGGATTGTTTGCAGTATGCTCATCTTTTAATCACATGGAAAGTCGGATTTTTTCAGACATAAAAAATTATTGTTATCTTCCCCTCATAAATTAATTCATTTGATGTTATGAGAAAACTTCAGTTGCTGATGCTGATTGCTTTGAGCATTGCATTGATTCATTGCTCAAAAGCCCCTGAAAATCTCTCTCTGGAAGGAGAATGGACCATCCGACTTGATTCTTCAGATATAGGGATTGAAGACCAGTGGTATAACCGGAATTTTACCCAAACCATAAGGTTGCCTGGTTCCTTGCAGGAACAAGGATTTGGGAATGATATTGATTCTTCGACAAACTGGACGGGCTCTATACAGGGTGATTTTTATAATGATCCAAAATACGAAGAATACCGTCAAGAAGATGACTATAAGGTGCCTTTCTGGCTGAATCCTGAAAAATACTACAAGGGAGCGGCCTGGTATCAAAAACAGGTGGACATTCCCGGCGACTGGGAAGACCGCCGGATCATACTTTTTCTTGAACGTCCCCATTGGGAAACCACCGTTTTTGTGGATGATGAAAAGGCAGGTGTAAAAAACAGTCTTTCCACACCCCATGAATACGATCTTACCGATCATTTGACGCCAGGAGAGCACAGGCTGACCATCCGCGTTGACAACAGGCTGGTCATTAATGTAGGACAAAATTCTCACAGCGTCACAGATCACACACAAAGCAACTGGAACGGGATTGCCGGTGATATCAAGCTTAAAACCAAGCCGCTTGTTTATATTGAGAACATTAGGATCTATCCTGACATCCGTGAAGATGAGGCCACCGTGGAAGTTGACCTCAGGAATGAATCCGGCCAACCATATGAAGGCAAAATGGCTTTGCGGGCAAGGACCAAACAGGCGGAATGGGATCGCGTTTTGGAAGAGGTTGGTGAGGAAATCCGGGTCGAGGACCAGGAAACGGTTAAAGTCAATTATCCAATGGGTGATGATCCGGAATTGTGGAGCGAATTTACCCCCAACCTGTATTCTATGCAGGTGAGCCTTGAGCAAAATGAAGGAGAGGTAATGGATTCGGATTCCGTAATTTTTGGCATGAGGGAATTTAAGGTCAAGGATACCCGTTTTGCCATCAATTTTCGCCCCATCTTTTTGCGGGGTACGCTGGAATGTGCCATTTTTCCCAAGACCGGTTATCCTGCCACAGATACAGCCTCCTGGGGCCGGATATTTCGACGAATTAAAAGCTACGGCCTCAACCACATGCGCTTTCATTCGTGGTGTCCGCCTGAAGCAGCCTTTACAGCAGCAGATAAGGAAGGGGTTTATCTCCAGGTTGAATGTGGCAGCTGGGCCAACCAGGGTGCGAAGATTGGTGCTGGCCTGCCCATTGATGAATGGCTTTATAAAGAAAGTGAGCGCATTGTGGAGGAATACGGCAACCATCCCTCTTTTTGCATGATGGCCTATGGAAACGAACCTGCCGGGGAAAATCAGCAGGAATACCTTACCGAGTTTGTAGAATACTGGAAAAACAAGGATAGCCTACGGGTATATACCAGTGCTTCCGGTTGGCCCCTGATCGATGCCAACCAGTTTCAAGTGGCTCCCCAACCCCGTATCCAGGGATGGGGCCAGGAGCTGAACAGCGTGATCAACCGTGAACCGCCTCATACTACCTTTAACCATGAAGATTTTGTATCAAAATACAATGTGCCGGTGATAGGGCATGAGATAGGCCAGTGGTGTGTGTATCCCAACTTTGAAGAGATGAAGAAGTACACGGGAGTGCTGAAGCCCAAAAACTTTGAAATTTTCCGTGACATGCTCAAAGACAACAATATGCTGGACAAAGCAGAGAAATTTCATATGGCTTCAGGGAAATTGCAGGCTTTATGCTACAAGGCGGATATAGAAGCTGCCCTGCGTACGCCAGGGTTTGCCGGTTTTCAGTTGCTTGACCTTCACGATTTTCCAGGCCAGGGAACCGCGCTGGTAGGAGTAGCTGATCCCTTCTGGGATAGCAAAGATTATATCTCACCTGAAGAATATAAACGCTTTTCCGGCGAAACCGTACCCCTCGCCCTGATGCCTAAGCGGGTATACCGTAACTCTGAAACGTTTGAGGCAACGTTAGAATTGGCGCACTTTGGACAATCTGCCCTGATCAATATAACCATGGACTGGAAGATTGAAGATGCCAACGGAAATGTGCTGAAAGAAGAGAAAATTCCCGGTAATAGCATTCCATATGATAATTGCACCAAGATTGGAGATATCAAGTTTGATTTGGATGATTTGGAAGAACCTCAAAAACTAACCCTTACTGCAACTTTTTCCCGCTTTGGTTCAAATTCATGGGATTTCTGGGTTTACCCCGATAAACTTGACATGCCTGATTCGGATGATGTAATCGTTGCCACTGAATTAACCCCTGAGGTAAGGCAGGGCTTGTCACAGGGCAGGAAGGTATTGTTGATCCTGCATGACAAGATAATAAATGGAAAGGGAGGCGAGGTTCAGGTTGGATTCTCACCCATCTTCTGGAACACCATGTGGACCGGCAACCAGGCGCCACATACCATGGGCATACTTTGTGAGCCGGAACATCCCCTTTTCAATGAGTTTCCTACAGAATACTACAGCAACTGGCAGTGGTGGGACATTGTAACCGGGTCCCAGGTGATGAATATGGAGGATTTTCCTGAACAGATTGATCCTTTGATTCATTCCATCCCCGATTATCACAAAAACCGAAAGCTGGCTTTTGCCTTTGAAGGAAATGTCGGAGAAGGCAAATTGCTTGTGACTTCAATAGATTTTACCAAAGAGCTGGAAGAAAATCTGTCTTCACGGCAGTTGTATTACAGCATGCTGAACTATATGATGAGTGAGCAATTTGCACCCGAAAATGCCATTTCTTTGGAAAATATAGAAAAGTTAACAAATTGAGAAGTTGCACCTCGAACGATGGCTTTTTAGACCGGGCTCACAATTAATGACCACAAATGACCACAAATGACTATTAATGACTATGAATGACCATCTCATTAATGCACTTTTGATGATCAATGAAGTAAATCATAAATTCTGCAATATATGACCCAATTCAACCTCCGCTACGTACTTGCCCTCTCTTTTGTATCCGCCATGGGCGGACTTCTCTTTGGTTACGACTGGGTGGTGATCGGTGGTGCCAAACCTTTTTACGAGCTTTATTTTGATTTAAAAGGATCGCCTTCTCTTCAGGGATGGGCCATGAGCAGTGCCCTGGTGGGATGTTTGACCGGTGCTGCTGTAGCCGGAACCCTGGCCGACCGGCTCGGGAGAAAACTATTGTTGATACTGGCTGGCGCCCTGTTTACCCTTTCGGCTTTCGGTACTGGCTATGCCCATGCATTTACACCTTTTGTCATTTATCGGATCGCCGGGGGTATTGGTATCGGACTGGCGTCAACCCTTTCTCCCATGTATATTGCCGAGGTATCGCCTGCGCAGATCCGGGGCAGGTTCGTATCATTAAATCAGCTTACCATTGTAATAGGTATCCTGGCTGCGCAAATTGCCAACTGGCAGATTGCCGAACCCATTCCCGACGGATTCACCGATCAGCAGATACTAAATTCCTGGAATGGCCAGTGGGGATGGAGATGGATGTTCTGGGCCGAGATGGTTCCTGCATCCCTGTTCTTTATCCTGATGTTCTTCGTACCTGAGAGCCCCAGGTTTCTGGCAAGACAGAGAAAAGATGATAAAGTGCTGAATATCCTCTCACGTGTGGGAGGCATGAGCTATGCCCGTTCGGAGTTGTCCAACATCAAGGAAACACTGAAAGATAATGCGGATAAGGTGAATTACAGGGCCCTGTTGCATCCGCGGATTTTGCCCATTCTTGTTGTAGGCATTGTGCTGGCAGTTTTCCAGCAGTGGTGTGGTCTGAATGTTGTTTTCAATTATGCTGAGGAAATCTTCGCTTCTGCCGGGTATGATGTCAGTGATATTCTTTTCAACATCGTGATTACCGGCAGTATCAACCTGATATTTACACTTGTGGCCATGCGAACGGTTGACCGGTGGGGACGGCGGTTGCTGATGCTCATCGGGGCCGGTGGACTAACGATCATTTACATCCTTCTGGGCAGCTTTTACTTTTACAATTTTGACGGTTTCCCGGTGCTCCTGATGGTCCTCCTGGCCATAGCCGTTTATGCCATGTCCCTGGCACCCGTGACCTGGGTTGTGCTCAGCGAGATCTTCCCCAACCGGATAAGGGGAGCCGCCATGGCTGTTTCCACCTTTTTCCTCTGGGGGGCATCCTTTGTATTGGCCTATACCTTCCCTCTGCTGAACAGCAGCATGGGAACCCATGGAACCTTCTGGATATACAGCGGAATCACGCTGGCAGGCTTTATATTCATTAAGCTCCGGTTACCGGAGACCAAGGGAAAAAGCCTGGAAGAAATTGAGCGTGATTTAACCGGGAAAAGTTCATGAATTGAAAAATCCTTTTTTCGTAATGTATCATTTAGTAACAAAAAAACATACCTTATGAAAACTTCTGTAAAAGAACGACTTTTTTCTCTGGATGCGCTTCGCGGCTTCGACATGTTCTGGATTGTAGGCGGAGACGTGCTTTTTCGTTCGCTGGGAAAGGTTACTGACTGGCAATGGGCCGATTGGTGGGCCAATCAATTATACCATGTGGAATGGGCAGGTTTTCATGCCTATGACCTGATCTTTCCCCTTTTCATGTTCATCGCAGGAGCTGCGATTCCTTTTGCACTCACCGGGAAACTGGAGAAAGGTGTACCAAAGTCCGAACTTCACAGGAAAGTGGTTAAAAGGGCTGTTATCCTGGTGATATTTGGTATCATCTACAACGGATTCTTTAACCTGAACTTCTCTGATATGCGCTTTGCGAGTGTCCTCGGACAGATTGGTCTCGCTTACCTGATTGCAGGGATGATTGTTTTACACACAAAAAATTTCAGGCAGCGGCTTTTCTGGTTGATCGGAATACTTCTTGGTATTGCCGCAGTTCAGAATCTGGTCCCTGTACCCGGATACGGAGCCGGTGTATTGACACCAGAAGGATCGATCAACAGTTATGTTGACCAGCATATTCTTCCGGGAACTCTTTATGGCGGAACATTCGATCCCGAGGGAACCCTTTCCATTATATCTGCAGCGGGTATCACCCTGATGGGGGCATTGGCAGGCGCGTACCTGCGCGATAAGCAACTCACCCAATACCGCAAGGTCGTTTATCTTGCCTCTGCAGGGGTGGTCCTTATCGTTCTGGGAGCAGCGCTGCACCCGGTTTACCCGGTGATCAAAGCAGCCTGGACCACTACATTTAATTTTCTGGCAGGTGGAATATGCCTTGTCCTGCTGGCCCTGTTCTACCTGATCATCGATGTATGGAAAGCCAGGCGCTGGAGTTACTTCTTCCGCGTGATCGGGATGAACTCCATCACCATTTATATGGGCGTCCGGATCATAGACTTCAAGCATACATCCGATTTTGTCCTTAATGGCATTGCCTCATATGCCGGAAACTTCGAACCGGTTGTGTTGTTCCTGGGTATGATCCTGGTAGAATGGTTGTTCCTGTATTATCTGTATAAAAACAGGATATTCTTAAGGGTGTAGAATTTATACGTTTCTTCCTCCGGAGGTGGATGTTCATAGAAAAATTTTTGGAGATCATTTCAATTTTTGTTACTTGAATGACAATAACATAAATATAGATAAAGTTTATAATTATTGGATTGAAGCTTCGGAAAGAGATTTCAAAACGATGCAACATCTCTTTGAAGCAAAAGATTTTCATTGGGCACTATTCATAGGACATTTGGTGATTGAAAGACTCCTAAAAGCCATAATAGTTAGAAAAACCAAAGCACATGCACCCCATCCACATGATTTAAGAAGACTTGCGAAGATTACAGGAATTAAATTTCATAAAGAACATTTAGATTGGTTTGACACGATAACAACTTTTAACTTAAATGCCAGATACGATAGTTATAAACATGATTTTTATAAAAAGTGTAATGAAGATTTCACCATTAGATGGATTAATAATATTAAAGCACTTAGGAAATGGATAAAAGAGAAGCAATAAGAATTGCAAAAAGATATGCAGATACTGTAAGCCTTTTTTATAAGGTGGAAAAGGTGATTATGTTTGGCTCGTATGCAAATGGAACCCAGAAAAAAGATAGTGATATTGATTTAGCAATTGTATTGAATTCAATAGATGATAAATTTGAGACACAGGTTGAATTATTGAAATTAAGAACCGATGAGGATTTATTGATTGAACCACATCCATTTGATATTTCTGACTTTACATCATCCAATCCGGTCGCATCAGAAATATTGAAAAATGGTATAGAATTAAAAGATTTTGCAGCTTGATTAAGTGTAAGATAAGACTAAAATAATTTCTCCCATGTAACATCTTATTTATGTTATTCATTTTGAGATCATATTGTAATATACTTGAGGACTAAAAAGTAGTATTAAAAAATTGAATAAGCACCAAATCACAAGCACCCTGCCTTGCCGGCAGGCAGGCAAATTACAAATAATCTCAAATGATCAAAGTACAAAACTTGTCCGGCTTTTGACGGATTCCAAACAAAATCAGTAGCTAAAGTTCTTTTGGTAATTTGTATTTGGGATTTGGAAATTGTTTGAAATTTGTTATTTGATGCTTGTGATTTAGATCTTTGCTTTTAAATCTATCATATTGCATTCTATCTTAAATTAAATCCTGGTAATTATTAATCAATAACAAGAGTCACCAATCCCCTGGCTGGAATCCCGATTGCTTCGCCGGGGGATTTTTTCCCTATATATGCCAGGTCCATTTCCGCCTTTGAAGTGGTTTGATACATCCTGATGGTCTCTTCATCATCCATATTTCTTTCGTCTATTTCTAAAGAAACATTTTCTTCTCTCTGGTTGACAATGACTACCACGTAACGCTCTCCATCTTTCGGTTTATAGGCAGAAACCATTGTACCGCTCACCCTTTCTGCGATATCTTTATTGTCTGATCTTTGTACGCCAATCCTTTGCATTCCCGGGCGGATGAACCTTGAATAGTGCCCCAGCGCCCACAGCATTTTGGATTCGTATACCTTTCCATTATGGGTGTCTTTATCGATGTAAACCAGCCCATCCTTATAGTCATAGGGGCTAACCCCAAGCCACCACTGCCAGGCACTGGCATTGGCCAAGGTCAGATCGGTGTGGATGACCCGTGCCATATACAGGGCCGGTTTCATCCCCAGGTCTCTTCCTCCGCCCCTGATTTCCTTGTTATCTTCCAGGATGCAGTATTCACTCATCCAGTACTCCAGTTCCGGGTTCACCCGGTTGAGTTTCTGTCTTGTCTTTTTTCGCGTTTCGATCAGTTTTTGCAGATCCCAGGTTGAAAAGTAACTGTGCCCTGCCACTTTTTGCGCCATGCTTTCCAGGTCTCCCAGGTAATTTTCCGACGATGGACTGAAAAATTCATGGATCTGCTTTCCCCTATCCGGCTTATCATCATAGGTGTACAGGTATGTGTTCTGGGCAGTCTCAGGTATTTCCAATTTAGAAGTGATGTTGTGTAACTGAAATTCCTTATCAATGGCCTGGCATACATCATGGATCTCGCTGTTTTTCCATGGCGAGCCTTCCTGGCCCGGATCATCCCAGTTCCATTGGGGTTCGTTGAAAGGGCTGATGTAATCAAGATGAACCTGATCTTTTTCTCCTATGTTTTTAACCACCTTAGCCAGAAAATTAGCATATGCTTCATAATTTCCCTCAGGCAGGTTGGCTGAATGGCCGCCGGAAGAATACGCTTTCCCGTTTTTTGTAATGTGCACAGGCGGGCTGTTGACAAAACCAATGAACTGTTCCACTCCTCTTTTCTTTGCCGCCCTGAGGAACCAGCGCTGGCCTGCCTGTTTGTTCCAGTTGTAGCTGCCATCAGGATTCATGAAGCATTCGGCCCTGCGCCACTTGTCCTTAATGTTGCTTTCGTCGCCCTGCCCGGCACTTCCTGCGCCTATATTGAAACGCCAGGCCGACAGTCCAATGCCCGTGGGATTGCCGTTTTCATCCATATCTGTGCTGAAAAGCAGATCGGCAATCCGGTTGCGTTTTTCCAGCGGCCAGTTCTTACCCACAAACTGGCAGGACCATGCATCCGAAGCCCCGAAATTATGGATGACCTGTTTTTCGTTTCCCGGCTGCAGGGTCAGCTCCAGCACCGACGCTTGTTCTTGCTTGCCGGTTTGATCTTTCGGCTGGTCACAGCCTCCGAAAAGGAGCAGCCAGGTTATAAGAAGGATGAGGGTGTTCATTTTCATGGTAGTTTATATTATCCTGTCGTTTTCCTTTAAAGTCTTAAAAATAGTCATCTTTTGAGAGAAATGGCCAATTATTGATTCTTTATTTAATCGTGTTATCTTTTACAACGAGATAATAATTTATTAGCTTTGTCGGTTTACCCAATCCAAACCCAATATGTTCATTTATTTATGTTACATAAAACAAAAGCATATTTTCCTGTTACTACTGATTACAGGAATGTTTCTCCTGCCGCAGATCCAACAGGCCTCAGAAAATTCACCGTTATCAGTACGTTTTCGTAATCTAACTTCTAAGGACGGCCTTTCTCATGGACGAGTAAATGCCATCGTACAGGATCGATACGGTTTTATGTGGTTCGGCACGCAGAATGGACTGAATCGCTATGACGGCGATGATTTTATGACTTTCAAATGTGAGTCCGGTAACCCCCATTCTCTGAGTGGTGACGGTGTAACCTGCGTGGTCAGGGATGAGAACAAGGATCTGATCTGGGTAGGAACCCGCAGCGGCCTGTCCTCCATTCATACAAAAACTTTGAGGATTAACCGTATTGACCTGGGAACCGATAGAATCATCCGTACTTTATATAAAGCTAAGGGAAATAAGCTCTGGTTAGGAACACATTCCGGACTAATTCTTTACAATAAGCAATCAGGCGATTTTAAAGTGTACAACAGACAGAATTCCGGTTTAAGCCACAACATTGTTAGGTCCATTTACAGGGACCATGATGGCGACCTCTGGGTAGGAACATTCGACAAGCTGAACAAGCTTTCCAGGGATACGAACCGGTTTCAGGTAATCGATATGAAGCAGAATCATAAACCCTCCATAGAAAATCATCTGATTCTTTCCATTCTTCCCTACAGCAAAGATTCGGATTCCTTGCTTTGGATCGGTAGTCAGAAGGGATTATATTTATACAACCGGCATTCAGAAACCTATAAGGCTTATCATAGAGAAAACAATGCCCAATTAAGCAATGAGGTGATTAAAACCTTGCATCAGAGTGAAGGCAACAATTTCTGGATTGGAACTGATTTTGGCCTTACCCGGTTTCATCCCGGTGAGGATAGTTCTGAGTTTTATTTTCATGACATTCACGATCGTTTTTCTCTCGTTAATAATGTGGTATGGACCATCTATGAAGATCGTTCGGGCAATCTTTGGTTCGGTACCGACAATGGCATCAGCATAATGAATCAGCATAATAATTCAATTGAATATTACCCGGTGAGTTATGAGCTGGATGGCAAACATGTGGGGAATCAGATAAACGATTTGGTTGCCGGGAAAAGAAATTTATGGCTGGCTACCCTTCATGGTGTGATTTGTTATAATCCGGCCGGTGGGATAAAAGAGATTTTTAATCATGCTTCTCCGGCGTCTGAAAGATTGCTTCTTGATAAAACAAATGTATTGCATATCGATAAAAAGAACCGGTTATGGATAGGTACTGCCGGGGGTATCAACATATGGGACACACAGCAGGAAAGAATGCATGGTTTTTCAGCTAATTTTAATTCTGAAACGGGATTGCAAAGCAACTACATCGGCAATTTTCATGAGACAGGGAGCAACATATTTGTTGCCACTTTCCAGGGTGGATTGCATCAAAGTAACCAACATCATGGCGATCCTCAGCACATATCTTTCAGGCAAATAAAAGGATTGGAAAATACGGTGATGTCCTCGGATAAAAATTACCTCTGGCTGGGAACTCCAAGGGGCCTTTACCGGATGGATCTGATAACCCATAATTTCTCACCGGTTGAAGAAGTAAATGAACAATTTACGGGAGATCTTATTTATTCTATGGTATACACCTCAAATGGTAAAATTCTTTTGGGTGTGGAGAATGGATTGTTGCAATATGATATAGAAAAAGATACTTGTAGTTATCATTCCATAGATCCCGGAGAAAATATCCGTTTGATCAACCTGGTGGAAGATCATTCCGGAAATATTTGGGGGTCTACTGTTTCGAAAGTTTTCAGATACTCCCTGGAACATGGGGATTTTGAGTTTTATTCATTGGGAGAGGGTTATCCGGTTAAGGGTTTTATCCGTGGTAGTGTTAGCAAGACTCCCCGGGGCAAAATATTTTTCGGAGGCCATGACGGTCTTATTGGATTTCACCCTGATCGGGTGAATATCAATAAGCTAAACACACAGCCGAGAATCACCGGTTTGTATGTTAATAATGAGCAGGTCCTCCCTTCATGCATAAAGGAAGAAGGATTGATTGATGAATTGATAAGTTTTAAGGATACCCTGGAACTGGAATATGATCAGCGGGCAATTGCCCTGGAATTTACTTCGCTGAATTACGGAAATGTTCCAAATAACATGTTTACCTATCGATTGAAGGGGTTTGATAATAACTGGAAACGTGCTACAGGTGAGAATAACAGAGTGGTCTATTCCAAGCTCTCGCCCGGAAACTATCATTTTCAGCTTAAAAGCATTAATAGCAGAAACGATGATGAAGAAATAAGCGATTCATTATTTATTGAAGTGGCCCCTCCATTATGGGCGAGCACAGGATTTATCATTCTATATCTCGTGGCTATTTCGGGATTTGTGATATTGATTCTTTATCTTCAGTATATCAGGGTTAATTGGAAGAATCAGATAAAATTGGTGGAAATGGAACGCAATCACGAGGAAAAACTGAATAAATCCAGGATCCAGTTTTTTACCAACATTGCCCACGAACTCAAAACGCCCTTGAGCTTGATATATGGCCCCGCGCACAAATTGTTGTCTGATAAAAAAGTGGAGTCCGAAAGCCACAAGCAGGCCAGGCTTATATGGAAAAATGCGGTCCGACTGAGATGGCTTGTTAATCAGCTTATGAATTTCAGGCACATTGATACCAGGAATGTTCAGATTCAAGCTTCTCCCACGGAGTTGGTTAGTTTTGTTCATGGTATTTACAATCAGTTTTCCGATAAGGCAGAACGAAAACTTATTCAGTATGATTTTCATTCGGAGCAGGAAGAGAAATGGATCAGGGCAGATCAGTATAAGATGGAAACCGTGTTGTTTAATCTTTTGTCTAATGCTTTCAAATATACCAAGAGGGAAGGCCATATTAAAGTATCTTTGGCTTTTCATGAGGAATCCGTCGTGGGATATCCCGAAGGATACGCAGTTATCGTAGTTAAAGATACAGGTATAGGAATTCCTGAACAGGAGCAGGATAAAATCTTCGACCGTTTTTATCAGGCTGCTGACAGTGCTAAAATGGAAAGGGGCTCTGGTATTGGCTTGACGATCGTTAAGGAATTCGTAGAAAAGCACCATGGCGAGGTGACTTTCAACAGTACCTATGGACAGGGAACCGAATTCAGGATAACCATACCATTGGGTAAGGAGCACTTTGACGAAACTGAGCTTTCAAATACAGAACACGAATTGGAATACACCAATTCTGAAATTGAAGGCATAACCAATGAGCCGGAATTTAAGGATTATGAAGCAATTTATTCGGATAAGCCCCTTATTCTTCTGGTAGAAGATGATGATGAAGTGATTGAATTTATCCGCATCAACCTTCACCATAAATATACGTTTCTTACTGCTGCAAATGGGAAAGAGGCATTTGATATGGCTTTGGAAAAGAGCCCCGATTTGGTTATCAGTGATATCAGGATGCCGGTTATGGATGGTTTATCATTATGTGAATCATTAAAAGAAAATGCCAAGACCGTGCATATACCTGTCATTTTGCTCACAGCCAAAACTATGAGTGAAGAGCGGATTGAAGGACTTCAATATGGAGCGGACGCTTATCTATATAAACCGTTTAAGATGGAGTTGCTGGAGACAAGAATAGAAAACCTGCTCAAACGAACCGATCAACTCGTCAGCTCCATTAAAATGAACAGCCTTACCAAACCTTCAGATGTTGAAATGCCTTCTGCTGATGAGGAATTTATGGAGAAGCTGGTTTCCACCATTGAGAAATATATTTCCGACCCGGGTTTGCAGGTGGAAACCCTTTGCGATGACCTGGGCATGAGCCATTCTTCTCTTTACAGAAAGGTTAAAGGCCTTACCGGGGAGACCATCAGCGAGTTCATCAAAACCATCCGTATAAAAAGAGCCGCTCAACTGCTAAAAACACAAAATTTCACCGTGGCCGAGGTGATGGACGAAGTGGGTTTCTCCAATCATTCCTATTTCTCTAAGTGTTTCCGCAAGATCTATCATCAGAGCCCCGGGAATTATCTTAAGGAAGCGAAGGAGCGTTCGTAAGGATAAATTTAGTAGTGAGCAATGTAGTAGTGATGAGTATTGAGTAGTGAGTTGAGTATGCTGAGTCATTGATTGTCATTAATTTGTTGGCAGCGATGTAGCTACAGGTACACCAGTAGAGACGCAATGCTTGCGTCTCCTAGATATTCGCACGAAGGTACGACAGCACGACGGTACGACATCACGAATGAACAAGAAGAGGAGAGAAGTAGTGAGCCGGTTGAACACGGATGACGCTGATTATACAGATAAACACAGATTGAATTAAACAGTGTAAATCCTTCCAATCTATGTTATCAGTGTTCCATATTTAAAACAACCAAGACCCGCAAAATGCCAAAGCGGGAGAGCGAAAGCACGAGATAGCAACTGAACGATGGCACGACAGCACGAGAAGAATGGAAAACAAAAAAATAATCTAGCCCTGCCCGGCTTAAAATTTAACTGCAATCCTCCGGTATCCATACTTACCAAAGCCCCTTAGGAGCGGCATAGTGGTAGCCCGGGGTGTGAACCCCGGGTAATTAAGCTCATTTTCCCAGAGCCTGTTTTTTCAGTATTTTTATATAGTTCTATTCTATTACAAAACAAAGAAATAACGAAAAATTTGAATTTTTTTTATCATTTCTATTGCGTCGTATTAAAAAATTCCCGTTCTTGTATGATAGTTTTTAAAACCTTCATCATGCGCTGTATATGGAGGTGATTTTTTTTAACATAAAAAATTTAGAACTATGGAAAACTTGATTGATTTTATTTTAACAAATGAAGAGCAAACCGAATTGAATGGCGCGTTCAGCACCATCAATCGTATCCTGGTTCCTAAGCTTAGGATCCTTTCTAATGAGCAAAAATGGGATATGGTGAATATGGGAAACAGAAACATGGGTTTTGTGATTAAAGCCCGGGAAATTGCCGATAAGAACCCAGACCTTATCCCTGAATTTATTGACATGGAAGCCTTCAGGACCGACCTGGATTCTACGGTTACCCTTCGGGAGTTGTATAGAACTTTTGAAGATACTGCCAAAATGCTGAATGACTCCCTGATGCTTGCCGGCAGTGAAGCATTGCAGGCTGCACTGGCTTTCTATGCCTATCTTAAAATTGCAGCCAGATCCAAAGTTCCCGGTGCCAGAAGTGCTTACGACGAACTTTCAGAGTATTTTCCGGGCAGAACTGCCAAAAACACCGATGAGGAGGCCACGGAAACGACCTGAATGAGGGTTTTGGAGATTACCGGGAGGGTTTGTGTCGACAGCGCGGATGCAGACCCTTTTCTATTTCAGGGGATCCAACTTTCTATTCAAGATGTCGGTTACGATATTCGGGATATCGTACAAGAGGCATTAAAACTTGATTTTTTCTATTCCAATGTATGAAAATTGCTATTCTAAAGGGTGAAATTTCCTATATGAATGGGTCAGAAATGATCCATAAAGTATAGGATATGATATTTTTTCATATTGAAGAAGAACTTCATAACATTCAAAAAATACCCCCTGAACCGGGGAAAAAGATATTACAAATAGAACAAAATACTGCCAAAATAGAAAAGAGAACCCCAGCAATAGGAAAGAAATACCCCTTGAGCTATGAAGAAACATCCCTTAAGATATCGTCGGACAGGCACCAGATAGAAATTAATATAGCTGAGGTAGAAAAAAGTATATGATGATATATCTTTAGGTATACTTCATCGGGGAAATCATGAACTTCGGCATATGAATTACCCATGAGATGGGATAGAAAAAATACCGGAATTAATATTTTCCGGTATTCTTCTCACACCAGTTCTCATACTCCTGCTTTAGTTCCCTGACTTTTTCCGGCTTCTCGTCCGACAAGTCATTCCTTTCACCCGGGTCTTCCGCCAGGTTGAATAGCTTCAGGCTGTTGTCATCTGAAACGGGCTTGATATAATATTTTGAAGGCCTGCCTTTCCCGTTTATTTCATGGGTGTTCGTGAGTTTCCAGTCTCCTTTCCTTACCGCCCAGGTATTTTGCCATCTCCAGACCAGCAACCGGTCATCTTTGTTTTCTAACAGGCTGACACCGTCTATGGTTTCATCGGTTAACTCAATTCCTGCGGCTTTTGTTAAGGTCGGCAGAATGTCGGTTGCGGAAACATAACCCTCATGAACCGTTCCGGGTTCAACTTCTCCCGGCCAGCGTAAAGCCATAGGAACGCGGATGCCTCCTTCCCAGAGGGAATATTTCCCTGCGGAAAGCGGTGCATTTTTGGCCCCGGTCAGCGGCGACCCTCCATTATCGGAAATAAAAATGACCAGGGTCTCTTTGTCTAAACCTTCTTTTTTCAATGCATCCAGGACACGGCCGATGTTGTCATCGAGACAGTCCAGGTTGGCCAGGTAATATTTACGCATCGCTTCATCCTGGATTGCTCCCAAACGGGAGTATTTTTCATAGTAGGCGGAATAGGATCCGGGTTTCCGGTTGCCGAAAGTTTCCATCCGGCCGGGGTCGTAATTGTGGATGGAGTCAATATTGTACTTATCCAGGTATTTTTGGGGAACCTCATGGATGAGGTGGTGTACCGCGTTGTAGCTTAAAGTAAGGAAAAAGGGTTTCTCTCTTTCTTTTTCCAGGTATTGAACGGCTCGGTCGGTAAAAATATTGGTGATGTATCCTTCGTCAAAACTTTTATATTCCTGGTTTTGCATCAAGGGGCCGAGGTGGGCGCTCGATCCTTTCGGATCAGGCGTTCTCCGGGCCATTTTTTCCGATAACAACCAGTAATCATGGGCATGGGCGCTGAATCCGAGGAATTCATCATAACCATGGTTTAAGGGGTGTTCCCTTACATCAAATTGATGGTAATTGTCACCAAAATCAGATTTTCCAACCCGGGCTGTTGCATAACCGGCTTCCTTGAGATGTTCTGCAATGGTTTTTACACTATCGGGTAAACCCGGTCCCCAGCTTGCCTTTTTATCCCAGCGGAACTGAAATTTACCGGTATTCAGGCCGGCACGGGAAGGGCTGCACACCGGTGCAGTGGTATAAGCCTGGGTGAATATCATGCCGGTTTCCGCCAGCCGGTTCATATTGGGGGTGGAAATATCCGTACTGTGATTCTGAAAGGGCTCAAAGTCCGCATATCCCTGGTCATCTGTAAGAATTAACAGGATATTGGGCCTTTGGCTTTTATCAGAGGATTGATCCCCTTTCATGTTGCATGCCGTGAAAAGCAGGATGAATAAGACGTTTAGAAGAACAGATTTGATGTGTATCATAGGAAAAAATTTGAATAATCTACTTGGATTGCCAAATATAGAAGTTTCATTTTTATTTATAGGAATTTTACTTTGCTTTTTCAGATATTTTATTTGTTACATACGGTATTTATCGGATAAGCTGTCCGAAAATTCCTTTGTGTTCTTCGAGAAATCCTTTGGTTCCTTTGTGGTTTAATAATTTTGACTTAACCACGAAGAGGCACAAAGTAATTTTCTAAGGCGCACAAAGTAAATGTCATCAATAATTATGGATTTTATTAATGAGACTGGACTCAATCGTCCAATCATTCAATCATTCTCTCACCCCATATTTTCTTCACTAGCATCTCCCTCTTGCAAATTTCTTTCCATTAATGAATGATCATTTTTCATTTTTCACAATATATCTTTCGATATTAGAATGATATACATCCATGAATTAAAAAATAATTCCCGAATTTTAGCTTTCGTAATATGTTGGTTTTGGATGTTTAAAAGGGAACCATCAAAAAAAGAGCTGGCAATCCTTAAAGGAATACTCATCTTCGTTGTGGTGATGTTTATTGCCGGATTGGTGGTGTTTTTAACTTTTGTATTGGATATATCTGTTTAAGACAAAGTATAAAAATAACCTGATTATTAACCTTCAAAAAGCAAATGTGCCTATGGAAAAATTGATTTTCTAATTGCATGTTAAAACGATACCAATTTAACCTCAAGTTTTACCTAAAAAATGAATAATTTATGAAAACTAAATCCAGACAGAAAGGAATAGGTTCGCTATTCCAAAGACTTTACCTGGTACTGATATTTATTTTATCGGTATCTGTAGTATACGGACAGGAGCAGATTACGGTGAGCGGAACGGTAACAGCTTCCGAAACGGGTGAACCTCTACCGGGAGTTAA
>Ga0207797_1000654_pt1 | contig 26478 bp, 25 predicted proteins | sample PRCRCaboRojoPR_6_FD_187275 | JGI IMG/M metagenome (GOLD analysis project Ga0207797, IMG submission 187275) | Marine sediment microbial community from Cabo Rojo, Puerto Rico - PR CR 10% Liquid 1 (SPAdes) | ecosystem: Environmental > Aquatic > Marine > Coastal > Sediment | place: Cabo Rojo, Puerto... | reverse complement strand
AACGGCCACCTCGGCTTCGGAGCTGGCGATTTGGCTGATGTAGGATTCGAAGCTCCCCGCACCGAGCTTCGACCGCGAAATGCCGACCTCTTCGAGGTCTCCAGTCTCCTCCATCCGGGATCGCCACTCCGCGAGGACCGACTTCCCGTAGGCATAATCAGCAATGTGGAACCACACCTTCGATCCGAGGTTCTGGACCGTCCATTTCGCACACGCCTCGGCGATCTGTGCCGTGTTGGTCTCGAACCGGAAGACGTAGTCGTTACAATTCGCGCCCGTGATCGGGATGGCCGCTGCCCCCGGCGTATAGACGACCTTGTTCTGTTTTGCGAAGTCGTTCATTCCGAGGGCCACCGAACTGGAGATGGCCCCGAAGACGTACTGGGCACCGTCCTGTTCGGCCACCTTCTTCGCCTTGCGACGACCGGTGGCTGGGTCGGTCCCGGTGTCCTCGAACACCGGCTCAATCTCGAACTCGAACTCGTCGTTGTTGTTGACGTACTGAACGGCGAGCTTGTTTCCGTTCCGTTGTCCGGGGGCGAGCCCGCTATACGCGCCAGTCATCGGGTTGATGATCCCCCATTTCACCGTCCCGATCGGTTCGGTCGTCGGCTTCCCGGTTGCGGTACCGCCATCGCCAGCGTCGCCATTGCCGCCGTCACCACTCGTGGCCGTCTCCGTCGGTGTCGCTTCGTCGGTTCCCTGAACACAGCCCGCAAGGCCAGCGATTCCGGACGCCCCCACGACTTTTAGGAACGATCTCCGCGACGCGTTACGCTCCGAAGCCCCACCATTGCCTGACATAATCTAACACAACTATTCGCCAATACCCTAAAATCAGTTCTCCAACAATATTACGGGATATTTTATGATCCGTTGTGGAGTCCACGACCCCGCTATAAAACCGACTTGTGATCGGACGAATATCGGCACCTATTCGATTTAATTCTCCGACCGAAAACAGCCGGATCGACCGGCACGTTAAAAAATGCCGTTGATGGACGGCCGTATGTTTATGGGATCCTCAATGGACTATAATGAATACATGCACCAAGTCGTATGTGTCAAGGGGGTTCCAGCCTCGGCTGCGGAGCTCGAACTCCGTGATGACGGGACCCTGGATGACGAGTGGGTGACATACGAACTCAACGAGTGGGACGAATACGCCCTCGAGGAAGCAGTCAGCATACGAGAGGGGGTTGGCGGGACGGTGACTGCCCTGATGGTGGGCGACCGGGCCAAGGAGGACCTCGTCTTCAGAAGCCTGGCCAAGGGCGCCGATCGGGCGGTGCGCGTCGACGGCGAGGGCCTTGACCAGGCAGATACGTTCGCCAAGGCCCGGGTGGCGGCCGGAGCCATCGATGACATGGACGATCCACCGATCCTTGTCTACACCGGTCTCCAGGCGGCTGACACCGCCAATGCACAGTTCGGTGGGACGGTGGCGGCCACGCTCGACCTCCCGTTCACCTCCTTCATCGTCGGGGTCGAGTACGAGGACGGCGCGGACGTGCTGACAGTCCGCCGGGAGCTCGAGGGCGGCCTCGAAGAACGACGGGAACTCGAGATCCCCGCTGTCCTGGGAATCCAGACCGGGCTGAACGACCCGCCGTATGCCTCCATCCGGGAGATCCGGGCTGCCCGTGATAAACCGGTGGTTGAACGCTCCCTCGACGAGTTCGGCCTCGGACCGGTGGCAGTGACGGAGATGGCCATGACTGGTGTCAACCGGTATTTCGAACCCGAAGTCGAGGACGCGGCGACCGTCTTCGAGGGCGATCCGGACGAAACCGCCAATGAGCTCGCCGAGACGCTCGTCGAACTCGGAGTCGTGAGGTGACGAAGTATGGTACTGGTACTCGCGGAGCACCGACGGGGCGAGCTCAGGGACGTGAGTTTCGAACTACTCACGAAGGCGGACGAGTTGGCCACCGCGAGCGATTCAAAGGTCTCGGTCGTCCTGTTGACTGATGAGAGGAACGGCCTCGTCGACCCCCTTCGTCCCTGGGCGGACGAAGTACTCGTAGCCGAGGACCCGGTGTTTGCCGACCTGTCCGGTGACGCAATCCGCCAAGGTTTGGGGCACTTGATCGAGAGCCGTGAGCCGGATACCATCCTCATCGGCCACACCTCACAGGGCCTCGAGTTCGCCCCACGTCTCGCCGCCCAGCTGGAGCTTCCGATCGTGACGAAGGTCGAACAGTGTCGGAGGGAGAACGGGGAGTTCCTGGCCGAACGGTCGGTATACGACGACCAATTTGGAGCCGAAATCGGGCTCCGCAACGACGGGCCACCCCTCGTGACCATCCAGGCGGCGACGTTCCCGGCCGGGGAGCCCCCGGGACGGGGAGGATCGGTCGTAGAGGTGGACCTCCCGGTCGATACGGCCGAGATGGCGTCGGCGTTCATCGAATACCTGGAGCCGGAGACCGGCACTGTCGACATCGCCGAGGCCGACGTGTTGGTGTCGGTCGGTCGGGGGATCGAGGAGGAGGACAATCTCGACATCGTCGAGGACCTCGCGGCCGCATTGGATGCCGATATCGCCGGCTCCCGACCACTGATCGATAACGGGTGGCTGCCCTCGGATCGTCAGGTCGGCCAAAGCGGCAAGACCGTGACCCCCGATCTCTACCTCGCGATAGGGATAAGCGGCGCCTCCCAGCACCTGATGGGGATGAAGGGCAGCGACACCGTCGTCGCGATCAATAACGACCCGAACGCCCCTATCTTCGATATCGCCGATTACGGTATCGTCGACGACCTGTTCGACGTCGTCCCGGCACTGACCGATCGACTTACCCAGGAGATAAGCACACAACCATGACCCGACACCTGTTCAGCTTCCGACCGGTTAACCGCCGGTACTCTTCAGCGAGACGTCGCATCGCCCCGCCGACCTCGCGGAGGGGGATCCGATAATGCCCCATTCCCCGGAGGACCTCGAGACGATCCCCTTCACCACGGAACGGCAATCGCGTCGGACCGGAAACTGGCGGTTTTCCCGGCCGGAGCTCGCCGAGGAGGACTGCATCATGTGCGAGCTCTGTATCGAGTTCTGCCCGGACGTCTCGATCCACCAGGCGGAGTCCGAGGAATCGGTCGTCGTCGATTACGACTACTGCAAGGGGTGTGGGATCTGCGCACAGGTCTGTCCCACCGATGCGTTCACGATGGAGGATGAATGACGGCCGAACAACCCCGGGTGACCCCCGAACCCACCGACGAGACAGCGGCGGAGACACGCGTCCTCACCGGGAACGAGGCGGCCGCCCACGGGGCGAAGCTGGCCCGGCCCGAGGTCGTCTCCGCGTATCCGATCACCCCGCAATCGGCCATCTCGGAAACCATGGCCGGTTTCGTCGCCTCGGGCGAGTTGGACGCGAAGCTGTTCAGGATCGAATCCGAGCACAGCGCGATGAGCTCCCTCATCGGCGCGAGCTTGACCGGTGCCCGGACCTTCACGGCGACCGCCTCGAACGGCCTGTTCTACATGGCCGAGATGCTCCACTTCGCGTCCGGTGGTCGGCTCCCGATCGTGATGGCGGTCGCGAACCGGGCGGCATCGCCACCGTGGAACGTCTGGGGCGACCAGAGCGACTCGCTCTCCCAGCGTGATTCGGGGTGGATCCAGCTCTATGCGGAGAACTGCCAGGAAGCGCTCGACCTGCTCATCCAGGCCTACCGAATCGCCGAATCCGACGACGTGATGCTTCCGGCGATGGTCGCCTTCGACGGCTTCCAGGTCTCCCACATTTCGGAACCGGTGGTGATCCCGTCGCAGGAGGCGGTCGACGACTTCCTCCCGCCGTATGATCCCGAGGACAGTCTGGCCCAGTCCCTCGTCGACGGGGATCCAAAGGCCTTCCATCACATCACGCCGCCAGAGGCCTCGTTCTTCGAGTACAAATACCGGCAGGCGCAGGCCGGCGAACGGGCCAAGGACCGGATCGAGGAGGTCGACCGACTGTTCGGAGAGCGATTCGGACGGCGCTGGGGCGGACTGTTCGACCCCTATCGGGTCGACGACGCGGGCGTCGTCCTCGTTACGCTCGGATCGCTCACGACGACGGCGAAGGCGGTCGCCGACGAGTACCGGGAAAAGGACCTTCCCGTCGGAGTCCTCAAGCTCCGGTCCTTCCGGCCGTTCCCGGAGGACGAGTTGGCGACCGTCCTGGAGGACGTCCCCGTCGTTGGCGTCGTCGAGAAGGACCACTCCTTCGGGTTGACCGGCTCGGTCTACGGTGATGTCGCTGCCGCGCTCACGAACGTGGACGGGCAGCTCACTCAGAATTTCGTGACCGGGCTCGGCGGCCGGGAGGTAACGACGGAGCACATCAGAGAGATGTACGATGCGCTGCTCGAAACCCACGACACCGGGTGCGTGGACCGTCGATCCCGCTGGGTGGGGGTGAGCCGATGAAGGATCCCCAACCCCGCGACGACAAGCTGTTCGTGCAGGGACACACCATGTGCCCGGGGTGTGGCGTCGCGCTCTCGGTGAACCACATCATGGACATCCTCGGCGAGGACACGGTCGTGCTCTTCTCGCCCGGCTGCCTGTCCGCGGCCTCCACCATCGAGGACAACTACCGGTTCCGCGTGCCGTCCGCCCACATGGGCCTGGTCCACTCCGCGGCCTTCGCCGCGGGGGTGAGCGCCGGGCTCGAGCAGGTCGGCGTCGACGACGTGACGGTCGCCCCACTCGCGGGCGACGGAGCGACGGCCGACATCGGGTTTCAGGCCCTCTCGGCGGCGGCCGAGCGGAACGACGACGTCCTCTATTTCTGTCACGACAACGAAGCCTATGCGAACACCGGAATGCAGGGCAGTGGGACGACGCCGATGGGCGCCGCCACCTCAACCACGCCCGCCGGCCGGGTCGCCCCGTACGGCAAGTCGTCCCGGAAGAAGGACCTCTTCAAGCTGATCACGGACCACAACGTCCCCTATGCCGCCACGGCCACCCCCGGATACCTGGGGGATTTCAAAGAGAAGGTCACGAAGGCGAAGGAGACCAATGGGTTCCGGTTCATCCAGATCTTCGATCCGTGTCCGGAGGGTTGGAAGTTCGACGGGAGCAGGACGGTCGAGATCAGCAAACGGGCCGTCCAGTCGGGTATGTGGGTCCTCGCCGAATCCGAATACGGCGAAATCGAGATCACGCGCAAGCCGGCCGACCGGGAGCCGGTCGACGAGTACCTCGAGCTCCAGGACCGGTTCAACCACCTGTCCGACGCGGAGGTCGCCCAGATCCAGGCGGCGGTCGATGAGTTCTGGGATGGATACATGGAGGCCGAGGTATGACCGTCCACCGGGTCAGGTTTCATGCCCGCGGCGGCCAGGGGGCCGTCACGGCCGCGAAGGTCATCGCCCCGGCCCTCTACCGCGAGGGTCGAAACGTGCAAGCCGTTCCCGCCTTCGGGGTCGAGCGACGCGGGGCCCCGGTCCACGCCTACGTGAAGTATACCGATGCCGTGGACGAGCTCATCCCGACGCGAACCTACGTCCACGAGCCCGATTACGTCCTCTGTCTCGACGAGACATTGCTCGAGACGGAGGACGTCACGGCGGGGCTGCAGCCGGGTGGGGCGGTCGTGATCAATACCGCCCGTTCTCCTGATGACCTCGACGTCGATGTCGACCGCGTCGCCACCGTCGACGCGGGCCGGATCGCCCAGGAGGCCGTCGGGTCAACCATCGTCAACACGGTCGCCCTCGGGAGCTTCGCGGCCGTTTCTGGGGACGTCTCGATCGAGAACGTGGTCGAAGCCATCATGGAACGGTTTCCGGCCGACATCCAGGAACCGAACGCCGAGGCCGCCCGGCTGGGGTACGAACAAACCGCGGTTCCCTGGGGAACCGCACCGTCCTGAACCCCTCGAGAAGGCTCACGGGAGTTAGTCAACGGCTAGTTCGGCCCCGCACTCGAGACAGAACCGCGAGTCGTTCGGGAGGTACTCCGTCCCGCACTCATCACACTGGGAGAGATACGGCCCATGGGGAATACTCGGATCGACGCCGTCGGCGATTTGGTCGCGCATCTTCGTCATATCCGCGTCGCGGCCCTCCTTGAATGCCCACAGCCCCTCGGAGGGCTCCATCGCGCCCATGTTGAGGCTGAACCACGACTTGGCGTGCTCCCAGGTGAGCCGCCAGACGAGGTCCTTCCACCAGTTGTGGTGGGTCTTGTAGTACTGGAGGCTGGTAGCCGAGAGGTCCTTCATCCGGTCGAGGTAGTCATGGACCGCCTCGTCCAGTTCGTCCTTCGGGACGTTCTTGTTGATGGCCCCGAGCTCGGTCGCCTCCTCGGCGTCGATCTCGGAGCTGAGCAGGACCATCTCGCCCGATTTCTTATGGCTCATGTGGAGGGGCAACCACTGGGAGAGGCCGCCGACCGACGTCATCCCCACTCGGGGGCCGGGGGAGATGAAACGGGCGTCGTCGGAGGCGATCGCCAGGTCACAGGCGGCGACGAACTCCCAGCCGCCACCAGCCACTGCCCCGTTGACCCTGGCCAGGACTGGGAGGCCACAGTGGAGGATGAGGTCGAACACCCGGCCGTAGTACTCGCCCCATTCCTGGAAGCCCCGCGGATTGGCATTGTAGTATTCGGCGTACTCGTGGACGTTTCCGCCGGTACAGAAGGCATCCGTCCCCTCCCCGGTCAAGACGATGAACTGGACGCCGTCGTCGCCCATGGCACGTTCGATCCCGGCGCACATCTCCTTCAGTGTCCCCAGGACGTAGGAGTTCATGTCGTCGGGGCGGTCGATCGCGATCCGGGCCGTGTAGTCGTACCAGTCGGGGTCGTACGTCACCGTCCGCCAGTCGTCGGCGTCTTGGGCCACGAACCAGTCGAACTCCTCAATCGACGCAGTCATGTCGGCTACAGTGTTTCGTTTCTCGTCACTTATATCTACTGAACTTATACCAGTTTTCGAGAATTTACTAGTATTTTCGGTTATCGTTAACCTTATCGGCCCAATTGGGGGTGAATGACCGCCCACATGACCAAAGTTACTTGGTAGCACCTCGCGTAGCATGAGCCGGCATGACCTACGAGGACATCCGGGTCTCCGAGGAGGACCACCTCGCGACGATCACGCTCGACATCCCGCCGGTCAACGTGTTGAGCCACCGATCGATTGAGGAGCTCCAACGCGCCTTCGAGGCACTGGACGAACCCGATCGACGGGCCATCGTGGTGACCGGCGGCGGCGAGAAGATGTTCTCGGGCGGGGTCGAGGTCGAGGACCACATCGGCGAGCAGCTGCCCATCATGATGGAGGCCTTCGGTGACCTGTTCGAGACGATGCGATCGATCGAGACTCCCACCGTCGCCAAGGTCGAAGGCCCGGCCTTGGGCGGTGGTTGTGAGGTCGTCGCCGGTTGTGACCTGGCGATCGCCTCCGAGGAGGCCCGGTTCGGCCAGCCGGAGATGAACCTCGGGACCTTCCCCCCGATCGCCGCGGCGTTGTTCCCGCGGATGGTGGGCGAGAAACGCGCTTTCGAGATCATCTTCACCGGGGAGCAGTTCGGGGCGACCGAGGCCGAGGCGATGGGATTGATCAACCGAGTCGTTCCACCAAACGAGGTCGATTCGGCAACGGAGGACGTGGTCGATACGCTGCTCTCCAAGAGCGGGCTCGTGTTGGGAATGGCGAAACGGGCGTTCTACGAGACGGCCGCCGCCGACCGCGACGAAGCTATCGCGACGGCGACCGACTACGGGATCGAGATCACCGACACGGCGGACGGCCAGGAGGGGCTCACCGCGTTCGTCGAGGATCGGGAGCCGGAGTGGCAATACTAGGCGGAGCTACCGGGTGGACACGCGTCGAGTGATCGGCCCTGGTCACGCTGTCGGCGCGGAAAGGAATTGGCGACGATCGAGGTACGGATCGAGGAGCGCGCGTTTCTCAGCATCGGAGCATTCGGGGCCGTCCCGAATGATCTGTTTGAGCTGCCCGACGACATCGCCGCTGTCGCCGATCAGGCTCGCCCCCACCGGTCGATCGTGCTCGAAGGCGATCCGCCGATACCGGGTCTCGTCGTACAGTCGATCCATTGCCTCGTCGCCGCCATCCCAGTCACCCAGGAACACCACCGGCGCGTCGAGTTCGTCGATCGCGACCGAATGCCCTTCGACCGTCGAGAAGACGGCGTCCTCGTCGCCTAGTGCGTGAGCGGCGGCGACGCGCCCCTGATCGATCGCACTGAGCCACGTCCCGGTCTGGTCGTAGCGATCGAGGACCCGGTCGTAGTAGCGGGCGACGTCGCCCGCCGCGTAGATGGACGGATCGGCCGAGCGGAGGTGTTCGTCGACGACCACACCCCCGTCGACTGCCGCGGCCGTCCCATCGAGGTACTCGACGTTCGGGGCGAGACCGACGGCGACGCCGACGAAATCACAGGGGATCGTTTGTTCCGTCGTCTCGACGGCGACGACACGGTCGCCGTCCATCTCGAAGGACTCGACGCTCTGCTCGTCGTCGACGGCGATGCCGTTGTCGGCCAGCGCCCGGTGGACGATCTCGGCACCCTCCCGACCCATGCCGTGTCGGGACCAGTATCCCCGCATGACGAAATGGGTCTCGACACCCTGAAGGGCCAGCGCGTCCGCCAGTTCCAACCCGAGGAAGCCGGCGCCGATCACGACGGCCGTCCCCATCTCGCCGCTCTCGACGAGGTCCTTGATCCGCCGGGTCTCCTCGAGCGACCACATCCCGAACGCGTTGTCGGCCCGGCGGGTGATCCCGAAGGGATCGACCTGGGAACCCCCCGCCGTGGCGAACAGCGTGTCATACGCCATGGTATCGCCGGAATCGAGGACCACGGTCCCGTCCTCGACGTCGGTAACTCGGGTGCCGCCGCGGTAGTCGATATCACGGGCTTCGAACCACGGTTCGTCGTGGATCCGGATGGAGTCCTCGGGGACCGCCCCCTTCGCGAACTCCTTGAGCAGCATTCGACTGTAGAGCGGCTGCGGCTCGGCGTTGAAGACAACGATCTCCTCCTCGGGGGCGCGAGCCCGCAGTTCTTGGGCGACGGTCACGCCGGCGATCCCGCCACCCACGATCGCGTAGGTCATTGCTGCTCGATTCCTTCGTCGTCCAAGCCGCCCGCCCGATCGGCGGCGTCGCTTGCGTTCGTCAGGAGGACGTGGGTGCCGTCGAGACATCCCGCACAGGCTTCGACCTCGACGTACTGCAGGGGATCGTGCTCGAGGTCGTCGAACTCCCCGAAGTCGGTGGCATCGATCTCCTCGCCGGCCGGCGTCAGCGGCAGCACTCTCACCTCGAATCCCGAGTCCCGGTACTGCTCGGCCATGTCACGCGCCCGGAGTTCGTCGGCGGTGAACCGAACGGTCCACTCCTCGATGCCGTGCTTGCGCTTGAACTCGGCGAAGGCCGCATCGAGGTCGACCTCGTTTTCGTTAGTAGAGGTCATCTTCGACCACCCCGCCTTCGCTCTCGGATTCCTTGGGCCGGGTATAGACCACACACCGGTCGCCTCGGCCGGGTAGCTGTCCCTTGCTGACGTCGTCGGGATGCGGGAAGACCCGGGCATGATACCCGACCTCGCGATACTCCTCGGCCTTCTGTTCGGCGATGGGTGTGTCCGCGGCGAACCGAGGCTCCCACGAGGCGTCGAGCCCGTGTTCGTCCCGGATGTCCTCGAGATCTGTCGGTTTGAAGCCCTCGATGTCCTGGTCCATGGTTACTGCCTCCCGAGCCCGGTGGGCTCAGAACAGATCATCCATTCCCCCGCCCATGCCGGGCATGTGGCCGTGTTCGTTCACGTACTGTTCGATGAGTTCGGTTTCGCGCTGGGTGAAGTGCTCGTCGAGCTCGTATTCGAACTCGACCGCCTCGCTGGTCTCGACCTCGTCGGCGAGCTCGTCGGCGAGGTTCGCCACGCCGTTGATCGCGGTCACCGTTCCCGCCTCGTCGTAGAGGGTGTAGACCCCGGCCTGCTCGGGGACCGTCCCGAGGATGTCCGGTGTGAACGGCTGCCGGCTCTCCGGAAAGGCGACGCCGGGGAGCGATTCCCGGAACTCCGTCGGCAGCCGGTCCCGCTGGCCGCCGTCGTTGTCCATCAAGGTGCCCGTCGGGCAGGCGTCCACACAGGCGGTACAGTATTTGCAGCCCGACTTGGCCAGGGTATCGGTTTTGAGGCCCACGGTAGCCCCCGTCTCCCCGGGCCCATCGGTATCCGCGCCGGTGAACCGCCAGACCCCCGCCCCGACGTGGTCTTCACAGACGCCGACACACCGGTTACACCCGATACAGAGCTCCCAGTTGACGTCGAAGACCGGCGTGCGTTGCGCCGAACGCTCCAGCGGTTCGTATTCGGGGACCTCGCTCCAATCCAGGTCGATCTCGGCCGCGGACTTTTCGAGCTCGCAGTTCCCGATGAGGTCACAACAGCGGTGGTCCTCCTCGACGTTCATGGTACAGGAGATCCGGTCACACCCCTCCTTGTAGGGACAGGAGAGGCACGCATGGGGGTGGTGTTTGAACACTTCGGCCATGGCTACCTGTTGGGCTGACCGGGCCGCCTCGGTTGCCGTCTCGATCGCCATCCCCGGTTCGATGCGCGTCTCGCAGGCCCGGACGAGGTCCCCGTCGACCTCGACCTGACACATTCCACAGCCGTCGTACCTCTCGGCGTCCCCTTCGATCGGGTCGCCAGCCTCGCCGACTTCGTCAGTGACGGCGGGCACGCCTCGAGGGGGCGTCGTCGTGGGGCCACCGGTCGGTCGGTAGACCTTTTCGGCGGGATCGAGCTCGGACGCCGGCCGCATCCCGGGGTGGTGACACCACCCGGGAACGTACTCGCCGTGCTCGCGGGCGACCTCGATCACCGGCCGGTTCCGTTGGACCTCCTGGAGTTCGCCGTCGACCGTGATCTGGACGACAGTGTCGCCCTGGACGGTGTCCTCGGTGCTCATGGGCGGTCACCACGAGAGGTCGATCGCGTCGACCGGGCAGGCTTGGGCACACTTTGCGACGCCCTCGCCGTCACCGCTGGGCGATTTACACGGGGAACAGTCGTACCGCACGTTCTGCTGGTGTTCCTCCTTGATCCCGGCGATCTCGGCGCCCTGTTCGAGGATCGCGAACTCGTCCTCCTTGAGTTCCCACATGTCGGCGGGACAGACGTCGAGACAGTCACCGCACCCGGTACAGGCGTCGGTATCGACGGTGATGTACCAGGTCCCGGCACCGTCCTTGTAGCCGTAGTTTACCTCGGGCATGGGTTCAGGGTGGGTCCGTCGTAATCTGCGGATTCATTCGATCGTTACCCCTGTTGTTGCAGATACATGCCGGCGGCGAAGAACGCCGCCCCCGCTGCGCCGGCGATCTGTGTATCGAAGTCCGGATCGAGCGCCTCGGTCCCGATCGTGTCCTCGAGCCGGTTCACGACGCCGGGGTTCTTGGCGATCCCGCCCGTGATCGCGAACTCCGGTTCGACCCCGACCCGTTCGAGCAGCTCGACGACGTTCTCCACGAGCGAGAGGTGGTAGGCGGCCGCGACGGTTTCGGCGGATTCGCCCTCGCGTAGGAGGGCGGACGCTTCGTCCTTCGCGAAGACCACACACGTGCTGCTCACGGGGTCGGGGTCCTCGTCGACCGCGAGGGACTTCGGGCCGATCTCCTCGATCGAGATCCCGAGCACCTCCGAGAACGACTCGACGCCGCGACCGGTGCCGGCGGCACACTTGTCGTTCATCAGGAAGTTCTGCACCTTCCCCTTCTCGTCGATCCTGATCGCCTTGAGGTCCTGGCCGCCCATGTCGAGGACGGTCCGCACCTTCTGGCCGTAGAAATAGTTCGCGCCCTTCGCGTGACACGCGATCTCCGTGATGGTGTCGTCGACGATGTCCAGGTTGACGCGGCCGTACCCGGTCGCGATCGAGAAGTCGACGCTGTCCTCATCGAGCGCGTCCGTCTCGTCGAGGATGGCCCGTTCGCCCTTCCGGGCGCTCTCCGTGGTCTGTGAGCCGGTCCTGATGCTGCTGTAGGCGACGGGCTGTTTGTCGCCCATGATGACAGTCTGGGTACTGGTCGAGCCGATGTCGTACCCCAACGATATCACGTCGAACGCCTGGTCGACGTTGTCCCCGATCCAGACGGTCGTGGGCCACTCCCACTCCGACCGGTCGTGTTCGGTCGTGAGCTCGTAGAGGTCGCCCTCGACGCCCTTGACCGTGGACCGTTCCTTGGATTGAGTCGTGCTCATTGTACTTTCGCCTCCTGCGGTCACCCGCTGATCTCCTGTTCGAACTTCCCGCCCTTCTTCTCGCCGGGCTCGAAGTCCGTCTCGATGTCGGTTTCCTGCCCGGCGGTCGCGGTCAACGCGGTCCCATAGGCGGGAACGAACGCCGCAATGTCCGGAACCTGTACCTCGGTATCGATCGCCTCCTCGAGCGCCTTCACGAACGCCGCGTTGCGTGCGACCCCGCCGATCAGGAGGACGTCCGGTTCGATCCCGACCCGCCTGATCAACGAGCTGTTCCGCTCGGCGATCGCCTCGTGGACGCCGCGCGAGATGTGTGATTCCGGGACGTTCTCGTGAATGAGGCTGATCACCTCCGATTCGGCGAACACCGAACACTGCGTGTTGAGCTCCTCGACGACGTCGTCCGCCTCGAGGGTGACCTCGACGAGCTCGTCGAGGTCCATGTCGAGGTACCGGGTCAGGTCACTGAGGAACCGCCCGACGCCGGCGGCGCATTTGTCGTTCTCGTCGAAATCCATCACGTTGCCCTCCTCGTCGAGCTTCAACGCGGCGGCGTTCTTCGCGCCCATCAGGAGGACCGTCCGCCCCTCGGGCCAAACCCGGTTGAGCGCGAGCCCGATCGACTTGTACTGGGTGACGTTATCGTCCGCCTCGACGGTCTTCCGACCGTCGCCCGTCACGATGACCTGCTCGACGTCTTCGCGGTCAGTGCCGGCGTCCTCCAGGGCCGCCGCGAGCGAGCGATCGACGGCGTCCTGGAGATCGAACTTGGTCCGAACCTCGCCCGTCCCGATCAACTCCTCGTCCTCGACGAGGGCGGCCTGTGTGTAGTCGCTTCCAATATCGATGCCTGCGATCAGTGTCATGGTGATTGTCTCCGTGTATGGTCTGCCGTGTGTCGTCGATCGATCATTCCCCGAACCGTCCCTCCATGAACGAGTCGATCTTGCTCCGGAGATTGGACGGATCGAAGTCGCGGGTATCCGCCTGGTTGCCCTCGTACTCAAGGACGGGGACGCCGTTGTCCTTGAGGTAGTTCGAAACCTCGAGCTGGTTCTGCGCCCAGCCCTCACAGCCCCGGTTCAGGTGCACCAACACGAAGTCGACGTCGAATTCCTCGGCCATCGCGAGCGTGATGTCCTTCCGCGCATCGAGGTGGCCCGCGAAGACGTTCCACGAGGGCCGTCGGAGGTTCCACTTCACCAGCTCCCGGAGGGTTGTCTCGCGATCCTCGAGTTCGATGCCCCGCTCCATCGGGGTGGGCATGGCCTCCCAGCTCCACTCGTCGCCGCCGTCGAACCCCCGCCAGGAACCCGTCAGGCCCCACGAATACAGCGAACCCAACGAGACCGCGCCGTACTCGTCCCGGATATACCGGTAGATGTCCAGATGCGCCCAGGGCGGGGGCGAATCCGAGATGAACCGGTATTTCTGCGGGCCGCTCACGGTGGCGTTCCGCTCGGCCATGTCCTGTACCTCGTCGTAGAGGTCCTCGTACAGCTCCACGGCCCGATCGGTCGCCCGGCGGGCGATCGATGGCGCGTACAGCGTGAACATCCGCCGCTCCTCGAGCGGGGCGGGATCCAGCTTCTGAAACTCACAGGTCTTCGACCAGACCGACATGCTCCGCATCTCGTTCTTCGCCGCCTTGATGAACCGCTCGTCGTCGAACTCCCGGCCCGTGGCCGCCTCCATGAACTCGATGGCCTCCTTCATCTGGCCGACCTTGTAGTCGACCACGTCTTCGTCCTCGTAGGCGTTCGGCCCGCCAATGATATCGATCGCGTAGAACGGCGTCCGCTCGGGATTGTTGGCCGTGTACTCCTCCTCGAGTTCCGAGGCGTACTGGTACCACTTCGAGTGGGTACAGCAGATGTGGGAGGTGAAGTTGAAGTCGATGTTCGGGAACTCGTCGTACACGGTCCCGTCGGGCAGGACGTACTTGTCCTGCGTAAGGCCGCCCCAGTAGTTCACCATGTACCCACAGAGTTCGCTGGGGAACCCGTGGGCGTCCGAGGCGTTGAGGAACTCCCGCGAGACGTCCTGATTGTAGGCGATGATGGCTCCGTACGGCTCGCCGGCGAGGAAATGGACGTCGTCGCCGAGCCCCTCCGGGAGGGATTCGTAGGCCCAGCCGGAGCCGGCCCACTTGACCCCGTCTGCCTCGACGAAGTCCTTGTAGAACTGATACTGGTACTGGTTGAACGCTGGATACAGCTCCAACGACTCGTTGTACACGATGTCGTCGGCCTCCTCCGTCTCGGTTTGTTTGGTGGTGCTCATTGGTGGTTTATCGTTAGTAGAGGGCGTCCATTTCCGCCGTCCGAAGCTGCTCGACGAACGCCTGCACCCGGGTCTTGAACTGTCCGATCGGCACGGAGGCGTCGAACTCAAGCGTGAGGGTGCTGATGTCCATCTCCTCTTCGAGGAGGTCCCGCTCCCGGGGGATGTCGAGCTGGTGGGGATCGCAGAACTTCTGCATGATGATCAGCGCTCCGTCGATATCGAAGTCGGTCGCCAGCTCCTCGATCTGCGCCATCCGGTGGCGGTTCGGCCAGTCCTTGTTCGGACACGGTGGCCGGTCGAGGTAGCGCTTGGCGATGTCGACCATCGGCCCCTCGCCCGTGAGGTGGCTGACGTTCCAGAAGTCACGGGTCCCGACGCAGGCCTCCTCCGTCACGACCGTCACGTCGAATCCCAGGTCCTCCTCGACCATGTACATGAACCGGCGGTCGTCGTTCTCCGAGCTGATGTGCATGAGCCGGAAGTCCGGGTCACGGCGTGGCCCGTCGTAGTCCTCAAGCTTGTCGAGGACGCTCCGGAGGAGCTCGTTGTGCTCGACCGGGTCGGCGATGTGGCTGGCTTTCACCATCTCCATGGCCTCGAGGCCGGAGATGGGCGGGCGGTCCTGTTTCCGGTATTCATAGACCTCGCGCATCAACCGGCGGTTCTCGTCGTAGACCTCGATGGCCTCGCGGAGATCATCGTCGGTGATCGCCTGGCCGGTGAACTCCTCGATGGCGGCCTTCGTCTCGCCGAGCTTCTTCGCGAGGTGTTCGACCCCGCCGACCTGCTGGGTCCCGTGGGGCATCACGAAGTAGTGGTTGAAATCGTCCTCGTCGATGACGTGGTCCTCCCAGCTCTGGTAGGTTTGCCGGAGGTGGAGGCAGGTGCTGGCCATCGCGATACCGTCGGTGTAGTCGTACTTCCCGAGCAGCCCCTGTGATAGGACGTCGCGCGAGAACGGGCACCACATCCCCCGGAAGATGTGGTCGTCCGCCTCCGCGATCTCGTCGGCCCGGTGGCCCCCGTAGGCACGTACGGGAAGCATATCGCCCGCGTACAGCAGTTCTCTGGGGGCATACGTACAGAAGAACGCGATGACGTACCCGTCGTTGCGCTCCTTCCACCCTCGGCCGTAATCGTGGGGGTTGTCCACCCAGTCTCTGAACTGACGGAACTCTTCGAGTGCCGGTTCTGGATAGTTCTCGCTGGTGTATTCGCTCATGCTTGCTGTCCGATGTCGATTGATCGCTCCAACACCGTCGATTGGTTCATGTCGAACCCGAGGGAGTGAAAGAACGGGAGGAGGTCGCTCTCGTCCCAATCGACGATCGTCCGAACCCGGTGGACCCCTGCCCGTTCGAACCGCCGAAAGATCTCGTCGCTCAATCGCCGTCCGATGCCCATGTCCTGATAGTCGGGATGGATGCCGAGGATCCGGATCCAGCCGACCTCTTCGGGGCTGCCGAACTCCCACGATCGCCGTTCCCCGACGATGTACCCGATGATCCCGGATTCGGCCTCGGCGCCGACGCTGAACTCCGTCGTCTCGTTGAGCTGCGAACGGAGTTCCCGCCGAAGGTTCTCCCGGGCCGCCGCCTCGTCGGCGATTCCCTGGATCCGGTTGGCGACGGCGACCACCTCGTCGAGGTCGTCCAGGGTCAGCGTCCGGAGCATGATGTCGTCGTGGACCGGGTACCAGACCTTTGCGTTCCCGACCTGGTCGTGACCGACGAGGCCCTTAGCCTCGAGGACCGACAGGTACTTCGACGCGGTATGGCGGGTGACCTCCGCTTCCTCGGCAATCTCCTGCGTATGTAACCGCGGTCGGTCCGCATCCTCGAGGATGTGCAGGATCCGCGATTCAGCCTCGTCGAGCTGCAATCGTTGTTGTTGGCTCACAATACGGTTACCATTATTTCTTGATCCACCTAATGTGGACTCCCTCAGATTGAGTGGGTTTTATGTCGCTCCTCGAATCCGACAGGAGTTCGGTAACCAGAGCCGATGACCAGAGACGACTCGACGGGGACTCGCCGCGTGGGTCGCCGGACGGACAACCACGGTCCATCGTGGCGGTTGCGAGGACTCTCGATCCGGTGACCAAAGGGTGAAGACCGTCTCAATCGTCGCGGAAATAGAGCTACTCGACCAGTTCGACGCTGACCCGACCGAGCTGGGCGATGCTTCCGGTCCCGTCGATTAAGTCGAGGTCGGCGGTCGTCGTCAGGTTGTTGAGGTTCGGGATCCGAAGATTCTTGGCGTACGGGGTAACGCTCTGGCCGAACTGGCCCACGAAGAGGACGGTATCGGGCCGGACGCCCTCCCGGACGATCGCGTCGCCTTCAACCGCGCCGAACGGGGATTCGATCCGTACGGTGTCCCCCGAGTCGATCCCCTTCGCTTCGGCCAATCGGGAGTTGATACAGACCCCTTCGAACTCCTGGGTGTTCCTGGCGACTTCCGCCGAGACCTCCAGGTCGACGTTGCTACTGTAGGCGTAATGGATGCTCTTGGAGGTGAGCGCCCAGAGGTCGTACTCGTCACCGTAGACCGACTCCCACACTTCGGCGGGGTTCTCAGGATCGGGGAGGGCTTGGTACTCCTCGAGCTGGTCGTCCCACCAGTGGATGCCTTCGTCATGGAGCCGCCGCTCGAGTTCCGCCCCCATCCGCTGGATGCGCTCCTGATAGGGTACCTCGTACCGGAGGTCCTGGTCCGCCATCACGGGATGGAGGTAATGGTTGACCGCCGGGAAGGGCTTGGTCAAGAACCCGTTCTCCTTGAACCACTCGAGGTCCTTTTCGGTCTCGCCGTCCGTGAGCTGCAGCGACGCTGCCCGACAGATCCGGTCCCAGATCTCCTCGGTATCGTGCCGTTCGCCCGGTTCAAGCGCGAGATCGTACGCGTCGTCCGCCAACGGGAGGCCCATGATGTAGCCCCGATTGATCGACTCGTTGTACGCGTCGAGCATCCCGAGTTCGTCGGCCAGTTCAGTCCAGAGGTCCGTGAGTTCCTTCGTGTCGTGTCTCGGCTCGACGGCCGGCTGTTTGAGGACGAACCCCTGTGACTCCCAGAAGCTGTCCATCGCATGAGAATGCCCGCCCATCCGCTTGAGCTGGAGCGACTCGAGGTCGACGTTGTCCGGGAGGATGAGGTCGGCGAACCAGTTGGTCTCGTCCATGGTATAGGCGATGGACACGGTGAACGGGAAGCCCTCGACGACGTCCGTGACGAGGTCGGTATCGGGATACGAAATGACCGGGTTGCACCGATAGGTCAACCAGACGTCCGGGGCCGAGGGTTCAGGCCAGTTCTCCGGTGGGTTTCGCTGAAACATCCAGGCCAACGACGACGGCGCCAGCGCCTGGGCCCACCCGTCGGTCCCGACGAGCGGCGTCAGCTCGGTGAGACCACCCCGAGTGCGGGGGTTCGCCGGCCACTCTTCGGCCCCGGTGGGCGAGAGAGTCTGTTCCATGAAGCCGTCCTGGCCCGGGCGGACCGAGCGGGTCTTGTCGTTATATGGGGGGTTCAGCCGAGAGCCGATCGAGATGAGTCCCCCGGGTACCTCGAGCGCGCCGTAAAGCATACAGAGGACGGTCCGGGCCCACGAGGTCTGGTATCCGCCCCAGCCGTTGTTGACGGTCTTCCCCAGGAGGATCGCGACCGGTCGATAGGGGAGTTCCTGTCCCTCGATCGTGATCGTGGTGCCGATCGATTCGCTCGCCGTGGTGGCGAATTCGGTCGCCACTCGACGGATCCGTTCGGCCGGGACGTCACACACCTCGGCAGCGGCCTCGGGGGTAGGGGTCTCGACGTGATCGAGGAGCCGCTGAAAGGCGGGGGCCACAGTGACGTCGTCGACGGTTTCGCGCTCGTCGTCGGGGCCGATCGTTATCCCGGAGACCTGATAGTCGCCCGTGAGTACCGGTGAGCCGTCTGCGGCGTCGTGGGGGACGGCGTGGCCGGCGGCACCGTCCCACACTAACGGCTGCTCGGTCTCCGAGTCCCGGAGGTAGTATCCGTTCGGGGCGACCAGATACGGCGAGTTGGTCCGGCGTGTCAGGAATTCCCGATCCACCATGTCACGCCAGTCCAGCTCGTGAAGGACGACGTGAAGCATGGCGTAGAGGAAGACGGCATCCGTCTTCGGTTTGATCGGGATCCACTCGTCGGCCCAGGCCGCCGACGTCGTCTCGTGGGGCTCAACGTGGACGTACGTGAAATCCCCATCGTGCCTCGCTTCCGCGTACTGCCAGTTCCCCGACGGGCCCGCAGTATTCTGTTTATTGGCGCCGAAGCTGACCACGTATTCGGCGTGGTTCACGTCGGCCACCCCGAGAAACGCTCGGTGCCATAGCTCGCCGTAGATGTGCTCAGAATGGTAGCAGGCAACCCCCTGTCCGCTGCCCAGGCTGAAGTCAACGTACCCGTCAAGCCCCCCAAGGAACGCCGGGAAGGTCCCGAAGTGGCCCTCGGTGATCCCGCCACCACCCATCGAGACGGCGATCCGGGGATAACCGTTATCGTCGTTGAAGGTGGGGGTTTGGGCGTCCGAGATCCGCTCGGCGAGCAATTCGATCGCCTCGTCCCAGTCGATGGGCTCCCAGTCCGGGTCCTGGTCCCACCCCTTCTCGGGGTTGGTCCGGATCATCGGTTGGGTGATCCGATTCGGATTGTTCACCTTGTCGATGAGGCTGTAAGCCTTCGTACAGACCCGGCCGTCCGCCGGATGAACGCCTGTTGCGTCGAAATTCGGTTCGACGCCGACCGGCTCTCCGTCCTCGTCGACGGTGACCGTGACGGGATCGGGACCGCAGACGCATTGCAGGCAGTAGGTCGGGACTCTCTTGGAACTCATACCGTCAACGCCTGCCATGAGAACGCTCCGCACGACGGATAAACCTATGCACGTCTATTGCCGGTCTTTTTAAGGAATCGCCAGCGGGCGTCAGTCGATCCTGACGAGGGCGTCGGCGGCGACCACGCCGTCGGGACGGGCCATCAGCGGATTGATGTCGGCCTCCACGATCTCGGGGTTCTCCTCGATCAGTCGTGCAAAGGACAGGACGGCGTCCACCACCGCGTCCTCGTCGACCGCCGGCATCCCGCGAAACTCGGCCAGGAGCTCCCGACCTCGAAGGTTCCGGAGCATGCTTCGGACATCGGCGGGCTCGATCGGTGGGACCCGGAACTCCACGTCGCGATAGACCTCAACGTAAATACCCCCGATCCCGAGGGAAACCACGGCCCCGAACTGGGGATCGACGGTCGACCCGAGCAGCAGTTCGCGGGCCCGGTCGGAGACGTCCTCGGCGGCGATGATGCCTTGGATCCCCCCGTTCGGCTGGCCGGCAGTCACCCGGTCCAGCAGCCGATCGACGGCGGGGGCGAACTCCGTTACCGAGCCGACGCGTTCGACCCCGCCGACATCCGAGACGGACGTCACGTCCCTGGCGGCGACCTTGAGATAGACCGGGAACCCGGGCGGGTCTCCGGCGGCCTGGAACTCGTCGAGGTAGTCCGCCCCGGGCTTTCCTTCATCGTACGCTAACAGGACCTCGTCGGGACACGGGATGTCGTACTCCCGGAGGAGCCGTCGTGCCTCATATTCGTTCAACCGCTCGATACCCCGATCGCGATACTCGGCGAGCACGTCGGATTTCATCAGCGATCACCCCCACGGTAAGTGGTGTCCAGAGAGACCGTCCTGAGCGCCCTGACGGCCTGCCGAATGTCGTCAAGGACGAGCAGGTTATCGACGGCTGCCAACCGGGCTCGCGTCTCGCCCTGTTCGGTTCCGACCGGGACCACGATCACGGGTTTGTCGTATTTCGGGACGATCTCCTCGAAGGCCTCGATGTGGCCCCAGACCCCGATCGGCCACGGGCTTGGATCCGCGATGTGGATCGACGCGATCATGGCGTGGACGGCGTCGTCGGCCAGGACCGCCTCGGTGGCGACCTCGTGTGCCGTCGGTGCGTCCACGACGGTCGCGGGTCCTAGGTCGACCGGGTTATCGATCTCGAGCCAGTCGGGGGAGAGCTCCTGGACCGCCGTAGCGGTCTCGGATGATATCGACGCGAGTTCCATATCGAACTCCGAGATCGCGTCCATCGCCATGATCGACGCCGCGCCGTGATGGGTGATCATCCCGATGCCCGTCCCCGCCATGTCGGGGAGGTCCAGGAGCGCCCGATTGACGACCTGGGCGTCGGTATAGTCATCGACACGATGGATCCGGCCCTGCTCGAAGGCGCCGTCGAAGACCTTGTCCTCGCCGATCAGCGAGCCGGTGTGGGATTCTGCCTTCGATTTTCCCAGCGGCGTCTGGCCCGTTTTCAATGCCATGACAGAGGTCCCCGACCCGACGGTAGCACGGGCGACCTCGATCAGGTCCCTGCCCCGCCCCGGCCCGAGGCCCTCGACGTGCATGAACACCTGCTCGATATCGGGATGGTCGCGGTAGTACTCCAACACGTCTACGTGATCGATGTCGCTGGCGTTTCCCAGATCGACGAACTTCGCGTATCGGAGGTCGGGAAACGACATCGAAAACAGCCCCGTCTGTGAGATCACGCCGACCGGGTCGTAGCCGCGTTGGGCGATCGGCGCGAACGCCGTCGTGAAGTTCGTGGTGAAGTCGTGCACGCCCATCGTGTTCGGCCCGACGACCCGAATACCGTGGTCGTCGGCGACTGCGCTCAGCTCGGTTTGCATCGCACCTCCCTCCTCGCCGGCATCGGCGAACCCCTGGCTCACGATCGTGGCCACCGGGATGCCGGCCTCGCCACAGCCTCTGAGCGCATCCGGGACGATGTGTCGCGGCAGGAAGACGACCGCGTGGTCGACGGGATCGGGGATCTCCCGGACGTCGTCGTAGGCTGTCCGTCCGAGCACTTCATCGGCTTTCGGATTGACGGGATAGATCTCGCCGTCGTACCCGAACTCGTCGAGGTTCTCGACCACGTTGAACGATCCCGGCCCATTCGCCCGGCGCGCGCCGATAACGGCGACCGCGTCGGGATCGAAAACCGGTTGTAACTCTTCTAATGGCCCCATAGCCCGCATGGAAGTGGCCTGCCGAACTATAAAAATCCCCCCCACTGCGGCCGATCGGCCGAAATCAAACGCCGTCTGTCGATTATTGGCCGTCAAGCCCCGATCCGGTATCGATCGTCGAGAGCCAAATCGGAATAATCATCGGTTCTTGTAATCAAATTCACTGTTTCGAATAGGTTTTGTGAACCGCGTGAGTAGGCCCTCTTGATGGGCAGCGACCCCGAGCTCTCGCCCCGCGAGACCGCGATCCTGCAGGTCCGGGTCGCCAACCCGACGGCGTCGACGCGCCAGTTGAGCGCGATTCTCGAGGGGTCCTACGGCATCGAGTTGTCACACACCCGGATCAACGAGATCCTCCAAGAGCTGGTCGAACGGGGTGTGTACAGGGCAACGATGTTCCCGGACTGTAGCCTGTTCCACCACTACCTGTTCCGGATCGCGTTCCACCACCCGAACGTCGCCGACGCGTTGGAAGACGCCCATCGGTTCCTGGCCCAGGATCCCCACATCCTGATGTTCTTCACCGCCGACACCGACTACTCCTGGCAGGTGATCGCCCAGTTCCATCGGGAAGCGCAGATGGACCGATGGGTTCGTGCGTTCGTCCACCGACACGGCTCCGTCATCGACCGGTTCCACACCACGATGCTACACGACATCCACACGTTCCGAACCGACGCCCGCGTCTTCGACGACATCCTCGAAGAGACCGAAACCGGTCGGAACTACCTCGATATCGCGGCCCGTCGGGGGAACTCGGTCGGGAGCCCGATGGACACCGACTGAGTCAGGCCAGCGTCAATAACGATTCGAGGGCCCGCGTCGTGTAGACGCCGCCGACCTGCTTTCGATAGGTCGGATGGACGGCGGTGTTGTCCATCGGCCTGGTCCCGCGGCTGGCCCGGTCGCCCACCGCTTCGAGGAGGTCGGCAGTGGGTCGTTCCCCGATGAGCTTCTCGCCCGCCACCTCCGCGACGAGGGGCCGCGATCCGACGGCCGTGAAGACGATGGCCGCATCACGAACGATCCCGTCGTCGTCCTGCTCGACCGAGACTGCCACGCCCACCTCCGGGAAATCGAAGGACTCCCGGGGGGCGAACTTGCGATACGTGGATTGCATCCCGTTCGCCGGCGGAAGCGTGATCTCGGCAAGGAGTTCGTGGTGGTCCTTCGCCAGCGGGTCCAGGCCGGAATCGATGAAGAGGTCCGCGAGTGGCAGGATCCGTTCGCCGTCGTCGCCCACCAACCTGACCTCCGCCCCGAGGGCGATAAGCGCGGGTGCAGTATCCGAAGAGTAGTTCGCCCAACATCGCCCGGTTCCGGGTGCCGTGCGACACGGGACCTCCTCCTCGGTGACGTCGCCGGGTGGGTACCCGTCCGGTCCGGGGGCCTTCCAACAGTACCCGACGGACTCCCGCCAGTCCAACGGCCGGTCATACTTGTCACACCGGGGATCCTGACAGAGGTTCCCGGCGATGGTGCCCATTCGACGGATCGATGGCGTCGCCACGGCGCCAGCCGCCTCGGCCAGGGCTTGGTACCGATCCTGGACCGTCCCGTGGGTGGCGACACGTTCGAGTGTGGCCTGGCCGCCGATCTCGAGGCCGTCTCCGGCCGGCGAGATCCCGGCCGCCCCGGCGATCCCGGCCAGGCTCACGACGGCCTCCGGCCGGACCTGCTTCCGCTTCATCTTCGGGAGAATGTCGGTCCCCCCGGCGATCGGGACGGCAGCTGGCCCATAGTCGGCGAGTAATCCCGCCGCTTCCTCCAAGGTATCCGGTCGGTGGTACTCGAATTCGGGCAGTCGGAGCATCGCTTACACGCCCCCACCGGACCATTCATCGGGCCGGTCGACCCGATCGGGCTCGGGGAACTCGAAATCCGGGATCCCCGCCGGGCCGACCGAGCGGCCCTTGAGTCCCTTGAGGACTTTCCGTGGCGTGATGGGCGTCTCGTGGATATCCGCGCCGATCGCGTCCTGGACCGCGTCGGTCAGCGCCGGGGGGATCGGGAGCAGCGGCCCCTGCCCGGCCTCCTTCGCGCCGAACGGCCCCCGGGGCTCCTGAGTCTCGACGGCGATCGATTCCACCTCGGGCATCTCATTGACGGTCAGTGATTTGTAGTCCAGCATCGATGGCCCGTAGTGCTGCCCACCTGTGGTGAACGACCAGTCCTCCAGCAGCGCCTCGCTCAGCCCCATGTAGACGCTGCCCTCGATCTGGCCCTCGACGGACATGGGATTGAGGGCTCGGCCGACGTCGTGGGCCAGCCAGACCTTTTCGACGTCGAACTCGCCGGTATCGGTGTCGACATCGACCTGGACCACCGCCGCCGAGAAGCTGTAGGCCGGTGTCGGGCCGACGCCCGCGCCCTTGTACTCGCCCTGGATCGCCGGCGGGGTGTAACTCCCGACGGCACCGATCAGCCCGTACTCGGCCTCGGCGAACTGCACCGCCTCCGCCAAGTCGAGGCCAACCGACGGATCCCGCTCGTCGACGATGCGCCCCGCACGGGCGGCCAGGCGGTCGGACGGGACGTCCAGTTCGGCAGAAACGGCCTCGAAGATCGGCGTGATCGCCTTCTCGGCCGCCTCGATCGCGGCATTGCCAACCATCAGCGTCACCCGGCTCGAGTAGCTCCCCAGGTCGACCGGCGTCGTGTCGGTATCGCCCACCTCGAGGCTCACGTCCTCGGGCTCGAGGCCGAAGACCTCGGCGACGATGGAGGCAAGCACCGTATCCGACCCCTGGCCGATTTCCGCCTCGCCACAGAAGACCGTGACCGAGCCGGATCGATCGACTTTGAGCTGGACCTCGGAGTGGGGCATATCGTTCCAGTAGATCGGCAGGGCCGCGCCGGTGATGTAGGAGCCGACCGCGAAGCCCACTCCCTTCCCCTCGGGAAGGGTCGCGCGTTTCTCCTCCCAGTTGGCGGCCTCGAGCACTTCGGTCGTGCACTCCTCGAGGCCATTGGTCGTGATCTCCAGCCAGTTGACGGTCCTCTCGTACGCGCCGGTGAAGTTTCGCCGACGGAACTCGATCTGGTCCATCCCGAGGTCGCCGGCGAGAAGCCGGACGTGCCGCTCGAGGGCGTACCGCGGCTGGGGGGTACCGTGGCCACGCTTGGGCCCACACGGTGGCTTGTTGGTGTTGACCCGGACCCCGCGAAAGCGGTAGTTTGGGATGCGGTAGGTGACGGTCTGGAGTGCGCCGGTATAGTACGTGGTCGCCGGGCCGTAGGACCCGTAGCCGCCCCCGTCCAGGAACGATTTGAAGTCCATCCCCGTGATTCGTCCGTCCGCGTCGACGCCGGTCTTCACCCACATCAGCACCGGGTGCCGCCCCCGATGGGCGTAGAACACCTCCTCGCGGGTCAGCGTGATCTTGACCGGGCGGCCACACGCCATGCTGAGCTTGGCGGCACAGATCTGGTGAGGGAACGGGTCGGTCTTCCCGCCGAACCCCCCACCCACCGAGTTGGCGTGGACGCGAATCCGTCGCTCGGGGATGTCGAGGGCCTTCGCGAGCTGTCGATGGATGTAGTGGGGGACCTGTGTCGAGGCCCACACCGTCAACTTCCCCGGGCCCGGATCCCAGTCGGCGAGGGCGGAATGTTCCTCGAGGGCCATGTGGGTGTTCCCCTGGTAGAAGAAGGTGTCCTCGCGCACGTGGTCGGCCGCCTCGAAGGCGGCCTCGACGTCGCCGAATTCGAGCGCGGCGAGCCGGTCGACGTTGCCGTCGCCCCCGTGTTCGGTGTGAATCGGCCGATCGGTCGGGGCGAGCGCCCCGTCGATCGAGGTCACCGGCTCGTAGGGCTGGTAGTCGACGTCGATCCGTTCGAGGGCGCGCTCGGCGGTCGCCTCATCGACGGCCGCAACGGCGGCGACCGGCTCGCCCACGTATCGGACCGTGTCCTGAGCCAGGGCCGTTTCGTCCTCGGCGGCCGGCATGATCCCGAACCGGTTCGGGACGTCCTCGCCCGTGATGACGGCCAGGACGCCGGCCATCGACTCGGCCGCACTGGTGTCGATCCCGGCGATCCCGGCGTGGGGCTCCGGGCTCCGTTTGAGCTTCCCGTGAGCGAGCCGCCCCTCGTGGAGGTCGTCGACGTACTCGACCCGTCCGCGGACCTTGTCCCAGCTGTCGACACGGGTCCGTGCCTCGCCGATGACATCGAACTCCCCCGAGTCCTCCCCCGGTTGTTGCTCAGTCCGACTCATTGGTAGGCGCTCCGACCGCGTCGATCGCCTCGATGATCTTCCGATAGCCCGTGCACCGACAGATATTGCCCGCGATGGCCTCGTTGATGGCCTCCCGGGACGGCTCGTCAACGCGCTCCAGGAAGTGCTTCGCCGTCAACAACATCCCCGGGGTACAGTACCCACACTGGGCCGCGCCGCGTTCGGCGAAGGCGCGTTGGATCGGGTGAGGATCGGGCTCACCGAGCCCCTCCACCGTTTCGAGGTCCGCCCCAGCGGTGTCGATGGCCAGCGTCAGGCAGGACAGTTCCGGTTCCCCATCGATGAGGACGGTACAGGCGCCACACTCGCCGAGTTCACACCCGTGGGTCGTCCCGGTGAGGTCGAGGTCCTCCCGGAGCACCTCCAAGAGGGTCGCATTCGGCGAGACGGGGACGGTCCGCTCCTCGTCGTTGACGGTGAAACTGACCGTTGTCGAGGCACGACTCATTCCATGGGAGATTACGATTTACAACGATATAATACCTTAGGATGATATTTGTGGGAATTTACATTGATCTATCGAAGATTATCCTCTTTCTTGCCGTGCTGTCCCCCCACAGACTGGGAGAGCTCCCGTGTCGGACTGGGGGGGTACCGACCGGCTCCGGCTCAGAACTCGTAATGGATCCAGAGATCCTCGATCT
>Ga0207797_1000653_pt1 | contig 26485 bp, 18 predicted proteins | sample PRCRCaboRojoPR_6_FD_187275 | JGI IMG/M metagenome (GOLD analysis project Ga0207797, IMG submission 187275) | Marine sediment microbial community from Cabo Rojo, Puerto Rico - PR CR 10% Liquid 1 (SPAdes) | ecosystem: Environmental > Aquatic > Marine > Coastal > Sediment | place: Cabo Rojo, Puerto... | reverse complement strand
CGGCGGTAGGCGGTCCGCTCGATCCCACCGCTCGATCCCACCGCTCGTTCTCCTGTACCGCTTTGGACCTTGGTGCCCCGCTCGATTGATTCATTCCCGATGCTCTTCATGCGCGCTCTTTCCCCGTCCGTTCGCTACTCTTTTCTCGTCCTGGGGCTGGTGGCGTTTGCCGCTGCCGGGTGCTCCGGGCCCCTGGGCCTCTTCAGCGGGCCGCTGGAGATTTCAATTCGGGGCACCACCGACATGAATGGTGGCAACGCCGCCCGTGTGCGGATCTACGAGCTCGCCGGAGACACCAACTTTCAAAACACGCCCGTCGGATCCTTCTGGCAAAGCGACCGCGACGCCCTCGGCGACGAGCTCGTGCGCCCGCCCCGAGAGGTGCTGATTTATCCCGGCCAAAACGAGAGCGTCGAGTTCGAGCTGGCCGAGGACACGCAGTTTATCGGGGTGGCGTCGGACCTGCGGAATCCCCGCCGGGACGGCTGGCGCACCGTGTACCCGATCAACGACGTGCAGGGCGAGCGCATGGTCGTCAACGTCGGCGTCGACCAGATTACCGTCGCCATCGAATGATGGCTTCGTCGCTCCTCGCAGGCTTTTCCCCATAACCCGCGGTAGACCTTAGATGGCGCAGGACGGAAACAAAGTCGTTTGGTTCGAGGGCATGACCCTCGATCCGCATCATTTCCAGCAGTGGGACCGCTACCGGGAGCGCGTGCTGCAGACCCGGCTCCAGGCGATCGCGCCGATGGGGTGGGGCCTCCTTGACCTCGAGATCGACGAGGATCGGCTGGCCAATGGAGAGATGGCCCTGCGGACCTGCGCGGCCGTGCTCCCGGATGGGTGCGTGGTCGACGTCCCGGAGGCGAGCCCCCTGCCGGACGTCCGGAGCGTGCAGGAGCACTTTCCGGCCACCGAAGATCGGATCCGGGCCTTCCTTGCGGTTCCGTCGGAGCGCCCCGGCGGCCGTAACGTGCAGCTGCAGGGCACCACGCCCCGGCAGGACACGCGCTACGCGGCCGAAAGCGTGGCGGTCACCGACGACACGACCGGGGCCAACGAGCGCCCCGTGGAGATCGCCCGGACGAACGTGCACCTCCGCTTTGCCGACGAGCCCCGCCAGGGCTACACGCTTCTCCCGATTGCCGAACTGGTGCGGTCCGGCGGCGGATTCGCGCTCAATACCCGCTTCGTGCCTCCCAGCCTGCAGATTCAGGCCTCCCGCCGACTCATGGCGCTGACGCGCCAGGTCGTCGAGCTTCTGACCACCAAAAGCCTTGCGCTCACGGAGCGCCACAAGGACGCCCGCGCCCAGCGGGAGCTCTCGCCGCCCGACATTCTGGCGCTCAGCATTCTGGGCGCCATTAACGGGGCCCTGCCCGCCTTGAACCAGCATCTGGAGACGGGCCGCGTGCATCCGGCCCTTCTGTTCGAGCGCCTGGCCGGCCTCGCCGGGCGGCTCGCCACCTACGTCGAGAACGCTCCCGTGCATCCCCGCGACCTGCCGACCTACGATCACGCCGCGCCCACCGACGCGTTCCGGCGTCTTGAGGAGGTCCTGACGCAGATGCTCGGCGAGGAGGCTCCCGCCACCAACTACCAGCGGATCGGCCTGACGCAGAAACGAGAGACCCTGAAGACGGCCTCGGTCCCCGCCCCCCAACTCCGAGAGGCCCAACTCTTCCTCGTGACCCGCAGCGAGCAGCACACCGAGGAGGAGCTCACCGACCGGCTCCCCAACATGCTCCGGATTGCCTCGCCGAACACCATCGACGCGGTCCTCCAGAGCTACACGCGGGCCCTCTCCGTCAGCGCCACGCGGCGCCTTCCCGTTGGGATGCCCGTCGACAACCAGGCGACGTACTTCCGCCTGGAGAAGCGCGGACCGTTCTGGGACTCGATCCTGGAGGAGGAAGGGGTGGCCATCTTCATTCCCGCCGAGTTTACCAATGTCCGCCTCGAGCTGATCGCCGCCCGATGATGCCGCTACCTGTTTCCTGCTGAATCCTGCACCTGCGCCATGGACGTTGCCGAGCCCAATGCCCCCGGAGTCCTCTTCGACGAGGCCGACGACCGTCGCCTCTCCGAGATCTTCGCGCCCTGCCTGACCCTGATCCTTCAGCTCCGCGCCACGGACGACTTTGGCGACCCGGAGGTGCTGCGCGGCCGCATCAAAGAGCTGCTCGACGACGGAGAGCGAGAGGCGCTGCGCACGGGCGTGCCGCCCAGCAACATTCAGGATGCCAAGTTCGCGCTGACCGCCTTCGTGGACGAGACGATCATCGCGTCCAACTGGCCCCGGAAGGACCGGTGGATCAGCACGCCCCTCCAGCTGGAGCTCTACAACCAGTACGATGCCGGGGAGGAGTTCTTTACGCGCCTGGAAGGGCTGCGCGAGCAGCCGCAGGCGAATGCCGAGGCCCTGGAGGTCTTCTACCTCTGCATGACGCTCGGCTTCAAAGGCAAGTACCAGCTTCACGAGCAGGAGCGCCTCCGCGAAATCATCGAGGGGACCTACGAAGACCTGCGGCGCCTGCCCGGCATGACGACCGACACCTTGTCTCCCCACGGCCAGCCGCGGGGCCAGGTGACGACGGAGGTCAAGAGCAAACTTCCCGTGTGGGTGATCGCGGCCGCCGCGGCCCTCATCGGGGTGCTGCTCTACGTCGGGGCGTCGTTCTACGTCTCCGGCGCGGCCGACAGCGCCGTCGAGGCCATCCGCAGCGTGACGCCGCAGTAACTCCGTTGGCGCAGGCCGGCCCCCTCATTCATTTCCTTCGTTGCCATGAGCCTTTTCACGAACCGCTATTTTCTGGTTGGCCTGGGCCTTCTCTCGCTGATCGCGCTCACCTTCGTGGCGGGCGCCTGGCTGGACTGGTCGCTCGTCACCCGTCTTCTCATCGTGATCGGCCTCCTGGTCGTCGGCGTCGGGATCCTCGCCTACGAGTTCGTGCGGGCCAACCGCAGCGCCAATCAGATCGAGCAGTCGATCAAGATGCAGGCGGAGCAGCAGCGCGTGAGCACGCGGCCGGACAAGCAGGCCGAAATCGAAGAGCTGCAGGAGCAGCTGGAGACGGCCATCGGCAAGCTCAAGCAGTCCAAGCTGGGACGCGGACGCCGGGGAAGCGCGGCCCTTCACGCCCTGCCCTGGTACATGTTCGTCGGCCCGCCGGCGGCCGGAAAGACGACGGCCATCAAAAACTCCGGGCTCAACTTTCCGGTCGGCACCGACGGCATCCGCGGCGTCGGCGGCACGCGCAACTGCGACTGGTTTTTCTCCGACGCCGCCATCCTGCTGGACACGGCCGGACGGTACATGACCGAGCACGAGGACGAGGAGGAGTGGCACGCCTTCCTCGACATGCTCAAAGAGCACCGCAATCGCCGCCCGATCAACGGCGTCCTGATCGGGATCAGCATCACGGACCTCGTCGACGCCGCCCCGGACGAGATCGAGTCGCACGCCAGCAACATCCGCCGCAGAGTGAGCGAGCTCGTGGAGCGCCTTGGCGTGCGCTTTCCCGTGTACCTCGTCTTTACCAAGTGCGACTTGATGCAGGGCTTCGTCGAGTTTTTCGGCGACATGACGCGCAAAGAGCGCGAGCAGATCTGGGGATGCACGCTGACCGACGAGGAGCAGGAGGAGCGCGACCCGCGCGACCTCTTCGAGCGCGAGTTCGATCGCCTCTTCGAGAGCCTCGTGAACGCCCGGACCGAGCGCCTGCGCCGGTCGATGAAGCGCGACGAGCGCCGGAAGGTGTACGTGTTTCCCCTGGAGATGCGCTCGGCCAAACAGAACCTGTCGTACTTCATCGACCAGCTTTTCCAGCCCAACCCCTACCAGGAGAACCCGGAGTTTCGGGGGTTCTACTTCACGAGCGGCACCCAGGAGGGCGCGCCGATCGACCGCGTAATCCAGTCGATTGGACGCAAGTTCGACCTGCCCGCCCAGAGTGCCGGCGGGCGCGAACCGGCCACGGAAACAAAAAGCTACTTTATCCGGGACCTCTTTACCGACGTCGTCATCCCGGACCAGTACCGGGTGGAGCAGACGTCCAGCTCGGCCCGGCGCGGCCGCCTCGTGCAGGCCGGCACGACGGCCGCCGCGGTCCTGCTTCTGGCGCTCTTCACCCTCGGCCTCATGCAGGCCTCGTGGCGGAGCCAGGCGGACGTCCGAGACGTGGAGAGTGCCGCCGCGCAGGTGGCCGACGTGACCTGGCAGGGCCCGTCGCCGGTCGAGGATCTCGAGCGGGTCGACGGGCTGCGGCAGCGCATCGACGAGCTGCGTGTCTACGAAGAGAATCCCCCGTTCCTGCGGTGGGGCCTCTACCGGGGCGGCGCCCTGCTCGAGCCGGCCGAAACGCTCTACTATACCAAAACGCGGGCCCTCCTCCGGCGCTACTTCCAGGCGCTGGAATCCCGGCTGAACCAGGGGCAGCGCGGCCCCCTGGACGCGAGCGCCGACCGGCAGGCCCTCGAAGACGACCTCAAGGCGTACCTGCTCCTCACGGCGGAAACCGCTCGTCTGTCCGAACCGGTGCACCGCCAGTTTCTCACGCAGCACCTGGCGGCGCTAACCACGGAGGGGTCCCTGCCGGGATCGCTCGCCCGACTCGGCAGTCGCGGCGGACAGGTCGAGCAGCAGATCGACGCCTTCATCGGCGGTCTCGCGTCCGGCCGCGTCGAGGGGTTTGAGGGGCGGTCCGGGCTCATTCAGCGCGTCCAGACCCGCATCTACACCCCGCCCACCCTTGCCAACATCTACACGCGCCTGAAAAACGAGGCCGAGGCATCCCTCGCCCCGGTGACGCTCGACGAACTCGTTCCGCGCCAGTACCGCTCGCTCTTTGCGGGCGAGCCGACGGTCTCCGGGTTCTTTACCCAGCAAGGGTGGGAAGCCTACGTGCGGGACCGCATCAGCGAGGAGGGCCAGCTTCCGGAGGGGGTGAACTGGTGGATGGGGCAGACGGAGGCGGACGTGCCCGCGGCGCTGCAGGACCGCGAGCGCGTCGCCCAAGACCTGCGCGAGCGGTACTTCAGCGAGTACGCACAGGCCTGGACACGCCTTCTGCGCACCCTCCAGTACACGGACTCGGGCGGCATGCGGGCCACCTCGCGGGCCCTGAACCAGATCGGCAACCCGTTCGACTCGCCGCTCCTGCACCTTCTGGCTCGCGTCACCGATCAGACCACCTTCCAGCAGTCCGCGCTGCAAACGCTGGGCGAACGGGCGCAGCAGGAGGCCGAACAGGCGGCCGACCGCCAGGTGCGGGCCCAGACGCGCAGTCAGGGCGGCCTGAACACGGGACGCGGGGAGGGGCCGCCCCCGCACCCCGTCAACCAGCGCATGGCCTGGCTTCACCGTCTCGAAGCCCCGAAGGCCGTCAGTGGCGGTGGGGCCTCCAACCTGACGCAGGCCCTGCAAGCCCTGCAGCGCGTCGGCGGCGTTCTGGACGGGATGGTGGGCGACCCGCCGCGGGCCGCCGAGTATGCCGCCGGCATTCTCGCGGAAAATGGAGGCGAACTCCGGTCCGAACTCCGAACCGTACGGAGCGTCCTCCAGCAGATGCAGCCCGATGCGCGCCGTGAGCTTTTTGAAGCTCCGATCCTGACCGCCTGGCGGACGATCCTCGGGGCCGCGCAGGGACACCTCAACGAGCGCTGGCGCGACGCCGTCTACCGCCCGTACCAGGCCACCCTGGACGGGCTCTATCCCTTCGACGTCACCTCCTCGCAGGACGCCTCGCTGAACGACTTCAGCGCCTACTTCCATCCCCAGAGCGGTGCCGTGGCGACCTTCACGGCCGAAACGCTGGCGCCGTTCGTGGACGTCGAAAGCGGACGCGTTCAGGAGTGGGAGGGCGCCGGAATCGGATTCTCTCGGTCCACCCGAGAAATGCTGCGCAAGGCCGACGCGATCGGCCGGAGTCTCTTCGTCGGGGGCGCGCTCCAGCTTTCGTTCCGCCTGCAGGCCGATCAGCCGGAGCGCGGCGCCAACGCCCCGCCCGCCGGACAGGTCTACATCGACGTTCACGGGCGGGAGGACACCTACCGCATGGGCCAGCCGCGCTGGCAGTCCTTCGCCTGGCCCGGCAACGCGCCGGGAGCCTCCCTCGAGGTCACCACGCAGGAAGGCCCGCTGCCGCCCAAGCGCTTCGACGGAGACTGGGCGTGGTTCCGCCTCCTGCAAGAGGGGCAGGTCGAACCGCGCACGTCCACCGAATACCGGATTCGCTGGCCCGTCGAGCAGCCTGCGCGCTTCACGGTGGTCGCGCGCTACAACCTGCGCACGCAGCAGGCGGAAGATGCCTTCCTGAATGCGCGCAGCTTCTTTCGCTTCCAGGTGCCCGAAACCATCAACTGAGGACGCATCATGCCAACCCATACCCTGGGCGCCGCATGCGTGGGCAAGGTGCCGACGCACGGCGACTTCGTGCGATACCGGGCGACGACCCCGGCACTGCGCGCGTTTGACGAGTGGCTGCAGAGCGGCCTCTTTCGGGCGCGCAAACGCCGCGCTGAACTGGACGCGGCCTACGACGCCGCCCCCGCCTACCGGTTCATCTATCAGGACCCGTCCAGCGCCCCGCCGCTCCTCGGCGTCATGCAGGCGAGTCGCGACCGGGCCGGGCGGATGTACCCGTTTACGGTGGCCGCCGAGGCGGAGCCCCGGGCCTGCAAGGGGCGGCAGTTTCCGCACCTTTTCGACCGGGCCCGCTCCTTCTACGACCAGGCTCAGACCCTGGTACAAACGGCGACATCGGGCGCCCTCGCGCACCCGATCATCACCGAGCGGGTCCAGGCGATGACCCCCGCGCTTCAGGACGGGACGGCGCCGTCGCCCGGCTACGACCGGTACCTCCGCGAGGAAACGGTGCGCACCTGGACGGAGGCACTCTTCGGCCACTTCGGCGACGGCCGTAAGTACCGGCTCTTCAGCAACCTCCTCGACGTGATCCATCCGCTGAAGGGACGCGACACCCTTCGCGTGACCTACGGGCTGCAGTTTCCGCTCGGGGCGGGCGGCACGGACCGGACCCATCAGGCGGTCTTCTGGACCGACCTGTGCCTGCGGCTTCTGGACGTGCCGGGCGCAACGCCCAGCGCGTTCTGGACGGCCGGCCGGCAGGAGACCGATGATGCTTCCTCCGCGCTGTTCCTCTTCCTGAGCCCGCCGTCCCCAGCCGCCTTTTTTCACCTGATGGCCCCCGACGTGAAGGGCGACCCGGTCTGCGACCTCGTGACGATGGGCGATCGAACTGCAACCGACGCCGCCCTCGCCCTTCCGGAGACCTACGGAAAACCGCTCGAAACCGAATCCCTCCCTCTCCGCGAGTTTCTGCGCGCCTTCTGAATTCCTGCGCGCCCTCCAGGGTCCGTCCCCCCGACGGACTGCCCCCGACCAATCCCGACAGATGCCATGGCCGACCCTGCGGCTCCCGCCCCGGCGACCGACCGGTCCCCGTTTCTTGACGCCGTCGAAGCGCCGATTTCCGAGGACGCCCCGACCGGAGAAAGCGTCACGTACGACGATGACTTTCAGACGCTCAAGACCGAAATCAACAAGATCGGCTCGGCGGCCGGGACCACCAGCTACGAGACGATCGAGACGCTCGCCCAGCGGATTCTGACGGAGAAGTCGAAGGACCTCCGGGCCGCCGGGTATCTCGTAATCGGCGCGGCCCGGACGCGTGGCGCCACAGGCGTCGCCGAGGCACTCGCTGCCGTGCACCTGCTCCTGGACACCTTCTGGGAGGACCTCTACCCCGCCAAGCGGCGCATGCGCGGTCGCGGCAGCGCCCTCCAGTTTGTCTCCGACCGGCTGGGCGACTGGCTCGAAAGCACCGACTTCGAGCCGGAGGACCGGGACGCCCTGGCGGACGCCCGCGACACGCTGAAGGCAATCCAGGACTTCGGACTGCAAAACATGGGGGAGCACGCCCCGGCTCTGAGCGGACTGAACCGCGTCTTAGAGCGGGCCATCAACAAGCTCCCCGAGCCCGAACCGGCCGAGCCGCCCGAGCCCGCCTCCACCGGCGAGGAGGAGCCCCCCTCCCCGGAGGCACCGGCCGACGCAGCGCCCGACGCGACGACGGGGGCCTCTTCAACCCCAAGACGTCCGTCGCCGTCGCCATCGAGGCCGGCTCCCTCGGCGCCCGGCGCCATCGAGTCGGACTCCGACGCGACCACAGCCGTCACCGAGGCGGCCAAGTACATGCGCGAGGCCGACCGCACCAACCCGATTCCCTACCGGCTTCTGCGGGCCGTGCGCTGGGACATTCTGCCCACCGAACCGCCCGACGACGGGGGAACGACGCGCCTGGAGGCGCCCCTGGACCGCCGCCGGACGTACCTGCTCGGCCTTCTCGACAGCGGCGACTACGCGACGCTCGTCGAAGAAGGGGAGAAGTCCTTCCAGTCCGGCACCTTTCACGTTTGGCTGGACCTGCAGCGCCTCCTGGCGGGCGCCCTGCGCAACCTGGGGACCCCGTATGCGCCGGTCCACCGGACCGTCCTGGCAGACACGGCCCTCCTTATCGACCGGCTGCCCGGCCTTCCGACCCTTTCGTTTTCCGACGGGACGCCGTTTGCGGATCCGCTCACGCAGGACTGGCTCGACGAGACGGTCCGACCGCTCCTGGACGACGAGGACCGCTCGAAGGGACGTCCGGCCTCATCGGAGGGGGAGCGTCCGGCGTCGCGCCACTACGGCGAGGCCCGCGAGGCCCTCAGCGGAGGCAGCCTGGAAGACGCCCTCGCCGTCATGAACGCCGGCGCGGCCGAAGATGCCACCGGGAAAGACACGTTCCACCGCCGCCTCTACATCGCGACCCTGTGCCTGAAAGGCGGCCAGCCGGCAGTGGCCCGCCCGGTACTCGACCGGCTCGGGGACGCCGTGGATCAGCACGATCTCGCCGCGTGGGACCCGACCCTTGCCCTGGAGGTGTGGACCCACCAGTGCCGCTGCTACGACCGTCTCGCGCAAGACGCCCCGCCGGACGAGGCGGCGGGCTTGTTGGATCGGGCCGACCGGGCCTTCGACCGGATCTGCGAGATCGACGCGGCGGCAGGGGTTGCCGTCGCGAGCCGCCGCCCGCGATGACCCGACACGGAAGGCCGACCCGTTGTGCAGAAACAGTCCCCAAGACTCAACCCAAACACCTGGCGCATGACCTTGTGCGCAAATGGATGAACATATGGAACATTTCCTGCGCCATCTTGATTGCTAGCCCCGTGTTCCGTATGCTTGTAAAATCCAAGTGAGTTAGCCGGAAATTCAAACCCCCGGCGCCCGTTCGCCGGGTCTGCGCTGGCGGTGCCCCCTCGCTTCTGGCGACGCCCGCCCCCGCTTTCACTGCCTTCAGGTCCGTTCCTCCCGGCCTCCGTGCTTGCCTGAACCGCCTGCCTGAACCGCCTGCCTGAACCGGCCGGCACCATCGACTGCCCCTTTTCAACGCCCCACGACTACGGCTATGAGCAAGAGCTTCCAGCACGAAAAACCGCCGTCCCGCGTCAATCTCTTCCTGGAGGTGGACAAGGGAGACGCAAAGGAGAAGATCGAGCTTCCGATGCGGATGCTCGTCATGAATGATTTTGCGGGGGAAGAGTCCGACGTCCCGATCGAAGATCGCGAAATCATCAGCATCAACCACGACAACTTTGAGGACGTGATGAAGTCCTACGACCTCGGCATGCAGCTCAACGTCCCCAACAAGCTGACGGGGGAGGGCAACATCCAGGTCGACCTCGACTTCGAAAATCTCGACTCCTTCCATCCGGAACAGGTCGCCCAGCAGGTGCCGGAGCTTAGTCGCCTGCTGGCCGCGCGCAACCTGCTGCAGGACCTGCGCAACCGAATGATCAGCATGAGCGAGTTCCGGAAGAAGCTCGAATCCATCATCGCCGACGAGGACATGCGGAGCGAGCTGCTCAGCGAGCTGCAGCAGGTCGTCGACGACGAGGATGCCGACGCACCCGGCGAGGACACCTAGAGCAGCAGCGCCCTGCATTCACCACCGGCAAACGATTTGAATCCCCTATGGCTGACGAAAAAACCCAGCGTGCACCCGCCGAGGCGGAGGCCGCGGCCGAAGAAAGCGTGCTTGACAGCATTCTTTCCCAGGTCGAGGTCAATGCCCCCGGCGAGAAAGTACACGTCGACGACTTCAAGGACCCCAGTTCCATTGCCACAAAAGACCGGGGCGCCATGATGTCGGCGGCGCTGAGCGTCTTTATGGAGGCGGTCACCGATCGGGAGACGCCCGTCGACCGGATCGACAAGCATCTGTTCGATAGCCTCATCGCCTCGATCGACGAGAAGATCAGCGCGCAGCTCGACGCGATCATGCACCACGACGACTTCCAGGATCTGGAATCGTCCTGGCGGGAGCTGAAGTTTCTGGTCGACCGGACCGACTTTCGGCAGAATGTCGAGATCGAGATCATCAATGCGTCGAAAGACGCCCTCAGAGAGTCGTTCGAGGACGCCCCCGAGCTGGTGCAGTCCGCCATGTACGAGCACGTCTACACGAACGCCTACGACCAGCCGGGCGCCGACCCCTACGCGACGATCATCTCCGGCTACGAGTTTGAAAACTCGCCGCAGGATCTCGCCCTCATGCAGAACGTCTCGAAGGTGGCGGCCTCCGCGCACTGCCCCTTCATCGGCGGCGTCGGACCGAGATTCTTCGGGAAGGAGTCGATGGAGGAGTGGAAGAAGATTCCGGATCTGACGGCCTACATGGAGACGGCGGATTTCGTGAAGTGGAACTCGTTCCGCGAGACCGAGGACGCCCGGTATCTGGGCCTCACGTTCCCCAACTTCATGCTGCGCCTGCCCTACGGCGAAGACACGATTCCCGTCGATAGCTTCAACTACGACGAGGACGTCATGGGAGAGGACCATGACCGGTATCTGTGGGGAAACTCGTCCTTTGCCTTTGCGGCCAACATGGTCGAGGCCTTCATGGAAGACGGCTGGTGCGTGCAGATTCGCGGCCCGCAGTCGGGCGGCAAGGTCGACGACCTGCCGGTCCACCTCTACGATGCCGGACGCGGCAAGGAGATGAAGATCCCGACGGAGGTACCGATCAGCGAGACGCTGGAGTTCGAGTGCTCCAACCTCGGGTTTATGCCCCTGAGTCACTACCAGGGCGAGGACTACGCGGTGTTCTTCTCGGCCAACTCCGCGCAGAAGCCCAAGGAGTACGACGACGAGGATGCCACGGCCAACAGCCGCATCAATGCGCGCCTGCCGTACATCCTGCTCGCGTCACGCATCTCCCACTACCTGAAGGTCCTGCAGCGCGAGAACATCGGCGCGACGAAGGACAAGGCCGTGATTGAGAAGGAGCTCGACGGCTGGATCAACGGCCTGGTCACCGAAATGAAAAACCCAGGACCGGAGCTCATCGCGAAGTACCCGCTGCGGGCCGGCTCTGTCAATGTCCGCGAAGTGGCCGACAACCCCGGCTTCTTTAAGGTGGAAACCATGCTCATGCCGCACTTCCAGATTGAGGGAATGGACATCAGTCTGAACCTCGTCGGCAAGCTGCCCACCGAGTAAACCGGCCGATACCGGGTTTTGCGTGCGTCACGGTGGTGCGCGAAACGATGGTACGGCGTGTCGTACCGTGCCGGAGACCTCCGGTGCGTCGGGCCGGACGGGCGCGTGGCGTCCGTCCGACCCATCACCGATCCCAACACACAACCCCTGACGTTAGATCTATGCCCATCGAAGCATATTGCACCATCGAAGGTATGGAGGGACCCATCGAAGGCTCCGTCCAGATTGCCGGACGCGAAAATACCATCGAAGTCGTGGAGTTCAACCATCAGGTTCACATTCCCAGCGACCGCAAGTCGGGGCGCCTGACCGGCGTTCGCCAGCACCGGCCGGCCGTCATCACCAAAGCCTACGACAAGTCCACGCCGTACCTGTACAAGGCGCTGACCAACGGCGAGGAGCTGCCCTCGGTCATCGTCCGCTGGTACGACATTGACGACACCGGAACCGAAGTCAACTACTTTACTCACACCTACGAACAGGCCCGAATATCGGACATCCGGTCCTACATGCCGAGCACGAAGGACCCCACCATGGATCAATATACCCACATGGAGGACGTCTCCTTCGTCTACGAATCGGTCGAATGGCTCTGGGAGGACGGCGCCTTGACCCACATCGACGCCTGGCAACAGGAACGGTAGCGCTGCGATGGGGGACGCGCGGAGCCGGGGGGACGCTGCCTCCGGCGCCGTCTCCTCCAGGGTCGCCGCGCCGCGCGGACCGTCCGTCCGACGTGACGCAACGACGGCCCCGACGCCTCGACCGACCACCCGTATAGCACCACGCGATGGGCATGCGCGCCAGTCTTTTCGACGTCCTGACCGGGGAGTTCCTGCCGGACCATCCGCTCACCGGCACCCGGGAGGAGCGGCACCTGGAGCTCAGCATCATGGGCAACCTGAACCGGCTCTTCAACTGCCGGCAGGGGTCGATGTCCCATCTGCCCGAATACGGCCTGCCCGACATCATGACGATCTACCGCGACGCCCCGTCGTCGATCGATCGGCTCCGTCGGGCCCTGAAAGAAGCGGTGCGCACCTACGAGCCGCGCCTGAACCGCGTGCACGTGGAGCAGACCGACGTCGAATCGTTCGACATGCGCCTGGTCTTCATCGTCAGCGCCCATCTGCCGAGCGGACGCCGGGTGCGCTTCAAAACGACGTTCGAGTCGCAGGACGCCGCGCAGGTGCAGTCGCTGGGTACGTACGCGTGATCCTGCCGGTAGCCCGATGACGCCGGGCGAGCGCCCCGTGTGAGCGCCGACAACGGGGCACTCGTGCGAACCCCGCCCACCCTTTTTCTTATCGTCCGATCGACTCCCGCCCTGCATGACGCGCCGCTACTACGAGGAAGAGATGCGGTACCTGCACGAGGCGGCGAAGGCTTTCGCCGACGCCCACCCGGAGCAGGCCCGCTATCTCAACATCGACAGCGTGACGGACCGGGACCCGTATGTCGAGCGGCTCTTCGAGGGGTTTGCGTTTCTGTCGGGCCGCATTCACGAGCGGCTCGACGACGAGATGCCGGAGTACACCGAAAGCCTCCTGCAGCTGCTCGCGCCCCACTTTCTGAAGCCGCTCCCGGCCGTGAGCATCGTGGAGTTTCAGACGGAGCCGGGCCTGGTCCAGGAAACGACCACGCTGGAGCGCGGCCTTGAAGTGCGGTCGGACCCGGTCGGCCCGGAGAACGTCCGCTGCCGGTTTACGACCACGCAGGACGTTCGCCTGCAGCCCCTGCGCCTGGACGACGTCGCACTGCGCTATCACTCCGACAACACCAGCAGCGTGCAGCTGCGCTTCGGACTCGAGCGCGGAGCCACCCTCGGCGCGCTGGACCTCGATCCGCTGCGCCTGTACTTCCACGCCGATGCACCGACCGCATCGACAATGCACCTCTTCTGGACCCGCCACGTGACGCACGTCACCGCATCCGCCGACGGCGGGGCAACGACCGCCGTGCGCGGGCAGGAGTGGGTGGAGCCGGGCGGACTGAGCGAGGAGGACGGGCTTTTGCCGTATGCGCCCAGCACCTTTCCGGGAAGCCGGCTCCTGCAGGAGTATCTCTGGTTCCGCCGCAAGTTCTGGTTCGTAACCCTGAAGGGACTGAACCGGCTGGACCCGTCCGACGATGCCGCTACGCTGGAGGTGGAGGTCTTCTTCGACCGCCCCTATCCCGAGGAGCGGCGCTTCGAGCGGGAAAACGTGCGGCTGCACTGCACTCCGGTTGTGAACCTGTTCCCGGCGGACGCCGAGCCGATCCGCGTCCGCGGAGAAACCTACGAGCACCGCGTCGTACCGAGCGTCCACGCCCGCAAAGGCATGGTGGCCTACGACGTGCAGACGGTGGTCGGGATCGAGGAGGCAAGCGGCAACCGGCACGAGTACACGCCCTTCCTGTCGTTCGACCACGCCCTCGACGGTCCCCGGACGAACGGGGCCCCCGCCCGCTACTACACGACGAGCCGCCGGGTCGGCCCGGCCGATCACCCGGAGATCTACCTGTCTCTGAGCGATGCGCAGATGCAGGCGCTGACGGAGATTCCGGCCGAGACGCTGTCGATCGAGCTCCGCTGCACGAACGGAAGCCTCCCCCGGGAGGCACTGAAAGAGGGCATGATTCGGCATCTGGCGCCCGACGTCCCCAACATCGTCACGCCCCGCAACCTGACGCAGCCGTCCCTGATCGAGTATCCGCCGCACCAGGGCGAACCGGACTACTTCTGGAAGCTGATCTCGCACTGGTCCTTCAACTACCGCTCGGTGGCCACCCGCGAGGCGCTGACGGGCCTGCTGCAGCTCTACGACTGGACCGGATCGAGTGCCAACCGCCGCCGTCTGCGAGGCATCCGCCGCGTCGATGCGTCTCCGACCGAGTCGATCCAGCGCGGCGCCGTCCTTCGCGGTACCGAAGTGACGGTCGAGGTGGAGGACGGCCATTTTGCCGACGAAGGCGACCTCTGCCTGTTCGGCCTCGTGCTGAGCCGGTTTCTTGCGATGTACGCGACCCTGAACTCGTTCGTGCATCTCACCATCGTGACCAGCCCCTCCGAGAAGCGCTACACATGGACCCCGAATCGCGGCGCTCGACCCACTCTGTGACGGCGACGCCCCCGGAGACCCGCTCCCCGGCTTCGCCCTTTGCGTCCGGCGTGTACCGCCGGCTCCTGGACGAGGGCTATCGATTCAACTTTTTCCAGGTCGTTCGCCTGCTGGAGATCCTGGAGCCGGACGCGCCCGGTCCCGGTGAAACGAATGAACGCGAGCGCATCGAGCTGCTGCCCAGCCCGGCCCTGGTGTTTCCGCCCACGGACGTGAAGCGCATCGAGCGGCTCGACGCCGGTCGCATCCGGCTTCGGGTGACGTTTCACGGGCTCTACGGCATCGACTCACCGCTCCCGTATTATTTCTACGAGCGGCTGGCGACCGAAGCGCCCGAGACGGACACGCTCCGGGAGTTCCTCGACATCTTCAATCACCGATTTTATGCCTTCCTCTACCGGGCCTGGAAGAAGTATCGCCCGGCGCTGCACCACCGGCCCGACGGCAGCGACGCCGCCTCGCGGCGATTCCTGGCGCTGACCGGACTGGGCACGCCCCATGCCGCCGACGAGGTCCCCGGGCCGCCGCTCCGCCTGGCGGCCCTGGCGGGCCTCATGGGCCCCCGCACCCGCAACGCGGCCGGCCTCGAGGCCTTGGTTCGGGACGTGTTCGACGGCGTGCCCGTCCGCGTCATCGAGAACGTCGGTCGCTGGGTGCCGATGCCCACCCGGCAGGGCCTGGGCGGGCGCCTCCGCCTGGGGGAGAACACGACCGTCGGGGAACGGGTCTACGACCGGTCCGGGAAGTTTCGTCTGTGCCTCGGCCCGATGGACGTCGAGCAGTACCTGGCGTTTCTTCCGGGGGGCGACGAGGCCAAAGCCCTCGCCCGGCTGGTGCGGCTCTACGCCCCGGACCCGCTCGACTTCGACGTCGAGCTCCGCATCCGCTCGGAAGACCTGCCGGAAACCCGGCTCGGCGCGCCCAGCGCCCGCCTCGGCCTGACGACGAGCGCGGGTCGCCCCCGCGAACCGGTGGTCCGGCGCGTGGTCGCCTACGACCGGGTCTCCTCCTAACCGGCCCCCGTCCTCCTGACCGGCCCCGCACACTGCTCTTTCGGACCTGCTCCTGTTCTGCACCCGCTGCTTCCCGCACCGCCCTAACCATTCGACCTGCGAGTTTCTATGATTACCGACGACCTGAAAAAGCTCCTCCAGCGCCTGAACGGGCGGCTCACGCGCTCCCTCGAAGCCGCGGCCGGTTTCGCCATCAACCGCAGTCACTACGAGGTGACCGTGGAGCATCTCCTGCTGAAGGTCCTCGACGAAGACGGCACCGACCTGCACCTCATTCTCCGGCACTTCGGGGTGACCCCGGGCGCGCTGCAGGAGGCGCTGCAGCACCAGCTCGAGTCCTTCCGAACGGGCAACGCGGGCCGGCCCGCCTTCTCGCCCACGCTGCTGGAGCTCTTTGAATCCGCCTGGCTCGTCAGTTCGGTTCACCACGGATACGGCGCGATCCGTTCGGGCACGCTCCTGGAAGCGATGCTGCGCAGCGACGCGCTCAAGGGCGATCCCTACATGGAGGTGCTCGCCCCGGTGGGCCGCGACACGCTCCGCACGCAGTTTTCCGACATCGTCGCCGGGTCCGCCGAAGAGGCCTCGGCCGCCCCCGCCGCGACCGACGGGGCTCCGGAACCCGGGGAGGGGAGCGCCGTCGAGCAGTTCACGATCAACTTTACCCAGGAGGCCCGGGACGGCAAGATCGACCCGATCTTCGGCCGCAACAAGGAAATCCGGCAGATGATCGACATCCTCAGCCGGCGGCGCAAGAACAACCCGATCCTCGTCGGCGAGGCGGGCGTCGGCAAGACGGCCGTCGTCGAGGGACTGGCCCGGCGCATCGCAACCGGGGACGTGCCCAAAATCCTGGAGGAGGTCGACATCCGGTCGCTGGATCTCGGGCTCCTGAAGGCCGGAGCCAGCGTCAAGGGCGAGTTCGAGAACCGCCTCAAGTCCGTCATCCAGGAGGTGCGCGAGGCCGCCAAGCCCACGGTGCTGTTTATCGACGAGGCCCACACGCTCATCGGCGCCGGCGGAAGCGAGGGGACGGGCGACGCGGCGAACCTGCTGAAGCCCGCGCTGGCACGGGGCGAGCTGCGCACCATCGCCGCCACGACGTGGTCCGAGTACAAGCAGTACATCGAGAAGGACCCCGCGCTGGAGCGTCGCTTCCAGATGGTCAAGATCGAGGAGCCGTCCGTCGAGGACGCCGCCGTCATGCTGCGCGGCATCAAGACGGTCTACGAGGACCACCACAACGTGCAGATCACCGACCAGGCCGTGGACGCCACCGCCGAGCTGGCCGGGCGGTACATCTCGGGGCGCCAGCTGCCGGACAAGGCGGTCGACCTGCTCGACACCGCGTCGGCCCGCGTCAAGATGACGATGACCGCGCGTCCGGGCGCCCTGGACGACCTGGACCGCCAGCTGCAGGACCTGGACATCGCCACCCGCAGCCTGCAGCGCGACGTGGACGCCGGCCTGCGCGAGGGCACCGACACGCTGCGCGAGCTGGACGCCCGGCGGGAGACGCTCGAAGCCGAGCGGGAGACGCTCGAGGCCCAGTGGGAACGCGAGAAGGCCCTGGTCGCGACGATTGCCGAAAAGCGGGCCGCGCTCGTCGACGGGGCCCCGGTGGCCACCAACGGCGCCGACGGCGGCGCGTCGGCCAACGGTGCGCTTCGCGAGGAGCTGCAGGCGCTGCACGACGAGCTGGCCGCCGTCCAGGAGGGCAGCCCGCTGGTCCACACCGAGGTCAACGAGCACATCGCCGCCGAGGTGGTGGCGGACTGGACCGGCATTCCCATCGGCAACATGGTGCACGATGAGGCCGAAACCCTGCTCCGCCTGGAGGACCGCCTGGGCGAGTTCATTCTCGGGCAGGACGGGGCCATCCACGAGGTCGCGGACACGATGCGCACCTCGAAGGCCGGACTCGGCAACCCCGAGGCGCCGATGGGCGTCTTCCTCTTCGTCGGCCCCAGCGGCGTCGGCAAGACGGAAACGGCCCTCAAGATTGCCGATCTGCTCTTCGGCGGGGAGCGCTTTCTGACGACGATCAACATGTCGGAGTACCAGGAGAAGCACACCGTCGCCCAGCTGAAGGGGTCCCCGCCCGGATACGTCGGCTACGGCGAAGGCGGCGTCCTCACCGAGGCGGTGCGCCAGCGCCCGTACTCGGTCCTCCTGCTCGACGAGGTGGAGAAGGCCCACCGCGACGTCATGAACCTGTTCTATCAGGTCTTCGACAAGGGCTTTATGCGCGACGGCGAGGGGCGGGAGATCAACTTCCGCAACACGGTCATCATCATGACCTCCAACCTGGCCACCGACACGATCATGCGCCTCGGCCAGGAGGAGGACAACCGGCCCTCGCCCGACCAGGTGCGCGACGCCATCCACCCGATTCTGGTGGAGCACTTCCAGCCGGCGCTCCTGGGACGGATGCGCGTGATCCCGTATTTCGCGCTCGACACCGAGACGATCCGGGGCATCACCGAGATCAAGCTCGGCAAGATCGCCGGCCGCCTCCAGAAGGCCCACGAAATCGACTTCGTCTACGACCCGAGCGTGGTCGACCGCATTGCAGCGCGCTGCACGCAGGTCGATGCCGGGGCCCGCAACATCGACTTCATCATCAACCGCACCGTCCTGCCGGAGGCCTCCCGCGCCCTCATCGGCCGCATGACCGAAGACGAGATGCCCTCGCAGCTCGCGCTCGGCATTGACGCGGAGGGCCACTTTACGTTCGACTTCGACTGACCCGCGGGGACGCATCCCGGGCCGCTCGCCTGCTTCTTTGTCGCTTTCCTGCTTGATCGCGTTATGGCTACCCTTAACGAACGGGCCGCAAACGTTTCGCTCTACCACTTCGAGCCGGCCGAGCTGTCGGCCGACACGTTTCAGGTCGTGCGGTTCTCGGGAACGGAGGGCGTCTCCCGCGTCTTCCGGTTCGAGCTGCAGCTGCTCTCGACGGACCCGGACATCGACTTCGGCCGCATGGTCAACAAGGCGGCCACCTTCACCATGATGCGCGGCGACACGCCCACCCCGATCCACGGCATCGTGACGGAGGCCGCCCAGGACGGGCGCACGGCCGACTACGTGGCGTACCGCGCCGTCCTGCAGCCCCGCCTGTGGCGGCTCGGGCTGAGCCACCAGAGCCGCATCTTCCAGGAGATGACGGTGCAGGAGATCCTCGAAACCGTCTTCAAGGAGAACGATCTCCTCGCCCGCGACTACCGGTTCGCGCTGAAGGGCTCCTACGCACCGCGGGAGTACTGCGTGCAGTTCCAGGAATCGGACCTCAACTTCGTGCAGCGGCTCATGGAGTTTGAGGGGATGTACTACTTCTTCGAGCAGGAAGACGGTCAGGAGGTGCTCGTGATTACCGACAGCCGCAGCGAACACGCCCCCATTGCGGAACCCGCGACCGTCGGGTTCCACGACAGCACCGGCACCATGGGCGACGTCCACACCGAGACCGTCGACCGGTTTATCTGCGAGGAGCAACTGGTCACCGGCAAGGTGGAGCTGAAAGACTACAACTACCGGACGCCCGAGACGATGACCGTCGAGTCGGCCCTGAACGGCCAGATGCCCGGCACGCGGTACGAATACGGCGAGCACTTTCAGGACGCCAAGCGCGGCAAGCACCTGGCCCAGGTGCGCAACGAAGAGCTGGAGGCGCAGCGGCAGATCATGAAAGGAGAGAGCGACAGCGTCGGCCTGCGCGCCGGCCGCCTTTTCACGCTGGAAGGGCACTTTCGCTCGGCCCTGAACGGCGACTATTTCCTGACCCACGTCGAGCACAAAGGCTCGCAGCGCGCCGGCCTCGACTTGGACGCGGCGCCCGATGAGGAGGCCGTGGAGCGCACCTACCAGAACCGGTTCACCTGCATCCCGGCTGCCGTCCAGTACCGGCCGCCGCGCATCACCCCGAAGCCGGAGGTGCCCGGCGTCACGACGGCCCGCGTCGAGAGCGCAGGCGGCGACTACGCCTACATCGACGACCAGGGGCGGTATCACGTGCAGATGCACTACGATCAGCGCACCGACCGTTCCGACGGCACCAAAACCCTGCCGGTGCGCCTGAAGCAGGCCTACTCCGGCCCGGACTACGGGATTCACTTCCCCAATCACGCCGACACGGAGATGCTGATCGCCTACGAAAACGGGGACATCGACCGGCCGATCGCCCTCGGGACCACCCCCAATCCGTCGCAGAAGGCCCCGTCGGTGGCGAAAAACAAGATGCAGAACGTGGTGCGCACCCACGCGGGCAACCAGCTCATTATGGACGACACCATCGACAAGACGATCGTTCGCCTCAACTCGGCCGACGCCAACCTGGTCGAGCTCGACGACGAGAAGGACCGCATCCACCTCGAGACGACGAAGAAGCACACCGCCACGTTCGACGACAAGAACGAGCACGTCACGGTCAAGACGACGAGCGGCCACACCATCATCCTGGACGACAAAAACAAGAAGGTGACCGTTCAGAGCAAGAAGGGCCACTTCCTGACCATCGACGACGAGAAGGACGTCATTACCGTCGCGGACGAGAAGAGCAACAACCGGTTCTCGATCGACGCCAAGAATAAGAAGCTGACCATCGAGTCGAAGGAGGGCGACATCGACATGCTGGCCCCGGATGGCGTCATCAACATCAAGGCCAAGGAGCTGAAAACGGAGTCCTCGGGCGACACGACCATGAAAGCCAACAACCTCACAAGCGAAGCGCAGTCGGACCACACGATGGAGGCCTCCAACATCACGGCGAAGGCCAAGATGGACTACACGCAGCAGGGCAACAACGTGACCTCCAAAGCCAGCATGGCCCACAAAACGGAGGGCATGCAGGTCAGCTCCAAAGGATCCGCCAAGAACGACCTGCAGGGAGCCATGGTGAGCGTCAAGGCCAGCGGCATCAATCAGATCCAGGGCAGCATGGTCAAGATCAACTGATCCCGCGGTTCGACGCCAGGCCCGCCCCTCTCCCGAAAGCTTCCTGCGATGCGCGATTCCCCCCTGCAAGCTCCGCCTTCGATTCCGTTCGAGACCGAGCGGTTCACGATGCAGGTTCACCCTGGGTGGGCCGACGACACCGTCTACGTGCTGGAGGGGCCCGACGAGGACGAGGAGATTGCGCCCTCGATCACCATCAACATAGACGCAGAGGCGGGAGACATCGCCCTGATCGACTACGCCGACCGGCAGCTCACGATGCAGCAGGAGACGCTGCAGGCCTGCCGGCTGCTGATGAAGCAGTTCACGGCCCTGGACAGCGGGGAGACCGCGTACCGGGCCGTCTTGTCCTGGACACCGACCGACGAGCGTCGTCTTTTTCGCGAGCAGTGGTTTGTGGTGGACGCACCGGTCGCCTACACGCTGACGGCCACCCTCACGAAGCGGATGCGCCGGACGATCGGGCCCCGGGTCCAGGCCGCCCTGCGTAGTTTTGTCCCCGGACGCCCCCTGTCGCTCCGGACCTGAGAGCTCAACCTCCCAAAAGCATGAGTAAGCCAGCCGCCCGCATCGGCGACATGACCGCCCACGGCGGGGTCATCACGTTGGGGCAGCCGACGGTGCTGATCGGCGGAGTGCCCGCCGCCCGCGCCACCGACATGCACACGTGCCCGATGTTCAACGGGCCGCAGCCGCACGTCGGGGGCCCGATCTCGATGGGCAGCTCCGGCGTCCTCATCGGCGGGATGCCCGCCGCGCGCATGGGCGACATGGCCACGTGCGCCGGCCCGCCCGACACGATCATGATGGGCTGCTTCACCGTGCTCATCGGCGAGACGGCCGGCGGGGGCGGCGGCGGAGGGGGCGGCGGCGGAGGCGCGGGCGCTGCCGGGGCCGCCGCCAGTGCAGCGACGGCGCAGTTCGCCAGCAAAGAGCCGACCGTGATCGAAGAGCATTGGGTGGAGTTTCAGTTCGTCGACAAGGCCGGCCTGCCGGTGAGCGGTCCGCCCTACCAGTTCGAAGACCCGGACGGCGCCGTCGAAGAGGGACGGCTTCGTCTGGACGGGACCGTCCGCCGGGACGGCCTCTCAGAGGGCACCGCCACCGTGGTTCTCCGTGACGTCTGGGCGGCTGCATGGTCGAAGACCGAGGCCCAGGTGGGCGACAGCCTGACCTTGACGGCCAAGGTGGAGGGCTTCGAGAACGGGACGCCCGCCACCGTCCAGGTGGTCGAACGGGACACCCGCGGCGCCGACGCGATCCTCGACGAGATTCCCGCGACGACCCAGGGGGCAAAGGTCGAGGTTGACTGGGTCTTCTGGTACGACGAGCCGCTCACCGGCGAGCCTGCCGCCGACCTGGAGGCCTTCGGAAGTCCCCGGTATTACTTCGAGGTGCGGGTCGGTCCCTGCGTGGCGCGCTCGGGAATGCTTAAACTGAAAGACAGCGTCGAAATCATCGCGAAGGACGCGGATGGCAGCCCCCTGGCCGACGAGGCGTACGTGCTCGTTTTCTCGGACGGGTCGGTCCGGAAGGGGACGCTCGACGGGGACGGCTTCGCCGAGGAGAAAGACGTCCCGCCGGCTTCCTGGAAGGTCTCCTTTCCCGACGTCGCCGATGCACGATTGACACCACCGGCCGCCGACTCGTGAGCATGCCGAGCACTGAGCCTCTCAAGCGCGCTCCTCAACACACGTTTCTCTCGCTTTCATGGAGTCCGTCACCGAGTACCTTATGGCCCGTCCCGGACAGGCGGTGTTTACCACCCCGCCGCCGCGGGAGGCGGAATGGATCGTCATCGAGCTGCTCGACGACGGCGATGCGCCGGTTGCCGGCGAACGCTACGCCGTCACGCTGCCCGACGGCACGGTGCGCGAGGGCACCCTCGACGACCGGGGGCGCGCTACGATCGAGGGGATTCCCGAGGCCGGAACGTGTCAGGTCACCTTCCCGGACCTGGACGAGGCAGCCTGGGACGCTGTATAGCAGAGACGCTCAGTAGCAGAGACGCTCAGTAGCAGAGACGCTGGGAGCAGAGAACGGACGCCGCGTAACCCTAGACTCCACCATGGCGCAGACGCACACCGTACAGAAGGGGGAAGACCTCCTCACGATTGCGCGCGAGCACGGCCTCGACTGGCGCACTGTGTGGGAGCATGCCGACAACCGGTCGCTGCGCGAGGAGCGGGACGACCCGTTTGCGCTGGCGCCGGGCGACGTGGTCGCCCTTCCCGAGAAGACCGTGAAGTACGAACCGGCGGACACCGGCACGGTGCACCGCTTCCGGCGCCGGGGCGCGGCCACCGAGCTCCGCCTCAAGCTGTTTCGGGGCGGGCGACCGCGCATCCGGGAGGCCTACACCCTGGAGGTCGACGGGGCGTCGCGGACGGGCACGACCGGGGCCGACGGTCGCCTCGCCGAGCCGATCCCAGTGGACGCCCAGAACGCACGACTGACGATCGGGCCGGACGAAGCGGTCTACGAACTGCAACTCGGTCAGCTGCCGCCGCTCTCGGAACCGCAGGGAGTCCAGGCTCGCCTCAACCGCCTCGGCTTCGACTGCGGACGCGAAGACGGAACGATCGACGAGGCGACCACCGCTGCTGTGCGCAGCTTCCAGATGTGGTGCGGACTTGACCCGACGGGAGAGATCGACGCCCCCACGCGACAGCACCTGCACACCCACTCTCACGCGGCCACGCACGATCGGTAGACGCGGCGCACAGCGACACCCCGGCCCTCCCACGGGCGACCCGCCGGCACGGCGACCAAGACACGCAGACGACCATGTTGGGCAAAAACAAAATTCGAGATCCAGAACTCAAGAAGCGGAGCAAGGCCCACCAGATCGGGCCTGTGCTTCTTGGGGAGAAGAAGGACGAACTCTTCGACATTGCGAAGGCGGTCAGCCGTCTCCGTCGGGCGCGGGCCGAGCACAAGCAAAACGTCAAGCAGCGGAAGGCCGCATACTGGGACAAGGTGCGAGCCAACGAGGATCGGATGTACCAGAAGCGGGGACTGCTTCGGGGAATGTCCCACACCCTCGACTGGGAAATTCAAGACGAAGCCGAGGCACAGGCCGCCGCTGAGCGGGCCGAGTACGAACGGGCCAAGAAGGATCTGAAGACTCTGGAGACGGCCATTAAAGCGAAAAAGAAAGAATATGACACGGCCAAGGCCCAGCTCCTCCAGTTGATCGGGAGAGCGATCAAGCATCTGAAAGACCAGCGCGACACGATCCTGACGAAGCTCAAGGATGGGGAGGACAAAACCGTTAAGGACCACCTGGAGGGGCTGGTCGCCGCGCGTGACCGCCAGTACAGGAGTCTCGAACGGATCCTCGAGGAAGGTGCCGCCCGGTATCCCCTGACGCCCACCTCGAAGTCGGGGGCAGCGGCCGTGAAGGCGCTCAAGGATCGAATTGGAAGCGCGGCGAACGTGAAGGAGGTCGCCATCGAGGACGTCGACCTGAGCCCCCAGAAGGGGCGAGTCCGGGAGCGGGTGCTGGAAGACCTGATGCTCCTGGAAAAAAAGATGGCCCTTCAGATGTGGAGCATCCGCGAGCTGGATGCCCGGCGGCACGCCTACATCGGGTTCCGGGAGGCCATCCAGAATACCAAGAGCTTCTGGAAATTCGTCGGCCGGATGGACAGGTGGCACACGACCTTTCTCAAGCTGGGGGAATCGGTCACCGGCGTGACCCGCCCGTGGAAGCGCGTGACAGAGGGAACGGCTACCAAACAAAAATCCCTGACCGGGGCGCGGGACTTTGCAATTGAACTGGGCGTCGGCGTCAGCGTCGGAGCCGGGGATGCCGTCAAGCTGGCCGAGATGGGGCTGTCGATTCTGGTCAGCGGGTCGATCTCTCACGACGACGACCGGCGCCTCCGGGCGAGCCTGTCCGTGAAGCTCAAGCCGAACTTGAAGGTCGAGATCACCGGCTGCGGGGCATCGTTGTTCGAGCTCACGGCCTCCCTCGGCATCACGATTGCCAACCAGACCTACGCGTTCGCCGACGCCAAGCATTTTGCCTACTACCTCTCGTTCCGCGTCGCGAACCTGGTCCACTTCACATCGAAGTTCTCCGACTACAGCCACGGGCGGCGGGCCATGCTGCATCAGCATCTGGACGTGTACTCCCCGTGGTGCAAGGAGCTGCTGGCCGAGATGATGACGGCCGACCAGATTGAGGAGATGAAGACCTACCTCTCCCGCACCCCGATCGTGAAGGCGCACCGGAAGTTGCGGGGGGCGCCCGACCTGGATCTGGGCTTCAAAAGCACGTTCGTCGGCGAAGCGGGCGCCAGTGGCTCGTGGCAGCGAACCAAGTTCCAGCGGCAGCGCCTCCTCCTGGACGAAACGGCACCGGCGAGCACGCCCGCACCGGTGAACGATGACGAGTTTGACTTCTGGAGATACAGGGTCAAGACGCGTGACGATAGCCTCTATGTCGCGCTGTCGTTCCTGCTTGCCCAAGAGGGCCTTAATGTAGAACCGGACACGCTCAAGCTTGACGCAGAGAGGGAGTGCTACCGGCGCCGGCAGGCAAAGATGACGCGCGCGCAGAACGAGTCGGTGATCAAGCGCTGCCGACTGGAGAACAGCCGGGACCGTTCGCGCGTCCTGAAGCTCGAATCAGAGATCGAGGTTCTCCAGGGGGCGCGTGACCCGAGCTCCCACCAGCGTCGAATCGCGAGCAAGGAGAACCAAATCCAGGAAAACAAGAAACGCGTGGCGGTCCGGCAGGCCCGCATTGAGCGCCTGGAAGAAGAGAATCGCGACCTGACCCCGACGGACCCGTCGGAAGAGGAGTACACGACACCGCGGGGAGAGGCGTGTGATCTCGCGGTCCTGGCCTACCGGTACAACCTCCGCATTCGCATTCACACGACCGCCCGGAAGGAATACGCGTCTCCGACGACGGACACCTCCCTCTCCCCCGTTGAGTTTTCTGAAGCGCAGGTTGAGGCGTTTAAAGCGGATGCTCGCTACCTCAACCACTCCACGCGCACCGTCGGGCCGGATCCGAGCAAGATTCTGAAGAGCGGCCATCCCGTCCGAACGCTCCATCTGGTCCAGTTTGGAGCGGACGAGGGGTCCGCCTTCGCCGAGGCGCCCGGCTACAAAAAGGGGGGCCGCGGCCCCGATCCCAGCGGCTATCATCCGCTGATTCCCAAACGCCCGGAAAACAGAGCCAACCCGCCACGCCGGGGAGGGGCATTTCGAAACGTTCTCGGAGCACCTGGCAAAGTCAGCAAGATCCGGTACGACACCTCGCTGCAGACCACGCAGGAAGAGCAACAGGCCCAGCGCGCCGCCGGGCACCGGCTCTTGACCGAGGTCCGTCACGGAACCACGCGCAGCCTTTCGGGATCGCTCAACGTCACCAGTTGGGTGAAGGTCGGGCTCGGGGTCGGATACACGTACATCGCGGCCAACGCCAACGTGGACAACGACGGGCATTATCTGAACGTCAAGGTCGACGGGGGCCTCTTCGCCCGCACGCTGGAGCACGATTTTGAGACCGCCTACAAAGAGTCTTACAAGGCCGACCTGGAAGACAAGGCGTTCTTAACCGGTGAGGAGCAAGAGAAGCTGGCGGAGTTGACGAATGATCTGGCGGGACCATACGATGGCACCTCGACCGAGGGCGCCTACGACAACTTCGAAGAATGGGGGCAAGGGGCCATGCCGGCCATCAAGGAGGAGGCGAGCAAGCTTGCGAAAAAGATGTTTGGGTCTCTCCCCGAGAAGATGGCCGACCTGGCCGTCGAGGCGGGGGCGAATGGGCTCCAGCAGATCACCCTGCAGATCAATCGGACGCGGCGGTTTCTCACCTTCAACAT
>Ga0207797_1000652_pt1 | contig 26499 bp, 21 predicted proteins | sample PRCRCaboRojoPR_6_FD_187275 | JGI IMG/M metagenome (GOLD analysis project Ga0207797, IMG submission 187275) | Marine sediment microbial community from Cabo Rojo, Puerto Rico - PR CR 10% Liquid 1 (SPAdes) | ecosystem: Environmental > Aquatic > Marine > Coastal > Sediment | place: Cabo Rojo, Puerto... | reverse complement strand
AAGAAGCCGAGATCCTCCACCTCCCGGTGCCAGCGCCCTCGCGTGTGGTAGGCCCCCGCCAGGGTCGAATCGAGCGCGATGGCCCGGTCGGCGTGGCGCTTGACGGCCCGGGAGCGTTCGATGCGCTCGCGAGTCCCGGCATTGAGCGCGGCGCGGCCCTCCGCCACGGCCATGGCGAGATGGGCGCGGGCGCTCGTGGAATCGGCCTTGAGGCCCGTCTTCGCGACGTCGAGCGCAGACTCGTAGAAGGAGGCCCGCTCGTCCTTGTTGTCGCTGGCCTGTCCGAGGTCGGTCCACGTGTAGACCAGCCGCCAGAGCACGTCGACACTCCGGCGATGTTGGCTGCGCAACGTATTCAGACGGTTCAACGCCGTCTTGAAGTCCCCAGCCTGCCGAAGGCTATCCACGACCTGGAGGGACTCCTGCAGGGTCACCTCCGTCGTATCGGTCGATTGGGCCGACGCAGGACTCGATACCAGGAGCGCCCCGAACAGGAGGAGCACACCGAGAGCGAAGGGGAGGGGGACGCGGCGTAGGGACATGGGAGAATAAATGGAATTGTCGACAGAAACGATATGCGGACCCTAAGGAATTCCTCGGGGTACTCCGGTTGTACGAAACGAACCGCTCCAGCAAAAGATCTCGATTCCGGTATGCCATCGACGGCTCGCTGGTGATTTCTCGTGGGCTCAGTTCCGAGAGGATCGGTCGGCTACAAGAGATCGCCGTCGGCTCAGGCGGAGGTCTTCGTCATGAATGCCAGGCGCCCCATACGAGTGGCAATTCTGCCCGCGTTCTACTCCCCAAGTCTCCTACGTATTCCCGGATTGCTCTCAGGTAGCTTCCCACAGAGAACGGCAGAAAGACTTCGGAAATCTGAGGGATCACCACAATCGAACTTAGCAGCCGAAAAGACCCGTCTCACTCGGCCTCGACGTGACGACGTAGACTTCCGAACTCTCCGTGCGCCTTTCTGCATGAGGGCGTTCCGAGTCTGGTCCGACGATTGGTGGCACAACAGGGCAGCGTGTTTGCCCCGGAAACAGCAGCCCGTACCGTGGACCGTAACCTCTGCTGCCCGTCTGCCCCTAACGTGAGTCCTCGCTCGTCCTCCACCCTCAACGGCCCCGATCCTCATGACCCGACGTGTTCTCATCCCGCTCGTCCTCTTTGGCCTCCTCCTGTCCGCAGAGTGGGCCCACGCCCAACAGCAGGGGCCGCGCGGGCGAGCGACCCTCGTGGGCACCGTGGTGGACTCGGCGTCCGGGGAGCCCCTGGCGGATGTCAACGTCTTCATCGCGGGAAGCACGCGAGGCACGGTGACGAACAGCCAGGGCCGCTTCCGCCTCGCCAACATCCCGCTCGGCGCACAGCAGCTCTACGTGTCCTTCGTGGGCTACAAGTCGATCTCCCGGAACCTCAACCTGCGGGAGGCGAGGGTCTACAGATTTGAATTCGTCCTGCAACAGACAGTCATCGAGGGGGAAGGCGTCGTCGTGGAAGCGGAGCGCGACGAGCAGTGGCAGCGGCGGTACGAGCGGTTCAAAACGGCCTTCCTCGGGGAAACGCCCAACGCTGAACAAACCGAGATCCTGAACCGGGAGGTGCTCAGCTTCGACGGGGGGCTGGGCACGCTGGAGGCCTTCGCCGCCCGGCCCCTCCTCATCGAAAACCGCGCGCTCGGGTACCGGATCGAGTATCACCTGGAGGATTTCCGGCTCACGCCGCGGCGGATCCAATACGATGGGGAGCCGCTCTTTGAGGAACTGGAGGGGACGCCGGCCGAGCAAGCGACCTGGGAAAAAGCGCGCCGGACGGCCTTCCTCGGCTCCGTACACCACCTCTTGCTCGCCATGATTAGCGACCGGGTGGAGGAGCAGGGCTTTCAACTGTACCTCCGTCAAGGCGCGGGGCCGCCGCGGAGTGGGGGGGTCGGCGGGCTCTCCAGGCGGATGAGCGGGGGCCGCATGTCAATTGAGGTCGACGACATCATGAAAGAGGGGGAGGCTGCCGGGGAGCACATTCTCGACTTTCGGGGGACCGCCGAGACCATTTTCCTCGGCGAGAAACAGAGCGATGCGTACGACGAGTGGCGCTCGCAGTATGCGCGGGGACGGGGCGTCGGCGGCCGAGCCCCGCGCTACCAGACGTCTCAATTCTGGCTCGAACGCGGGCCCGCAACCGTTGACTACAAGGGAGAGGTCGTGGAGCGGTACGGCATCACCGTCTCTGGCTACTTTGCCTTCGAACGGGTGGCCGATGAAGTGCCCAAGGAATATCGCCCGCGGTAGACGCGCGCCAGCCGGCACGTTCTGTAGGGATATTTATTGAGACCTCGAAGGTCTCCAGGGCGCCTTCCCCAAAAGGGAGGTCCCTGCCTTTGCACCACTTCTACCTCGGAAGCGAGCAACAAAGACCTCCGAGGTCTTGCGCTGCTGGCTTTTACACGAGAGCGCCGGGAGCATTGGATCCGTCGTTATCCGAGCTGATCGGCGGCCCGCCGCATTCGGCGGAGGCAGGCCTCCTTGCCGACGGTCGCGATCAACCCGAACACGCCGGGCCCGTAGGACCGGCCACTTACGGCGAGCCGCGACGGATGGATAATGGCGCCGGCCCCCACGTCCTTCTCGTCAGCGAGGTCGCGGAGGACAGTTTCGACGGTTTCCGTGTCGAACGTGTCTACCACCTCCAACCGATCGGCGTAGGCACGGAGCAGGTCAGCGGAGTCGTCTTTCCACCGCTTCTCCACGCCCGCCTCCTCGTACCCCTCCGGATCCTCGAAGAAGTAGCGATTGTCCGTCACGACCTCCGGCACGACCTGAATGCGATCCTGCACGAGCGAGCAGATCGTCCGGAGGCGCTCGTCGCTCACCTCGTAGCCCTCGTCCTCCACGTAGGGCCGGGCGCGCTCGGCAAGTTCGTCGATCGACAGGTCGCGGACGTAATGTTCGTTCACCCAGCGCAGCTTGTCGAGGTCGAACTGCACGCCGCTCGCCCCCACGCGGTCGAGGCTGAAGGCATCGACCATGTCGTCGAGCGTGAAGAGCTCCTCCTCGGTGCCGGGCCCCCAGCCGAGCAGGGCGAGGAAGTTGAGGAGCGCGCCGGGCTCGTAGCCGGCCTCCCGGTAGTCGGTGACGTAGACGGGAATGCCGAGCTCGTTGGCGTCGCGCTTCGAGAGCTTTCCGCCCCGGCTGCTGTCGGGACTCAGGATGAGCGGCAGGTGCGCAAACGCGGGCGGCGTCCAGTCCAGTGCGTCGTACATGAGCACGTGCTTGGGCGTCGACGAGAGCCACTCCTCGCCGCGGATGACGTGCGAGATGTCCATCAGATGGTCGTCGACGATGTTGGCGAGGTGGTAGGTGGGCATGCCGTCGGACTTGAGGAGCACCTGATCGTCGATTTCCGAGGTGTCGAACGACACGCTCCCGCGAATCACGTCGTCGAACCGGACCGACTCCTGTCGCGGCACCTTCAGCCGAACGACGTAGTCTTCCTCCTTCTTGAGACGCTCCACCTCGTCGTCGGAGAGGGTCAGGGAGTTGCGCATCTGTCGCCGCGTCGACACGTCGTACGCCCCGTGCTCCTCGCGCATCGCATCGAGCTCGTCCTCCGTGTCGAATGCGTAGTAGGCGCGACCCGCTTCAATCAGCTTCTGGGCGTACTTCCGGTAGTGCTCGGTGCGTTCGGACTGCCGGTACGGCGCGTAGTCGCCGCCTACTTCGGGTCCCTCGTCATAGTCGAGCCCCACCCACGACAGCGCCTCGCGGATGTCGTCCTCCGCCCCCGGCTCGTAGCGCGCCTGATCCGTGTCTTCAATCCGCAGCACAAAGTCGCCGTCGTGCTTGCGGGCGAAGAGGTAATTGTAAAGCGCCGTCCGTAGCCCACCGACGTGAAGACGGCCGGTCGGACTCGGGGCGAAACGGACGCGAACGGGAGTATCGGAGGCCATTGGACGAGGAAATTAGGTGTCGGTGGAACGAGTAGTGAGCAGTCAGGTGGACAGCCCAGAACGGACTGCTGACATTTTGAAAAACCACGGATTTGTAAAACACGCCCCATCCCCAGTTCCCGCAGGACCCGGAATTGTCCGGGGCTTTGCGAACCCTGCAGCGCTCGGCGCCCGCTCCCCCAACGGCGAATATCTCAGCCTGTATTGCCACCCGGCCGCCGGTCCGTGCCGGGCGACGTATCAAACCCCGGTGGAGTCCGCACGGAGCGGTTGCATTCCGCGAGGGCGGTTCGCTAGTATTGACTGTTCGGACGCTTTCTTTTCGCTCAGACGAATTCGGCCTGTCCCCTGCTGCCCTCATGACGACCGTAAGACCACTCGTCGGCGTGTGCCTCCTTCTTGGCCTTTGCGTCGCGTGCAGCGCCTCGCAACAGACCGGCACGTCGGACGCAGACTCTTCATCTGGTCCCGAACAGGCCGTCGTCGCCCGCTACGCTGACACTGAGATCACGCAGGCCGAACTCGACTCCGCGTTCGCCGCGTCGGTTGGGGGACGCGAACAGGCCGCCGACACCTCCCTCAGCGCGTACCGCGACTTTCTCGATCAGTATCTAAACTACCGCCTAAAAGTGCGTGCCGCTCGGGATGCCGGGCTGGACACCCTCTCCAGCATCCAGCGGGACGTCCAGCGCTACCGACTGAAACTCGCCCGGCCTCAACTGATGCGGGACGAGGTGTACGAGCCGGTCGTGCGGACCCTCTACGAGCGCCGCCAGCAGGCGGTGGACGTGAGCCATATTTTGATTCGGACCTCGCAGAACCAGGACACTACCGCCGCCTACCGCACGATTCAGACGATCGCGGACTCACTCGATCAGGGCGTTCCGTTCGCGGAGCTTGCCCTCCGCAATTCCGAGGACCCCTCGGCTCGCAAACAAGGAAGCCGGGGCCATCAGGGTCGGCTGGGCTACCTCCGAGCCGGGCAGATCGTGGAGCCGTTCGAAGAACGGATGTATGCGCTCGACCCCGGCGAAGTCAGCGATGTCTTTCGCACTCAGTACGGCTACCACATCCTCAAGGTACACGACAAGCGACCGGCACGGCCACCGGTTCGCCTCTCCCATATCCTACGGCGGGGACGGGGCAGCGCCGCCGCCCCCCAACAGTTTCTCGATTCGCTCCGCACGGAGATTCAGACCGGCACCCTCACCTTCGCGGCGGCGGCCAAGCAGCACTCCCAGGATCCGCGATCGGCCTCGAACGGCGGGGCGCTGGGCACGGTCAATCTACAGTCGCTGCCCCCCAGCCTCCGCTCGGCCGTCACGTCGCTCGACAGCGTCGGAACCATCTCCGAACCCGTCCAGAGTCGCTTCGGCCATCACCTGCTCAAGCTCACCGGTCGGCAGGAGCGAAAATCCTTCGACGAGGCGTACGACGCCCTCAAGAAGAAAATTTCCGGCCAACGCCGGGTGGAGCATCGCAAACGAACGGTCGCCTACCGGGTGCGGAGTGAACAAGGGGTAACGGTGGACACGACCCGTCTTCTCACCGCCACGGGCATCGCCTCGGCCGATTCTCTCGCCCGCCCCCTCCTCTCCCGCCCCGACTCCGCCGCGGCGATGTCACGGACGGCTGCAACCCTGGGGGACTCCACGTACACCGTGGGGCAGATGGCCCGCCATCTGATGCAGACGGACGGCGGGGCCCGGACGACGGTGGCACAGCTTATCGAGTCGTTCCTGAACGAGAACGCCATCGAGTACGCCGCCGTCCAACGCTCCCTGACCGATCCCTCCCTCGCCCAGGAGACCCGCAAGTACCGCGAGGGGACGCTGCTCTTTCGCTACATGCAGGACTCGGTCTGGACCGCCGCCGCACAGGATTCAGCGGGCCTGCGAGCCACGTACCGGGAGAATGAGGACCAGTACCGTTTCCCGGAGCGGATTCGGACGATCGTCTTTCGCGCCCCTGCCGACTCGCTGTTACAGCCCCTAAAAAGACGTTACGAGAAGGACGGATCGCCGGGCGCCACCGTTGACGCGTCCAGGTCGGACACGCTCGTCTCGGTCGACACGGTGTTCGTCTCCGGCCGCTCCCCCGAGGTGTACCAGCCGGTCCGCTCCGCCGACGACCGGGATCTGGTTGGGCCCACATCCCAGGACAGCGAGTGGCTCCTCATGATCCGCGACACGCGCCTCCCGCCCCGCCCCAAAACCTTTGCGGAGGCCCGGAGCAGTGTCGTGCAGGACTACCAGCAGACCTACGAGCAACGGGTGATCCGGCGGCTGCGGAATCGCTACGACACCGACACCTATCCGGAGCGCCTTCGCCCGCCGTACGAAGCCCGTTCGCTCGGACAGTAGTCGCCACGGGATGAGGCGCGGGAGAATAGGAATTGACGCATGACATTCGTACTGGTGTCCCGAACAGTCTGCCTCTGAAAATACTGGGTCGTGTACCGGCTGCTACGCTCGATCAGCATGCAGGAGAATCGAGAGTCGAGGATCGTGACGGGATGGAGAAGGAAAGACAAAGCCGAAACGCGAGCGAGGACCAACTGAGAATAGAATGAGAGAATCGCATCGCTTCCCTCCATGAGGGTGCTGGTTTGAATTCCGTTCCCGATGTTCGATCCTCCACCCTGGACCCTCACACCCCAGCCTCAAAATCCTCCCCCGTGCGCTTCCTCACGTTCCCCATCGGTGCTCGTCGCCTGATTCTTCTCGTTGTGAGCCTCGCTCTTCTGGCGGTCGGGGCCGGATGCCAGACGAAGGAGGCCCCCTCCTCGTACGTCGTCCGCGTCGGCTCGCACTACCTCACGCAGGACGACCTCGACCGCATGCTGGCCGGAATGGGGCCGGCGCGCGACTCCACGGCGGCGCGGCAGCAGGTCATCGATCAATGGATCAGCCGCACGCTCCTGTACCGGGAGGCCGAACGGCGCAACCTCCAGGCCGCGGATTCGGTGCAGCGCGAACTGGAGCGACAGCGGCGCTCGGTGCTCGTTTCGGCCTTGACAACACAGCTCTACAAAGAAACAGACCTGACTCCCTCTCTATCGGAGATTCGCACCTACTTCGAGGGTCATAAAGAGCAGCTTCGGCTCCGCGAGCCTTACGTGCGCGTTCGGTACCTCGCCACGACCCGCCGCTCGGCGGCCCGGACCGTCCGCCAGGCGCTGCGCACGCTCCCCCCCGACTCCCTCTCGACGTGGCGGCGCCTGGTGCGGACACACGCCACAGACACTATGCAGGCCTACCAACTGTCGGGGCGCTTTTTTGCCGAGAGCCGCCTCACGCAACAGCGTCCGTTTCTCGGGGAGGTGCTCAGACGCCTGAAGGAAGGAGACATCGCCCCGATCGTCACGGCCAACGACCAGTACCATGTGCTCCGTCTCGACCGCCGTATTCCGGAGGGAACCGCCCCGAAGCTGGAGTGGGTGGAGCGCCAAATCCGACGCCGACTCCGAATTCGCGCCCGGAAACAGATGTATGCCAACGAGGTTGAACGCCTCCGCAGCAAAGCCGAAGCCAGCGGGGCGATCGACACGCCTTAGCGCACCGTCTCCACCAGGGCTTGCTCATTGCTCTTCGAACACGTATTTCTGCTGAATGCCCCACCCTTTTGTGCCCACTCGACTCTGGTCCTCTTTCGGAGGCTCTCTTCTCGGGATCCTTCTGCTCGTCGCGGGAGCCGTTGCGCCGCCTGCGCAGGCGCAAAACTCTCAGATGGTGGACCGAATCGCGGCCGTGGTCGGTGACGAGATCATTCTCAAATCCGAAGTTGACCAGCTGGTGCGGCGTCAGACCCAGCAGCAAAACGTCTCCTACTCCCACGATCTGTGGATGAACGGGCTTCAGCAACTGGTGAACCAGAGGCTCATTGCCGAGAAGGCGCGACGTGACACGACCATCACCGTGTCGGACCAACAGTTAAATAGACAGCTCAACCGGCAGATTGAACAGTACAAGCAGCGGGCTGGAGGCGAGGAACGGCTGGAGCAGATCTACGGAAAGAGCGTCCTCGAAATTAAAGAGCAGTTTCGGGAAGACCTGCGCGGGCAGCTTCTGGCCCAGAGACTGCGGCAGAAGCGCATGCAGAGCATTAACATCACGCCCAGTGAGGTGCGGCAGTGGTTCGAGAAGATTCCCCAGGACTCCCTCCCCCGCGTGCCGAAGACCGTTCGGCTTTCCCACATCGTGCGGTACCCAAAGCCATCCGAGGAAGCCCGGGAGGAGGCTCGATCCTTGATTACCTCCATCCGCGACTCCATCGTCAGCGGAGGCGCATCGTTTGAGGCCATGGCCCGCCAGTTTTCCGCCCCCGGCGCCGCGGGCACGGCGACCGGCGCCCTCAATAACGTCAACCTAGACGATCTCGTCCCCGAGTTTGCGGCGGTTGCCTCCCGTACACCGGTTGGTAAGGTGTCTCAGGTGTTCTATAACGACCAGCAGAGCGGCTACCACATCCTCCGCATCAACGCGAAGGACGGGAGCACCGTCGACCTCAATCACATCCTCATCAAGCCCGACGCCCCGAGCGGAGAACGAGCGAAGAAGTACCTCAGCGCGGTTCGCGACACGCTCATCAACAACCCGGACGTTCCCTTCGAACTGATGGCGCGCCGCCATTCGGAAGACGAACGAACGGCCGAGAACGGAGGCCGCGTCACTGATCCGCAGTCCGGCACGCGCGACCTGGTCCTGAGTCGCCTTGGCCCCTCCTGGAAACAGACCATCCAGTCCCTGAAGCCCGACGATATCAGCGAGCCTGCCAAGGTGCAGTTGCTGAGCGGGGATCAGGCCTACCACATCGTAAAGCTCGAACGCCGCGTCCCGGCTCACCGGGTCAACATTGAACAGGACTACGAACGGATCCGGCAGTTTGCCCTTCGCGACAAGCGAAGCCGCAAGATGCAGGAATGGACCGACCAACTCCGCGACGAAATCTACGTCGACGTACGCATTTCCAAAGCGGAACTGACGGCCTTTCGCCGCTGAGTCTTCCCGCCCCCTTTCTCCAGGCCCTCCCCCCGCAGCGGGCCAGCCCTCGCTTTCGAGACTGCTCCTCACCCCTATGGCTTCGTCCTCTTCTTCGCCGCCGCAGGACCCCGAAACCCTCGATGACCTCAGTGAAGCGTACGACCGCCTCCGCGACGAAATTGGCAAGGTGATCGTCGGGCAGGAGGACATTATCGAGATGGTCGTGGTTTGTCTCATGGCACGGGGCCACACGCTCCTGATTGGGGTGCCCGGCCTCGCCAAGACGCTCCTCGTGCGCACGCTGGCCGGGGCGCTTGACCTGGACTTTAGCCGCATCCAGTTTACACCGGACCTGATGCCCAGCGACATTACGGGCACGGAGATCATTCAGGAAACCCAGAATGGACGCCACTTCGAGTTTGCGGCAGGGCCCATTTTTGCGAACGTCATCCTGGCCGACGAGATCAACCGCACGCCCCCGAAGACGCAGGCGGCCCTGCTGGAGGCGATGCAGGAGCAGCACGTGACGGCGGCGGGCGAGACGCATACGCTCGACGACCCCTTCTTCGTGCTCGCCACGCAAAATCCAATCGAGCAGGAGGGCACCTATCCCCTGCCCGAAGCGCAGCTCGACCGGTTCATGCTGAACCTGTGGCTCGATTACCCCTCGTTCGACGAGGAAACGGAGGTGGTCCGGAGTACCACGTCCGGCCCCCTCGCGGACGTAGACCCGGTGATGACGGCCGAGGAACTGCAGACCTATCAGGATTTCGTCCGACAGATCCCGGTGGCCGACAATGTGATCGAGTACGCGGTGCAACTCGTCACCCGCACCCGCCCAGAGTCCGAAGCGGCCCCCGACTTTATTGAGAACTATCTGAGCTACGGGGCGGGTCCCCGGGCCTCGCAGTACCTCGTCCTGGGTGCCAAAACGCTCTCGGCCCTTGAAGGCCGCATGACACCCGTCGAGGACGACATTCGCCGCATGGCGGTCCCCGTCCTTCGGCACCGCATCGTACCCAGCTTCAACGCGGAGGCGGACGATGTCTCCTCGGTCGACCTCATCGAGCGCCTGCTCGACGACAAGTAACGGCATTATTGCGGCCGGTCCCGGCCTCCAGACGGGTGGCGAGAAAACTAGATCTGCGACCGTTGGTAGCATCGCTGCTACAGAGGACGGAATCACTGCCGTCCGGAGGCAGAACCGTTCCTCCGAAACGAAGTAGGTGCTAGTTTTCGCACGAAGCGGTCTCGCAACGCATGGATGCCTCGCGGTACAGCCGATTGACCCTTCTGGAACGGGTGGATTTTTCGGAGGAGTTGGCCGTCTTTCGTATGAAGGCCGATGAGCCCGTCGACTTTACGCCGGGGCAGTACGCCACCATTGGGCTAAAGGACGACGAGAATGATCGTCCGCTTCTCCGCCCCTACTCGGTCGCCTCCGCCCCCGGCAAGATGAAGCTGGAGTTCTTTATCGAACGGGTGGACGAGGGCGACCTGACGCCCCGGCTCTGGGACCTGGAGCAGGGCGCCGAGCTCTGGATGCGCGACAAAATTGTGGGCCGGTTTACGCTCGACCCCGATCGTACGTACCACCTCATGGCCGCCACGGTGACCGGCGTCGGTCCCTACGTCAGCATCGTCCGCGATCAGCTTCGGGCGCTGCGAGAAGGCACGCTCAATGCCCCTGAGCCAATGCTGGTCCTCCACGGCGCGAGTCGCTCGTGGGAACTCGGCACCTACCTCAACGAGTTGACGTCCCTCGCCGAGCAGTTTGACTGGTTCGAGTACGTGCCGACGGTGAGTCGTCCCTGGGAGGACTCGGACTGGGACGGGGAGTGCGGTCGGGTGGAAGACGTGCTGCGGAAGTACCTGGATGCGACCCCATTTCCCCCGGACGATACGGCCGCTTACACCTGCGGCCACCCACAGATGATCGACAAGGCGCAGGGCATTCTCCAACGGGCCGGCTTGCCGGAGGAGGCCATCCACGAGGAGAAGTACTTCGTGGAGCGCAACGGGGCGTGACGGGTCTCCACGACGGGCCGATGCGGTGGGGACACCGGTGCCCCCTCGTGTGCCGCAATGGAACTGAAGGGGGCCGGACCGATTCGAGGTTGGCGTGATCACGACGGTCGGCTCCCGTCCGATCCTTCCTCACTGGCTTGCCCTTCAGGGCGCTCCCATGTTAGGTCGCTTGATACTTCTCTTCCTGCTCACCCCAGCGGTCGAACTGGCCCTCCTGATTCAGGTGGACCAAGTGATCGGCTTTTGGGCAACGATCGGGCTTATCATCGTCACCGGGATCGTGGGGAGTCACCTTGCCCGTCGGGAGGGACTCTCCACCTGGCGTCGCCTCAACAATCGCCTCCAGAGTGGCGACCTGCCTGGCGCCGAGCTCGCGGACGGGGTCATCATTCTCGTTGCGGGCGCCCTGCTCATTACCCCGGGCATCCTCACGGATGTGATTGGGTTCCTGGGCCTGATTCCCTTCACTCGGAAATACCTCCGACGCTTCGTCATGCGCTGGTTTCAGCGCAAGATGGAGAAGGGCACCATGCAGGTCCAGTTTGGGGCCTTTGGCGGGCCGGGAATGGGCGACCTGGGGCCTAACGGCCCTACGAACGCATCCTCGGGGTCGCAGGATGGCTCCTCGGACGGCACCTGGCAGGGCCGCAGCCAGCAGGTCCCCAATCATTCGGATGGATCGCCCAAGTCCCGATCCCCCGACGGCGATCCCTCGCGCTGATCCCATCTCCTTCAGTGGGCCTGCACACGTACTTTTTCTTGAAGCACTCCCTAGTGGAGTCTTCCTGTCCCCTCGTCGCTCCAAACTTGATTTACTTCGTCAGCACCGCAAGGGCATGACCTTCGGCCCTCGCTTCCCAGGAGCACTCGTTCCCTGCGGTCACAGCGCAGCCCGGTGACTACTCGGTCGCTGTCGCTCCCAGCGCTTCGCTCGTGTGGAGCCCATAATCCGTACGACCGGATAGGCCCCAGATCGGGGTCTGGAGCGACGTTTTTATCAGAGCAGTTGAGTAGAGCCGCGAGCGCAGCGCGGTCGCATTTGAGAGATTCTGGATCACGTCCGGAATTACCCACTGGCTCTTCGGCGACGGTCTTTCAATTGTCGCGTCCGTTCATCCGAATGTTGAGGTCCCACGCCTCCGCGAGGGACTGGATGAGTTCTCGCTCGTTGCGCGAGACGGCCCCGTCCGCCCGGGCCACCATATGAAGATCGTCGAGCACCGTGAGCCGATGGGTGGTGGGAAGGGCCTTCTTTAAGGCCTTCACGGAGTCGTGAATGAGATCCGTCGCGGGCTCCTTGGCGTAGACCTGGAGCGCCCGGCGCACGACCTCACGCACCTGTTCCTCGGAGCGATCAGGGCGCCACTCCTGCAGTCGGTCCACCACCACGTCGATGGTGTCCGACGAGAGGTCCTCCCCTTCGCTGTGCCCCACGAGCAGGTACAGAAACGCCAGTTCGTGGATGAGGCTCCAGTCCTCGCCTCGGCGCTGCACGACGACGGAGGTATCTTCGAGGAGCCTCTCGCTCAGCTGCTTGAGCGACCAGGCCTCCGCAAGCGTGTGAATAAACCCCTGCTCCCGCTCCAGCAGCACCCCATCAGCCTCCGCGATGCGGATCAGATTCCGCACGGTCTGGCGCCGTTCCTGCGGAGAGAGGGCGGACCGAAGCTCGCGCATGGCCCGCTGAACCTCGTCTTCTGGATCGCCCTCCACGAAGAGAGCAGCCGCCTCCGCGATGATGTCTTGAACGGTCGCGTCTCCCTGGTCCGTCCATCTCTGGAGAGCCTCCGTAAGCACCTGGAGTTCCTCGTCGGTTAACTCGTGGTCGGTGCCGTAGGCGAGAGCAATGTAGACCACCGCTAGGTCGTGGGTGGTCGTCCAGTCGTCAGATACGTTCATGGTCGTGGGCAACGCCGGAGTCTCAATGATGGATGATTGTGCCGCTATAATACGGAACGACGCCCCCGAAACGCAACGGGGGGTCTCTGCACTTCGGGGCGATTGCGTGTTAAAATCGAAGACGGGCGCTCAGGTGCTCTGCCGCGAGGCCTGCGCCTCCCCACCGCTCCCCCATTCACCGAGATTTTCCTCCACGACCGCCTCCAGGATGGCGCCTCTCTTGCATTCGTCTGTCCGTGGTGCTGATGTTTGAGAACGCTGCGTAACAGCAAAGGGTGTTCTGTTCGTCATCTCGGCCCGCCCCGCTCGTCTATGTCTGCCGTACAGACCGACACCATTCAGTCCCGCGTGGCCCGCCAGCTCGATCCGCATGGCAGTGAGGGAGTGCAGGCGGCCTTGTCGGGCGTGGTGGATCTGGAGGCCCTGGAGGAGGAACGGTACGGGGCTGTATTGTCGGCCATAGATGACCGCCTGTCGCAGGCGCGGTACTCCCTGATTTCGATGCTCGTCGCGGGGATCTACTTTGGGCTCCTCGTGGGCTTCTGGCTGGTGGAGGGGGCCACCTGGGGCGCCATCGCCCTCTGGGCCGTTCCCGCCCTCCTAGTGACGCTCTACGGCGCCTACGCCGCCCACCAGACGGTTCTTGAAATCCGTCACCTGTCGGAAGCCCGGGCCCTGCTCCGTCTCCTTATGGACCGTGCCTCGGCGGAGGAGGATCGGACCTCCCCCGAGGAGCGTAGTGCCTGACCCCCACCTGGACGGGCCATTTTTCGGATCCTCCGACGTGGGCTGTTCTCCGTCTTCACACATAACCCCTCGTGTAGAAACCCTCGATGTTCGACGCCTCAACGTATCGCTCGCGCCGTGAGACGCTCATTGCCCAGGAAGCCCCCGAGACCGGCGTGGTCCTCCTTCTGGGGAATCAGCAGTCCCCGAAAAACTACGCGGCCAACACGCACCCCTTCCGGCAGGACAGCTCCTTCCTCTACTACTTCGGCCTCGATCAGCCGGACCTGTGCGGCCTCATCGACCTCGACGCGGGCACGGCGACGCTGTACGGCGAGGATCAGAGTCTCGAAGACGTGATCTGGATGGGTGAGCAGCCGGGGCTTTCGGAACTGGCCACCGCCGCCGGGATCGACACCGTTGCTCCCGTGGCGGACCTCGAAGACACCCTCGCGACGGCCCGTGAGCAGGATCGTCCCATTCACATCCTCCCTCCCTACCGCGACGAACATCGTCTCCGATACGCCTCCCTGCTCGACCTCCCGTACGATCAGGTTGAGGACGCGGTCTCGGAATCCCTCATTCGGGCCGTGGTGCGCCAGCGCTCCGTGAAGTCCGAAGCAGAGGTGGCGGAGATTGAGGAGGCGCTCGACCGGACCGCGGCGCTCCACAAGTATGCCCTGCGGCACGCTGCCCCCGGCGTCACGGAGCGAGAGATTTGGGCGGGGATGACCCACCTCATTGCGTCGCAGGAGAGCGCCTACGCCTTTACGCCCACCTGCTCCGTCCACGGCGAGGTGCTCCACAATCATTCCTACCCGAACACACTGTCGGACGGGGACCTGCTCCTCGTCGATGCGGGGGCCGAGTCGTCGATGCACTATGCGGGCGACATTACCCGCACCGTGCCGGTCGGAGGTGCCTTCTCGGAGCGGCAGAAGGCCCTCTACGAAGCCGTACTTGCGGCGCAGGAAGCCGCAATCGACGCGCTCGCACCCGGCGTCCCGTTCCTCGACGTCCACCTCCTCGCAGCCCGCACGCTCACGGAGCACCTCGTCGACATCGGCCTCATGCAGGGCGATGCCGAGGCGGCGGTCGACGCCGGGGCGCACGCCCTCTTCTTCTCCCACGGCCTCGGGCACATGATGGGGCTCGACGTGCACGACATGGAAAGCCTCGGCGAAGACTACGTGGGCTACGCCGAGGACCAGACGCGGTCCGAGCAGTTTGGGCTTCACACCCTGCGGCTCGCCCGCCCCGTCCAGCCCGGATTCGTGGCCAGCGTGGAGCCGGGGTGCTACTTCATTCCCCCGCTCATTGAGCGCTGGGAAGCCGAGGGTCGACACAAGGCGTTCATCAATTACGATCGGGTGGACGACTTCCGCAACTTCGGGGGGATCCGTATTGAGGACGACGTGCGAATCACCGACGATGGTGCACAGGTGCTTGGCCCGGCCATTCCGAAGACTGTTGATAAGGTCGAGGCGCAAGTGGGCTCTGCGGCTGGTTAGAAGGAACCTCTCTCAGCGGACTCTCCGAACTCGTCGGTCGTACTGAGAGGATCATGGGCGCCGTGCAGCCTGGACGTGCATCCAGTCGTAATTCTCCGCTCGCCCGAGGCTGATCCATCCCTCCTCTTCCCAGAACGACCACCAGGCGTCGTACTCCGGCTTCGCAAAGGCCGCCCGATCGCGTCCCCAGCGCAATTGATTGTGCTCGGGGTCGTAATCCAGAGCAATGCCCCAGGCGTGGGTCGACCACTCCGAGCCGCCGCGTTTCTTGCGGGGGTTGAAGCATCCACCAAACAGGTGAAGGTTTAATTCTTTGATCTGCTCCTCGCCGTAATGATCTTTGACGTTGGCGAGCACGCGATGGAGCGATTCGGCGACGCGCTCGTGGCATCGGATCGTCGTTTTGATCTTCCGCTGGTCCCAGCTGAGGCGGTGCCGGTACGGCAGGTCGACGGTTGTCAGGGGCGGCCTAGGATTGCTAAATGAGCCCCCGGGCGGCCCGTAGAAGTCCGTAAGCGTGCTTTCCGTTTCGGTCGGCCAGCCGTGCGGGTTAGGCACCGTCCGCGAATCGCGCCACTGTTCCGGCGGCTCACCATAGTCGGCAATGTGCTGGAGCGTTTCGTAGGCATAGCTGGTCTGCGGACCCCACAGCCCATCCACCGGCCCCACCTCCACGTCGGCGTCCCGGGCCAAGAGCTGGATGTAGGCCGTTAGCTTCCGCTTCCGGGAGCCGGAGAGGATGTCGTCTCGGTCCTTCGCCCTCAATTCCGAGGCGCGATCGTCGAGCATCCGATCGAGCCCCGCCTCAACCTGGGGCCCGAGGATCCCATCGATGGGCCCGGGCTCGTAGCCCTCTTCTTGGAGACGACGCTGGGCTAGGCGAATGGCGGCGGCAGGGATGTGGTGCATGACAAATCGAGGGGACGGACGAAGGAACTGTACAAGAAGGAACCGCGGGCCCCACCCTCTCTCGGCCTGGACTCTACCGTTGAGAGAACGCTCCGGCTCGTGAAGATCAAGAAAAGCACCAAAAATGTCTAATTTTACTGAAGGGATGAGATCGACGGACGATCGCGAAAGTGAACGATGTGTGCGTCAACGTCGTAGTTATTTTTCCATCACTTTGAGATCTGATGAATGGGTCCTTTTCCTCCCACTGATTTCCGAGAGCCATGACGGTCGCCCGTGACGTAGTCGTTCTTCTGGTCCTATCCGTCGCGCTGACAGCGTGCGGATCCTCCTCCTCGACGTCCCAGTCGGGCCTCTCGTCGAACAAAATCATCGTGACCGAACTGTCCGCGCCCGTGGACGGGCTCTCCGCATACGAGGTGGTGCAGCAGTATCGGTCCCACTGGCTGCGGAAGCGAGGCGCCACGAGCATTAACAACCCGGTCCCCATCAAGGTCTACCTCGACGGCACAGGCTCCGCATACGGCTCTGTGGAGTCCCTTCGTCAAATTCGCGCGACCAACGTTGCATCCATCTCCTACTTTGACGCCAGCGAGGCTCAATTCCGATTCGGGCTGGGCAATATTGCGGGGGCGATCCTCGTCGAGACCAGATCCGGGGGGTAGGAATTGCTGAGTACGAGGTGGGCCGCAGGCGTGGGCGATAGAGAACTGTTTCCACAGACCTGTCGTTGGGCTGAGCGTGCGTTGATCGGGTCGCTCCCGTCCCGTTCCCTCCCCGAAGACGTGGCGGCCCCCTGCCGACTGTATCCGTCGCGCCTTTGCTTGCATCGCCGACCGCGCCCCCACCTTGAGCGCTGCGTAGTTCCAGCCCCGTCGGCGATTCCTCAGACTTCTGCCCCCCGCCTATGACGACTCCCGATCAGACGCCGGTCAAAGTTGGTCTCCCCACTGCCATCTCCCTCGTCGTGGCGAGCATGGTGGGCACCGGCATCTTCACGAGTGTTGGCTTTCAGGTCGAATACCTCGACTCGCCGTTTGCGCTGTTGATTCTGTGGGCTGTAGGGGGTGGCATGGCACTGTGTGGCGCCCTCGTGTACGGCGAGCTGGGGGCAGCTCTCCCCCGCTCCGGGGGCGAATATCATCTCGTGTCGACCCTCTATCATCCCTCGCTCGGCTTCATCGTGGGGTGGATCACGGCGACGCTCGGGTTTGCGGGCCCCATCGCCTTGTCCGCAATCGCGTTCGGCGACTACACGACGGCAGTCTTTCCCAGTTTGTCCTCCACGCATCTGGCGGCGGGCATCGTGGTGATCTGCTCGGCCATCCACGGCACAAGCATCACATGGGGAAGCTGGTTCCAAAACATCGTCACTGGGCTGAAGGTGCTGCTCATCCTCTTCTTCGTCGCCGCGGCGGCCCTCCTGGCCACGCCCTCGCACACGATCTCGCTGATGCCGGATCCCGCCGGCCTCCTGGAGGTCCTGAGCCCTGGCTTCGCCGTGTCCCTCGTCTTCGTGACCTATGCCTACGCAGGGTGGAACAGCGCCATCTACATTGTCGGCGAGATTCGCGACCCGCAGCGCAACATGCCGCTCTCTCTGGTGGGGGGCACGGCCCTCGTGACGGTGCTCTATGTACTGCTCACGGCTGTCTTCCTGTACACCGTGCCCGCGAACGAGATGGCCGGAGAAGTGGAGGTGGGCTACCTGTCCGGTCGCGTAATCTTCGGGGACGTGGGGGGGCAGGTGATGTCGCTCTTCATTGCGTTTCTGCTCGTCTCCTCGGTGAGTGCGATGGTGTACCTGGGGCCGCGCGTGACGCAGGCGATGGGGGAGGACACCCGCGCGCTGCGCTGGCTCGCCACGACCAACGACCGCGGCGTGCCGGTCAACTCGGTGCTCTTCCAGATGGCCCTCGCGCTCGCCTTCATCTACACCTCGACGTTCGAGCAGGTGCTCATCTACGCCGGCTTTACGCTGACCCTGTCGATGATGCTTACGGTGGCCGGCGTCTTTGTGCTGCGCTGGCGCATGCCGGAGGTGGACCGACCGTACACGACGTGGGGATACCCGGTGACACCCCTCTTCTTCCTTGCCCTCAACGCCTGGGTCCTGGTCTACGTGTTTATCGACCGGCCCTTCGAGTCACTCGTCGGGCTCGGGGTCATCGGCGCGGGGGCGCTGCTGTATCTTGGCAGCCGGTGGTTCGTGCTCGACGAGGAGGTGCCTGCCGAGGAGGCGCCGGTGGAGCCGTCTTCATAAGCTCTGGGTTCTCCAGAATTGGGGAGCGGAAGATAGTGTAAAGTTGAATCCGGAGCTGGGTGTTTCTTGGCTGTTGAATCTCCCTGGTCTTTGTGGCAGGTTCCGAAGCAGTTGCCCCCCTTGGAAGGAGCGCCCATTTTGGATTGACCCAAAATGGGCAAAAAGGTCAAGGCTGTGAAGAAATCGGCTGAGGCCCTCCTCGCCAAACTCACGCTCTTTCCTTCGGTCCGAGCGTTCGGACATGCCGAATTTCAGACGTTCCGTCTCCGGGTCCTCCAAGACGCCGATTTCTTCAAGGCCACCTGTCTCCGCTTCAGTGGGGGTACGGTTAACCAGAACCAGGAGATGCCATCTTCTACAATTGGGTAGTGAATGGGGACGTAGCCACTCCCTCCTCTCCCCCCTCCGTTCTCCCTCTCGCCCTTTCCCCCACTCGGCTAGAGCCGGAGATTGAGACGGGCGAAGTAGAAGGCGCCGTTGAAGCCCTGCTGGACCGGCGCGTATTCGAAGACCCCGAGGAAGGAGTTGCCGAAGATTTGCTCGTCGGGGAAGTTGTTGAAGAGGTTGTTGGCGCCCACACTGAGCGTAGCCTTGTCGAGAAGCTGCACCGATGCGGTAGCGTCCACAACCCACTGCGGACTGTGCGTCTGGTCCCGAGCAAATCCGACACGAATCTGCTCCCCGAAGCGGACCGTGCGCAACAGGAGTGAGACGGGACCGCGCTCCAGATCCGCCGACAGGGTGAGCTTCGATTCCGGATTGCTGTAGGTGAGAAATCCCTGGGGCTGCCGTCCAAAGAAGGTGTCTTCCTGCCCCTGGAGGGCGGGCGGCACGTTCAGAGATTCGATATCGGTGTCATTGAAGTTGGCCGACCCCGAGAACTCTGCATTCCCCAGCTCGGTGTTGAGCCGGTAGGTCGCCACCACGTCGAGCCCGCGCGTCTCAGTGTCTGCCCCATTGGCGAAAAGCTGGGCGTTCTCGGCGCCGACCTCTTCCAACAGGTCCGCAATGCCGGGGCTACTGCCGAAGGTCCCGGTGAGGACCACCCGGTCGTCCACGTTGATCTGGTAGGCGTCCACGGTAAGATCAAAGTTCTCGAATGGACTCGCCGTGATGCCCGCGCTGTAGTTCTGGGCGCGCTCTTCCTCCAGCTGCGGAACACCGAGCACGCGGGCGACCTCGCTGTCGTTGTTGAAGATGCCGATGTTGACGAGGTCGCCCTCATCGTTGAGGTCGGTGCGCACCTCGTTGAAGTAGAGTTGGTGCAGCGAGGGAGCGCGGAAGCCGTTGCTGACCGATCCCCGCAGATTCAGCCGCCCATTCAAGAGGCCGAGCCGAGCCGCGAGCCGTCCGTTCAAGGTGCGACCGAAGTCGCTGTAGTTCTCGAACCGGCCGGCCGCCGTCACCAGAAGCTGCTCGGTGAGGTTCCACTCCGTGTCGACGTAGGCCGCGACGTTGCTGCGGGTGCGGTCGACCTCGTTTTCGGGCCGAAAGCCCACGAAGCCCTGCGAGCCCGGGTCCTTCCCAAGGGTGTCGCGCGTAACGATCTGGCCGCCCTCAATGAGCTGCACGCGGCCGTAGTTGCGGTACGAGGCCTCCTCCCCGGCGAAGATCTGGTAGTGGTCCACTCGGTAGGCCCCGCCGAAGGCCACGTTCACACCCGCCAGGAGGTCGTCGTAGAAGCGTGACACATCGAGGTTGGCCGTGTTCTGGCTGAACGCGTGCTTGCCGGCGTAGATGCTGGTGGGACTGGCCTGGAGGAGCGAGGCATTTGCCGTGTTTTCCATCTGGTAGTCCAGACTGTTGCGGCCGAAGGTGTTGCTCAGGTCCCAATTCCACCCGCCGACTGTGCCCTGCACGCCGATGGTTAGGGCCTGATCGATCACGTCGGAGTTCATCTCCGGCTGAAACCCGTTGCGGAAGAGATCGGGGTTCTCGTTGGACGCGAGGAACGGCATGGCCGCGAGGTCCGAGGGCCGGCGGCGGAAGGGCGCGCCGATCCCGTTCTTATAGGAGAGGCCGCCGAAGGCGTAAAGTGTAGCACCGTTCTGCAGGCCAAACTCCGAGTTCAGAAAGACCGCGCCCTGCTCAATGCCTGACTGGCCTACGCGGTAATAGAAGTCCTCCCGCTCCAGGCCCCGCTCCTGGAGGATCTGGTTGTCAATCTGGCGGGCCTCCGAGGGATTTTCGGGGCTGTCGTCCGGGGGGTACGCAAAGAAGTTGCCCTGCTCGGACTGGTCGAAGATGATCAGACTGTTTCCGTCGGTGACGTTTGTCCGTTGCCGGTCTTTGAACATTCCCGTCACGTTGACGAAGCCGTTGTCCCCCACCCCGAACCCGTAGTTTGCTTCCACCTTCACCAAGTCTCCGCCGCGCACCTCGCGCGCTCCGGTCGTGACACTGGCCGTCAGTTGGTTGGTGGCCTCTTTCAACTGCAGGTTAATGACCCCCGCGATGGCGTCGGAGCCGTACTGGGCGGAAGCACCGTTCCGGAGCACTTCGATGCGCTCGACGGCCGCCCCGGGAATGGCGTTCAGGTCGGTACCCGCGGCCCCGCGACCCACTGTGCCCAGTGTGTTGACGAGCGAGCTCTTGTGGCGACGCTTGCCGTTGACGAGGACGAGCAGTTGGTCGGGCGGAAGGCTGCGCAGCGTGGCTGGATCCACAAACTCCGTCGCGTCGGCTGCCGACTGGCGGTTGACCTGAAACGACGGCGCTGTGTAGTTAAGCAGCTGGTTGAGGTCCGTCTGCGGGGACTCGATGGTCAACTCGTCGACCTGAATGGCGTCGACTGGGGCAGCGGACCGCAGCGCCGAACGGCCCTGTCCTCGGCCCCCAACGACCACGACGTTGTCGAGCGTGGAGCCGGGCTGGAGGCGAAAGCGGATCTGAGCCGTCTCGCCGGCCTCGACCGCCACGTCTTTCCGCAGGGCCGTGTATCCCACGAAGCTAGCGCGAAGGGGAACGGTGCCGACCCGGACCCGAATGGTAAAACGACCCTCCGAATCGGTTGTGGTCCCCCGCTGAGTCCCGAGAATCCGCACATTCGCGCCGGCCAGTGGATTGCCGGTCTGGGCGTCCACCACTCGCCCTTCCACGGTTCCTTGCTGCGCGTGAACGGTCGCTGGCATCAGGAGCAGGACCAGTCCGCAGAGCACTGCGGCCCCGAGGATTCGAACCGACGAGTTGTGTATAAGCGACGACGAGGCAGTAGCAGTTGGCAGCATGGGCTGAGCCAATCGTGGGGGGTAATGTGTGTGACACTGTGCAATTAAGGGACGCTCAGTGGGGCGAACATGGAAATTTGTGTTAGGGTTCGCCGAGCGCAGTCTTCGCACGTTGCGGTAGACACCCAGAATGACTCTCAATGCGAAATACGACCGAGTGGCTGGCCGGGAATGCCGTTGCGATTATTCGCGTTCAGATTCCAGACCGTGTGCGGGCTGAATATGGGCCGGACCACCGTTCCCGTCCGCCGCATCGCCCCGAGGTGCAACGACAGGGCACCGAGTCGTCTCTGGAGGGGTCGTTGGGGGATAGGCGGACGCCATGACGGGGGCACGGCAATCGCATCTTGGCGACGGGTGCTGTTTGTATGGTTCTGTAGGAGCAGAAATTCCGTGCTTCACGCTCCCATCCTCCCCTGCATTTCCGGCGTCCTGTTTACGATTAGGGGCAGCGGAGTCTCCTTCACTCGACGAAGCTTTCAATATGCAATCTTCCAGTATGAAATTGCCCTAGTACCGGGGGTGGGACTCGAACCCACACGGGACACAGGTCCCAACGGATTTTCGTCTCACTACGGCTTTCGCCGCGATGTGAGCTGGACTTTCTCTTCGCCTACACGGCGTTCCCCGTCAAGTCTCTGCACCGTCCCTCTCGGGCTTGGCTCAGGGTTGCCATTTGACAGGATTCCCTGACTTTGAGGAATGACATCTCGCCGGTTTCCCGACGAGCGCTCAAAAACAAGTCCGTTGCGTCTACCAGTTCCGCCACCCCGGCAAGGATGGTAGGTTGTCAGAATCATTCCACTGTGCATAACGCCCCCCGTTGTAAATCGATTCGGCGTGGGGACCGGTTGTGCAGAAGTGCTTCGTCGCGGGCATACGTCGCCTCGATTCCCTCGTCGTGCTCGGGTTGTGTCGGGGCGGGAATAGTTCTGGACTGCATGATCCGTAGGGATGAATTGACCGCCGAGACTCCTGGGGGTCTGCGCCGGACCTTCCTGTGTGCATTCGCCCGTCCTCTCAACTGTCTCGATCCGATTCTCCCCGGGAGGTTGCTCGCCGGGGCCTACTTCGCTCTTGACTGCTCGCCTCACGTTGGATGCCCGGTTCGGCCCCACCCTTCATCCTGGGCTTTCTCGCCTGACATCGCTGATTGCCAATGCGCATCGTTCTCGCACGGGCCTTTACATTTCTGACCGCTTTGTTGCTTTTGGGGTATGCTGGCCCGGAGGCCAAAATCCCGGACGCAGGAGGCTACTCGGCGTCGATCGAGTGGGGGCTCCAGTGGATCGAGTATATGGGGGTTTTTGCTGTCGGATGGGGAACGGGCGTCCTAATCTGGATGTCGACCGCCCATCAGGCCCTCCGGTGCTTCCTCTTCGATCTTCCCCAAGGATGGACGCTTTGGCAACACGGAGTCCTCACAAGCGTCATCCCCGCCTCCAAGTACCTCGCAGGGGGGCTTCTCTTCTTGGGGACGGGGGCCGTCCTCGCTTGGTACCTCATGGGCCCTTGGAGCCAGGCCTTTTACGTCGGGCTCCTTGCCGGGGGAATTGCCGGAGCAATCTGGTCGCTCGAAAAGGGCTGGGAAGGTCAGGCCTTGGTTGATTTTCTCCTGCGGAATCGGCGGTACGTCGACGAGGACAAAGTTCCGATGATTAGGTTCCTGGAGTAGTGTACTTCAAGGCCGCTCGTCACGACTTCGATGACCGCCCCTTGCTCCATCATCACGATCGCAGCCCCTCTTCTCTGCATCGGTCTTCGGCTCACTCATACACTGAGCCTGGAGAGGCCTGACAAGACCAGAGGGGGTCTGGATTGCGAGTGCGCTCGCCCGCCTAGTCGCTTACCCTTCCACCTCAACCGTCTACCGGCTTCAGTTGCATTCCGCGTCACGGTTTATGGCTGACGTGGCCTCTTCCGACCAATCGACCTCGGTCGTACAGCCCCAAACCCCGGAACCTCCCCTGCGTCCACCGATTCGCCCGGGTCCAGATTCGTAAAATCGGACGCCTCCGGTCCCTATGCCCTCCGACCCGGTACTGACGCCCCTTCGCGACCGCGCGCAGGAATTAATGGAACGGGCTTACGTGCCCTTCTCCGAGGCCCCGACGGCGGCGGTGCTCCTGCTTGACGATGGCCGCTGGATCCCCGGCGTGCGGGTGGAAAGCGCGTCGTACTCGCTGACCCTTCCCGCCCTCCTGAACGCCTTCACGACCGCCGTGGCTGCGGATGTGGCTGAGCAGGTCGCGGCCTTCGTCCTGTCGCGCCCCTTCCGCCGCGAAGAGGCCCTCTACGTCGAAGAACTCGCGCAGGGCCCGTACGAAGCGGCGGCCGACGACGCCTGGCTGCGAGGCGGTTGGACCGGAGATGGTGCATTGCCCGCCGTGGGGAATGTGCTTTCACCAATGCTCGATGACGGCATCAGCGACGATTCAGAGGGAATCACGGCGGCGCGGCGGGTGGCCCGTCGGGCCTACGTTCCCGCCTCCAACTACGCCGTGGGGGCCGTCTTTGACACGGAGTCTGGCCTCGTGCCGGGCGTCAATGTAGAGCATCCGGACTGGGCGCGCATCCTGTGCGCCGAGCGCAACGCCCTGGGCACCGTGCAGTCGTACGCCCTCCCGGTGCCGGAGCATCTCTTCCTCACCTGCGACGAGGACCCGGACGGGACGCCCTGCGGCGCCTGTCGGCAGCTGTTGGCGGAACTCGCTCCCGACACGACGCTTTGGATGGATCGACATTCCGAGCCTCCTGAGCGATCCACCATCTCGGCGCTACTGCCGGGCTCGTTCCGGGGACAGGCGCTGCTCGACGAGTCGTGAGGCCCCCTCGGAGGTCCCCTCACAGTACGACTTCGCCCTTCCCCCTCCCCGACGTTCGGGCTCCGCGTCGCGTTCGTGTCTGGTCGGCGATTCATCTGCGTTGCCCCGCATGGTCCTGTACGTCTTCCTCTTCTTCCTCGGCCTCCTCGTGTTGTATCTGGGCGCCGAGGGGCTCATCCAGGGGGCCTCCAGCATCGCCCTCCAGTACGGCATTCGGCCCGTCATTGTGGGCCTGACCGTGGTGGCGCTCGGCACGTCGATGCCGGAGTTCCTGGTGAACCTGTTCGCGCTACTCTCGGGGTCGTCGCCCCTTGCCATCGGCAACATCATCGGCTCAAACATCAGCAACATCGCGCTCATCCTTGGGGTGTGCGCGGTGACACTCCCGTTGACTGTGGGGCCCGACGTCATGAAACGCGAGTATCCGGTGATGCTGGGCGTGATGGTCCTGTTCTATGTTTGTGCCCTCGACGGGGTGATTGGGGCACTCGACGGTGCCTTGATGGTGCTGATTCTTATCGGCCTCGGGGTGTACGTTTTTTTTGACGCTCGTCGCACGACGACGGCCACAATTCTGGAGAGCATGGAGGGGGAACTCGACACGGCCGACCCGGAGCTATCGGGACTCGCGAAGGGGGGCTACATTCTTGGTGGGATGGGGGGATTGGCGCTCGGAGCCCACCTGATGGTGGACAACGCCGTGTCCATTGCAAATCTGATGGGCATTGATCACGTGGTGATTGGACTGACGGTGGTGGCGATTGGCACCAGTCTCCCGGAACTCGCGGCCTCCATGGTAGGAACGCTGAAGAAAGAGGCGAGCATGACGGTGGGCAACGTGCTGGGGAGCAATCTCCTGAACGTGTTGTTCGTGGTGGGGACGCTTGCCATCGCCGAGCCGATTTCGGTGGATGCCGAGACAATCCGCCTTCATTTTCCCGTAATGCTTGGCTTTTGCGCACTCATTGTGCCACTCACCTGGACGACGCACGAGATCTCCCGAATCGAGGGCGGGTTTATGGTGGCCTGTTTTCTCGGGTACATGGTCTTCCTCTACGTCTAGCTCGTTGCCTTCTCGCTCTGCTGTGGCGTTCGTCGTGGGCGGCTACTCGCCAACATGATCGTCGTCCGGATCGATGCGCACGCTGAAGGGGGGCAGGCTGGAAGGGTCGGGCGACACGGCATACGGAGTCCCTGGACTGAGTCTCCCTCTATGATTCGAATGCACGTTTCCCATTCCGACAGTCGCTCTGGGGAGCTCAGAGGGAGGACGAGTCGAGACGTTTCGGTGCGGAAGCGGTGGCGGGGTCTTGCACTCCTACTGATGGTCGTGGGAGTCGTCGGGGGATTTCAGCGAGGGTACGCCACCGTTTCGTCCCGAGACACCACCGCAACGACACAGAAGTACTGGATTTTTCTGGACGCTCGCCCCGGTCCTACTTCCCTCTCACCGGAGGCACGGTGGGGGCGTCCGGTCGCCCCCTCTTACGTAATCCGACTTCGACGCCTCGGTGTGGATCCTCTGATTCGGAGCCGCTGGTTTCATGCTGTCAGTGCGCAGCTCTCGGACCTGGAACGCGCCACCGTCGAGGACCTCCCCTTTGTCCGGGACACCCAGCCTGTGTCCTCCCTGGCTCCGGCCACTTCTGCACGAACGGAGCCCCAAGCGCTCCCTGCCACGAAGCGACCCGAGCCTCACCGGTCCGCTTCTTCCGCCCCGGCCCTCGGCGCGTCGGAGGGGCCACTCTCCCGAATCAATGCCTTGCCGCCCCTGGACCGAGGGCTCAGCGGCCAGGGCGTACGGATCGGCTTTCTGGATGCACACTACGCAGGTCTTCGGCACCCGGCCCTCTCAGGTCTCCGGGGGAACAATCGCCTCGCAGGGCTTCGCACCTTCACCGACGGGGTACAGGGCGGGAACCACGGCCTAGGAGTGGTCTCGGTGGCTGCCGGGTACGACCCGGGCCGCCTCCTCGGCCCGGCCTACGGGGCGACTGTCCTGGGGGCCACGACGGAATATACGCAGTTCGAACGCAACGTGGAGGAGGATAATTTCGTAGCGGGGCTGGAGTGGCTCCACCAGCAGGGCGCGGACGTAGTGAACGTGTCGATCGGCTACACGACGTTCGACGAGGGACAACGCAGCTACTCGCCCGCCGATCTGGACGGGAACACGGCCC
>Ga0207797_1000651_pt1 | contig 26512 bp, 27 predicted proteins | sample PRCRCaboRojoPR_6_FD_187275 | JGI IMG/M metagenome (GOLD analysis project Ga0207797, IMG submission 187275) | Marine sediment microbial community from Cabo Rojo, Puerto Rico - PR CR 10% Liquid 1 (SPAdes) | ecosystem: Environmental > Aquatic > Marine > Coastal > Sediment | place: Cabo Rojo, Puerto... | reverse complement strand
CCCGCCCCTCGTCGCTCCGGTAGAAGCCGATGGAGGAGAGGTCGACGTCCACGAGGGGGCTCAGCGCCGGCTCCGCGTCCGGCCCCTGGACGGCGATGAGCGCCACGTCCTCGCTCTCGTTCTCGAGCTCCGCGTCGAAGTCCTCGGAGTACGCCACCACGTGCACCCAGTCCTTCTCGATGTTCGCGGCGTTCACCACCATCCGGTAGTCGCGCTCCCCCATGCGGTAGACCACCAGGTCGTCCACGATGCCGCCGTCGTCGTAGCACATCGCCGTGTACTGGGCCTGTCCCACGTCGAGGGAGGTCGGATCGTTGGTGGTGACGCGGGAGACCAGCTGCACGGCCTCCGCCCCCCGGACCCGGAACTCCCCCATGTGCGACAGGTCGAAGACGCCCACGGAGGAGCGCACGGCCCGGTGCTCGGCCTGGATCCCGTCGGGGTACTGCACCGGCATCGCGTAGCCGCCGAAGGGAACGAGTTTGGCGTTCAGCCGGACGTGCTCGTCGTAGAGCGGGGTCCTCTTCAGCTCGGTGTCGTCGTTCTCCCCGGACATCGGTCTTCCCTTCTCCCTGTGGACGCGTGTGGACGCTGTGGACGTGAGACGTGAAGAGTCGGCGCTGCGGCTGTCGGCGCGACGGGACGGGGGCGGGCGGAGGCGCCCCCCCGGCGCGTCGTGCGGGTCAGCCCATGAGCTCGGCCAGGAGGGCCTTCTGGACGTGCAGCCTGTTCTCCGCCTCGTCCCAGACCCGGGAGGCGGGGCCGTCGATGACCTCCGCCGTCACCTCCTCGCCCCGGTGGGCCGGCAGGCAGTGGAGGAATATGGCGCCCTCCGCGGCCGCCTGCATCACGTCGCCGTCCACGCGGTACCCCTCGAAGGCGCGACGCCGCTCCTGGACCTCGCCCTCGTCGCCCATGGAGGCCCAGACGTCGGTGGTCACCACGTTCACGCCCGAGGCCGCCTCCTCCGGCTCCCCGACCAGCTCGACGACGGTCTCCTCCCGGGCCGCCTCCAGGACGTCCCCGTCCGGCTCGTACCCCTCGGGACACGCCAGGCGGAGGCGAAAGCCGAACCTGGCCGCGGCGTTGAGCCAGGAGTGGGCCATGTTGTTCCCGTCCCCGATCCACGCCACCGAGATGCCCGACAGGTCGGCCCCGAGGCTCTCCCGGGCGGTCATGAGGTCGGCCAGCACCTGGCACGGGTGGAAGCGATCGGTGAGCCCGTTGATCACCGGGACGGAGCCGTACCGGGCCAGCTCCTCCAGGTCCGACTGCTCGAACGTGCGGATCATGATCCCGTGCACATACCGGGAGAGGACCCGGGCCGTGTCCGAGATCGGCTCCCCGCGCCCGAGCTGTATGTCCTGCTTCGAGAGGAAGAGCGGGCTGGCGCCGAGCTCCGAGGCGCCGACCTCGAAGGAGACCCGCGTGCGGGTGGAGCTCTTCGCGAAGATCATCCCCAGGGACTGTCCCGCCAGCGGCTGCTCCGCGCCCGGTTCGCCCCTGCGTCGCTTGAGCTCGATCCCCCGCTCGATCATCTCCTCCAGCCGGTCGCGGCTCCAGTCGGCGAGGGCGAGGAAGTGCTCCTGGCGGTTCAGCTCGGGCAACGTGGACTCCTTCTCCTGGTTCTTCTGATTGCTGTCTCGCGGTCCCGATCGCTCCGGTGCGCGCCGACGCCCCGGGGGCGGCCGGGCGTCCCGCTGGAGGATCTCCTCCGGGCCCTACACCCCGATTCCCCGGGTGCCGAGCCACGCCCCCACGACGAGGACCAGCAGGAGCGCCCCGGCCATGAGGGCCACGCGCCGTCGCCCCCGTCGGGCGTAGGCCAGGCCGGCGAGAATCGTCACCACGAACGGAGCGCCGAGCAACACCGCCGACCCGGCTCCGTCCAGCAGCTCCCGGCCCGCCGGCCACGCCAGCGCCAGCAGGAAGACCGCACCCGCCAGTCGCGTGGCGGCCCGGAGGGTGACGCCGAGCCAGCCCGGCGCCCGCCGCTCCTCCGGAAGCCACCGGATCCCGCCATCCCCGGTGGCGCTCATCCCGCGACTCCCGTCCAGCCCCGCCAGGCCATCTGCACGGCCACGTAGAGGAGCAGGAGGACGAAGAGCCCCCGGAGCCATCGCTCCGGCAGGTGCCGGCTCAGCCGTGCCCCGGCGGTTCCGCCGGCCAGCACGCCCAGGGCCACCGGGCCCGCGAAGGCCAGCGACAGGTCCCCCCGGGCCCAGTACACCCATCCGCTGGAGGCCGCGGTCATCCCGATCATGAACGTGCTGGTGGCGGTGGCCACCGGGAGCCGGACGCCCATCAGGGCATGCATCACCGGCACCTTGGCGAAGCCGCCCCCGATGCCCAGGAGGCCCGAGGCCACGCCGGCTCCGGTCATCCCGGCCATCCCCCACCCCCGGTTGGAGCGCCGCTCCGGCGGCCCCTCCTCCGGCCGGTCCTCGCCGGACGGACCCGGTTCCTCGTCGGACGTCCCCGGGTCGACGGCCGGGCGCAGCATGCCGTAGGCGGCGTACAGGACGGCCAGGGTGAAGGCCAGGTAGAGCCAGCCCTCGGGCACGAAGGGCGCGGCCAGGCCGGCGGCGACGGCGCCGACGGCCGTGGCCACCTCCAGCTCCAGGGCCAGGGGCACGTCCACCCGGCCCTGGCGCAGGTAGCTCCCGGCCGAGGAGGCGGAGGTGGCCGCCACGGCCACCAGGCTCACGGCCACGGCGTAGCGCACCGGGAGTCCGTAGAGGAGCGTCAGCACGGGGACCACCACGACGCCCCCTCCCACGCCGAGCACGCTTCCGGCCAGGCCCGCCGCCGCGCCGGTGCCCACCAGCCCCAGCGTGGCCGCCAGGCCGGGGTCGGGAACGGGAGTCAGAGGATGTAGCGGCGCAGGTCCCGGTCCTCGACGATCTTCGACAGCCGATCCCGGACGGTGTCGGCGTCGATGGTGATGACCTCGCCGCCGCCCTCCTCCGGCAGCCCGAACATCACCGGGTCCAGGAGGGTGCTCATGACGGTCTGGAGCCGGCGCGCGCCGATGTTCTCCGTGGTCTCGTTCACCTCGGCGGCGATGCGCGCGATCTCGCGGATCGCGTCGTCCTCGAACTCCAGGTCGGCGTCCTCGGTGCGCACCAGCTCCCGGTACTGGTCCAGGAGGGCGTTGCGGGGCTCCTGAAGGATCCGCACGAACTCCTCCTCGCCCAGGCTGTCCAGCTCCACGCGGATGGGGAACCGGCCCTGCAGCTCCGGGATCAGGTCCGACGGGTCGGAGACGTGGAAGGCGCCGGCGGCGATGAAGAGCACGTGCTCGGTGTTCACCATGCCGTGCTTGGTCTGCACCGTGGAGCCCTCGACGATGGGCAGCATGTCGCGCTGGACGCCCTCGCGGGAGACGTCGGGGCCGCCGCCGGAGCCGCTGCTCCCCTTCTCCTGCACGACCTTGTCGATCTCGTCCAGGAAGATGATCCCCATGCGCTGCGCGCGGTCCAGGGCCTCCTCCTTCACCTTCCCCTCGTCGATCAGGCTCTCCAGCTCCTGGGACATGAGGATCTCCCGGGCCTCGCCGACCGACATCTCCCGCCGCTTCGTCTTCTTCGGCATCATCTGGTCGAGCATGTCGCCCATGCTCGACTCGAGCCCCTCCATGCCCGGCGCGGCGAAGTTCAGGTCCGGGGCGGAGGACTCGGTGACCTCGACCTCCACGGTCCGGTCCTCGAGCTTCCCGGCGCGCAGCAGGCTGCGGATCTTCTCCCGCGTCCGCTCCCGCTGGCTCTTCGGCTCCCCGGAGGCTTCCTCCTCCCCGGCGGCGCCCGGGTCCTCCTCGGTGGCCTCGCCGGTGGAGGAGACCACGAAGCGGCGTCCGGATCCGCCGCTCCCGTCGCCGGGGCCGCGGCCGCCTCCGCCGACGCCGGCGCCGGGGGTCCCCCCGGCTCCGTCCTCGTCCACCGGCGGCAGGAGCAGGTCCAGGAGGCGCTCCTCCACGCGCTCCTCGGCCCGCTCGCGGCAGGACTCCTCGTGCTCCTCCCGGACCATGTTGATGGCCACGTCCACCAGGTCCCGGACCATGGACTCCACGTCCCGGCCCATGTAGCCGACCTCGGTGAACTTCGAGGCCTCGACCTTCACGAAGGGGGCCCCGGCCAGACGCGCCAGCCGTCGGGCGATCTCGGTCTTGCCCACGCCGGTGGGTCCGATCATCACGATGTTGTTGGGGAGGATCTCCTCCCGCAGCTCGTCCGGCACGTTCTGCCGCCGCCAGCGGTTGCGGAGGGCGATGGACACGGCCCGCTTCGCGTCGTCCTGGCCGATGACGTACTCGTCCAGGGCCTCCACGATCTGGCGCGGCGTCATCGACGCGAAGGCCGGCGAGCCGCGCTCCTCTCCCGTCGCCTCCGCCGGCTCCGAACCGCCTGGAGGCGCTCCCGTCGTCTCGTCTGTGGTCGTGGTCATGACTCCTCGGACTCCTCGAGCTCCAGCACGGTGATCTCGTCGTTCGTGTAGACGCAGATGTCGCCGGCGATCTCCAGGGCCGTCCGCACCAGCTCCGGCGCCTCCAGCGAGGAGTGCTCCCTGAGCCCCCGGGCGGCGGCCAGGGCGTAGGAGCCGCCGGAGCCGATGGCCAGGATGCCGTCGTCCGGCTCGATGACCTCGCCGTTGCCGGAGATGAGGAAGCTGTGCTCCCCGTCGGCCACGGCCAGGAGGGCCTCCAGCCGGCGCAGGAACTTGTCGCTCCGCCACTCCTTGGCCAGCTCCACGGCGGCGCGGGTGAGGTCGCCGGGATACTTCTCCAGCTGCCCCTCGAACTTCTCGAACAGGGTGAAGGCGTCGGCCACGCCGCCGGCGAACCCGGCCAGCACCTCCTCCCGCTCGCCCAGGCGGCGGACCTTGCTCGCCCGGGCCTTGACCACCGTCTCGTCCATGGTCACCTGCCCGTCACCGCCGATGGCCACCCGACCGTCCCTGCGGACGCAGAGGATGGTGGTGGCCTCGAATCGCGGCGATCCGCTCTCGCTCGCTGTTGAGGGTCGTCTCATCTCCACTGTTCGGGGTCCGGGGCTGGAGGTCGCTCCGGGCTCTCCGTCGGGGCCGGCGGGATGCTGCTGGCGTCCACCGGCCGGAGGGCGCCGGGATGCTGTCGGTGGCGACGGTCCGCCGCGGCGAACGGTCGCCCGGAGCTGATCAGTCTGCGCGCGGGTGAGCCTGGTCGTACACCCGCTGCAGCTGTTCGATCGACGTGTGCGTGTAGATCCGGGTCGTCGACAGGCTCGCGTGGCCCAGGAGCTCCTTCACGGCCATCAGGTCCGCCCCCCGGTCCAGCAGGTGGGTGGCGAAGGAGTGGCGGAGGGAGTGCGTCGAGAGCCCGACTCCCTCGCTCGCCTTCTCCAGGAGGTCGCTCACGGCCCGCTGCATCTGCCGGCGGGAGAGGCGTCCGCCGCGGACGGAGACGAAGAGCGGCACGCGCGGCACGCCCGTCGTCCGCCCCTCCCGGTCCTCGCGCTCCGGCGAGGCATCGGGGATGGGGGCCGCGTCGCCGCTCACCTCCGGCCCGCTCACCTCCGGCCCCTCCCGGTCGCGGACGTCCAGGTACGCCCGGAGCGAGTCGGCGGCCTTCTCGCCCACCGGGACGACCCGCTCCTTGTCCCCCTTCCCCAGCACCCGGACCTGCCCCGCCGAGAGGTCCAGGTCCTGCCTGTCGAGCTGTTGCGCCTCGGTCAGGCGGAGGCCGCTGGAGTAGATCAGCTCCAGGAGCGCCCGGTTCCGGAGCGCCACGAGGCCGCCGTCCTCCTCGGCGAGCTCCTCGACGCGGTCGAAGAGCTCCTCGGCCTGGCTCCCGGTGAGATAGCCGGGGAGCTCCCGGGGGAGACGCGGCGTCCGCACCCGGGCTGCCGGGTTGCCGTCCACGCGATCGGTGCGGTGGAGGAAGCGGTAGAAGGATCGCACGGCGGAGAGCTTCCGCACCACGGTCGTCCGCTTCAGGTCCCGGTCCTCGAGCCAGCCCAGGAAGGACCGGATGGCGAGGCGGTCGACTCCGCCCCAGTCCGGCTCCTCCTCCCCCAGGTAGTCCAGGAGGAACTCCGAGAAGTCGTCCAGGTCCCGGCGGTAGGCCTCCACGGTATTGGCGGACAGCCCCCGCTCCTTGCCGATGTAGCGGAGGAAGTCCCGGACCGCGGAGCGGGAGCTCACGAGGTGGCCTTGGCCCGCTTTTCCTCGATGAGCTCCACCGCCTCCTCCAGGCTCACCTCGTCCACCCCGGTGCCGTCGGGCAGCGAGGCGTTGGTGTCCCCGTGCTTGACGTAGGGACCGTAGCGGCCCTCCAGGGCCTTCACCGGCTTTCCGTCGTCGGGGTGCTCGCCCAGCTCCCGGCTCTTCCGGCTGCTCCGGCGCCCCTTCTTGGGCTCCGCCAGCAGCTCCAGGGCCCGGTCCAGCGTCATGTCCAGGACGCTGTCGTCGGACTTGAGCGAGCGGAAGTCGCCCTCGTGGACCACGTACGGGCCGTAGCGGCCGATGCCCACCTTCACGGGCTTCCCGTCGTCGGGATGCTCGCCCAGGGGATAGGGCATGGCCAGGAGCTTGACGGCCATCTCCAGGGTGACTTCCTCGAAGTCCACCTCGTCCGGAAGCGAGGCGCGGCGGGGCTTGCCGCCGTCCTCGCCCTCGTCGCCGAGCTGCACGTACGGCCCGTACGGGCCCGTCTTCAGGTAGACCGGCTTGCCGGCGTCCGGGTGCTCTCCCAGGTCGACGGGGCCCTCGGCCTTCCGCTTCAGCAGCTCGACGGCCTCCTCGTTCTCCAGGTCCGCCGGGGCCACGCCCTCGGGGACCGAGGCCGTCACGCGGTCGTCGTCCTCCCCCATCTCCAGGTAGGGACCGTAGCGGCCGATGCGGACCGACGGCTCCAGGTCCTGCAGGTGGATGGTGGAGGCCTCCCGCGGGTCGATGGCCTCCTCCCGGTCGGCCAGGCGGGACTCGAAGCCCTCCTCCCCCTCGCCTCCCAGGTAGAAGACCTCCAGGTACTCCCGCCAGTTCTCCTCGCCGCTGGCGATCCGGTCCAGGGTGTTCTCCATCCTGGCCGTGAAGCCGGTGTCCACCAGGTCCGGGAAGTGATCCTCCAGCAGCTTCGTCACCGCGAAGGCGGTCCACGTGGGAACGAGCTGCTTTCCGTTCTTCTCCACGTAGCCGCGCTCCTGGATGGTGGAGATGATGGCGGCGTACGTGCTCGGTCGCCCCACGCCGGCGGACTCGAGCTCCTTCACCAGCGAGGCCTCCGTGAAGCGGGACGGGGGACGCGTCTCGTGGGAGACGGCCTCCAGCTCCCGGCACTCCACCGTCTCGCCCTCCTCCAGCTCCGGCAGCAGGATCTCCCGGTCCTCCAGCGCCTCCTCGGGGTCGTCGGAGCCCTCCACGTAGGCGCGGAAGAAGCCCGGGAAGTCGAGGATCTTGCCGGTGGCCCGGAACTCGGCGCCGTCGGCCTCCAGGAGCACCGTGAGGTGCCGCTGGCGGGCGTCGGTCATCTGCGTGGCCATGGTCCGCTTCCAGATCAGGTCGTACAGGGCCTTCTGGCGCCCCCTCAGACCCAGCTCCTTCGCGGTCTTCATCTCGGCGCCGGCCGGCCGGATCGCCTCGTGCGCCTCCTGGGCCGTGTCGGAGTCGGTCCTGTAGCGGCGGGGCTTCGAGCGGAGGTAGTCGTCGCCGTACCGCTCGTCCACCCGCGACCGCACGCCTCGGATGGCCTGCTCGGACAGGTTCACCGAGTCGGTGCGCATGTAGGTGATGTGTCCGGCCTCGTACAGGCGCTGGGCCACGCTCATGGTCTGCGAGGCCGTCATGTTCAGCTTCCGGTTCGCCTCCTGCTGGAGGCTGGAGGTGGTGAACGGGGCGTAGGGGCTGCGGGTGGAGGTCCTCTCGTCCACCGAGGCGACGGTGAACGGCTTCTCGGCCAGCTCCTCCCGCAGGTCCCCGGCCTCCTCCTCGTCGAGGACGATGACGTCCCGGCCCTCGATCAGCTCGCCGGTGTCGTCGTCGAAGTCCCGCCCCTGGGCCAGCCGGTCGCCGTTCAGGCGGATCAGGTCGGCCTCGAAGCCCTGGCCGGACTTCGCCAGCTGCGCCTGCAGATCCCAGTACCGGGCGCGGCGGAACGCCCGGCGCGCCCGCTCCCGCTCCACCAGGACCCGGACCGCCACCGACTGGACGCGGCCCGCCGACAGCCCGCGGCTGATCTTCTTCCACAGGAGCGGCGAGAGCTTGTAGCCCACGAGCCGGTCCAGGATGCGGCGCGCCTGCTGGGCCTCCACCAGGTCCATGTTGATGTCGCCGGGCTGCCGGAAGGCGTCCACGACGGCGTCCTTCGTGATCTCGTGGAAGACGACGCGCCGGAACCGGTCGCCGTCGTCCCGGGGGTAGCCCAGCTCCCTGGCCACGTGGAAGGCGATGGCCTCACCCTCCCGGTCCGGGTCGGTGGCCAGGTAGACGTGCTCCGAGGAGCGGGCCAGGTCCCGGAGCTTCTTCAGGACCTTCCCCTTCCCCTCGATGGTCACGTACTCGGGCTCGAAGCCGTGCTCGGTGTCGACCCCGAGCCCGCTCTCCGGGAGGTCGCGCACGTGGCCCACCGACGCCTCCACCCGGTAGTCGCCGCCGAGGTACTTCTCCAGCGTGCTGGCCTTGGCCGGTGACTCGACCACGACCAGGTCACGCCCGTCTGTCCTGTCTCCGTTCGAACTCGCTGCCATCGAATCTCTGTCCAGCTCTCTGTCGTCGGTTGTCCTGAGCTCGTCCGCGAACGTCGCCCCCGCAGGCTGCCTCCGTGCCGGTACGGCGTCTCACGCCGCGGGCCGGCAGGCCGCGTTTCGGCTCGGACGGCGGCGGGGTGCCGGCGACGGTCCGGGTCCGGCATATGCGCCGGCGGCGCGACGGTTCCGGTCCGGGCCCGCTACCGAAGTACTCGGCGCCAGCCGTCTCTCCGGCAAGCCGTCAGGCCCGGTCGTCCTCCAGCAGGGCCAGCACGGCCCGGGCCACCTCCGCCGGATCACGGTCGTCGGTCTCCACCCGGTACTCGGCCCGGGCGTAGTCGGCGCGGCGGGCCTCGAGGATGGCCCGGATGGAGCGCAGCGGCGACCCGGGATCCAGCATGGGGCGGGACTCGAGATCGTCCCCGATGCGCTCCAGCACGGCCTCCGGGCTCACCCGCAGCCAGACCCGGGCGGCGTCGGGCCACCGGTCCCTCAGCTCCGGGCGTGCCATCCACCCGCCGCCGGCGGAGATCACCGCCGGCCGGACGTCGTCGAGCCGGCGGGTGACCTCGGCCTCCATCTCGCGGAAGGTCTCCTCACCCTCCTCACGGAAGATGTCCGGGATGGAGCGGCCGGCCAGCTCCTCCACGGCCGCGTCCAGGTCCACGAACGGGAAGCCGGTCCTCTCGGCCAGCCGGCGACCGACGGTGGACTTCCCCGCCGCCATGAAGCCCACCAGGACGATCCGGTCCGGCAGGTCACCGGTGTCGTCCCCGGCCATTCCCTCAGTCACCCCGCTCCCGGGCGCGCTGCTCGAAGTCGTGCCGATTGATGCGCTCCAGGTGCGCCTCGTAGTTGTCCTTCATCTCCGACAGGGAGTCGCCGCCGAACTTCTCCACCATGGCGTCGGCCAGGACCAGCGCCATCATGGACTCGCCGACCACCCCCGCCGCGGGTACCGCCGACACGTCGCTGCGCTCACGCTCCGCCTTGGCCTTCTCCAGGGAGGTCAGGTCCACGCTGTCCAGGGGGCGCTGGAGCGAGGACAGCGGCTTCATGGCCACCCGGGCCACCAGGGGCTCGCCGGTGGTCATGCCGCCCTCGGTGCCGCCCATGTTGTTGCGGCGCCGGCGAAAGCCTCCGGCGCGCCGCCGCTCCGGCGCGTACTCGATCTCGTCGTGCACGTCGGAGCCACGGTGCTCGGCCACCTCGAAGCCCATCCCGATCTCCACGCCCTTCTGGGCCTGGATGGACATCATGGCGCCGGCCAGGCGGCCGTCCAGGCGCCGGTCCCAGGCGACGTGGCTCCCCAGGCCCAGGGGCACGCCCCGGGCCACGACCTCGAACACGCCGCCCAGGGTGTCGCCCACCGAGCCGGCGTCGTCCACGGCCCGGATCATCTTCTCCGTGGCCTCCGGGTCCAGGCAGCGCGTCGGCGACTCGTCGGCGGCCTCGTTGAGGTCCTCCGGCAGCTCGTCCGGGCGGTCGGCCTCGATGCCGCCGAGCTTCGTCACGTGGCTCCCGATGGAGACCCCGAACTCGGCCAGGAGCTGGCGGGCCACCGATCCGGCGGCCACCCGGGCGGCGGTCTCGCGGGCGCTGGAGCGCTCGAGGATGTCGCGGGCGTCCCGGCGGTCGTACTTGAGCACGCCCACCAGGTCGGCGTGCCCCGGACGCGGTAGCACGACCCGGCGCAGGTCCCCGTCGTCGGCGTCGGGCTGCGGCTCCGTGGACATGGCCGTCCGCCAGTTCTCGTAGTCCTCGTTCCCGATCCATATGGTCAGCGGCGAGCCCAGCGTCTCGCCCAGCCGCACGCCGCTGAGGATCTCCCCCTCGTCCTCCTCGATCTCCATCCGGCCGCCCCGCCCGTACCCCATCTGGCGGCGGGCCAGGTGGAGGGCGATGTCGTAGGGCTCCAGCGGCACGCCGGCCGGGACGCCCTCGACGACCGCCAGGGCGCCCTTCCCGTGCGACTCTCCGGCCGAGGTGTACTCGAAGTGCTCCAGCAGGCTCATGGTCTCCGTGGGATGCTGATCCGCGAGTGGTCCGGCGACGGACCCCAATCCGATGGGATCGGGGCGATCCGCGAAAGGGGGAGGCGCCCGGGGAGGCGGCGGGGAGGGCTCTCAGTCGGCCGTCCGCAGCCCCATGCCCACGGCCGGCGCCAGCAGCGGAAGCGCCTCGTCCACGTCGACCGGGTCCAGCGCCCCGGGTGCCGGCTCCAGCAGCTGGAGGGGGTTGGCCCTGAAGACCTCCACCCCGAGCCGATCGGCCAGCACCGCCGACAGGCGCGGGATCCGCGATCCGCCGCCGCAGACGTACAGCGCCCCCACCGCGGGGCCGGCCTCCCGGTCCCGCAGGAACGACGACGTCCTCTCCACGGCCCGGGCCAGCTCCCGAACCCGCCGGCGGAGGGTCCCGGCCACCGGCACGGAGAGGGGCCGGACGCGTCCGCGCACCACCTCCTCGGCCAGGCCCTCCCCCATGCCGTGCTCCACGGCCAGGGCCCGCCGCACCCCCCGCGTGCCGAAGGCGACGCATCGGGCCAGGACCGGCGCGCCGTCCTCGACGACGTTGATCGCGGTGCGCCGATTGCCGACGCAGGCCAGCGCCACCACGCCCTCCATCGCCTCGGGGTGATTGAACTCCAGGCAGTTGTGGAGGGCCAGCGCCTCGGCGTCCACGACCCGGGCCTCCAGCCCGGCGGCCCGCAGCGTCTCCAGCCGCCGACGCACCGCGTCCCGCCGGGCCGCCACGAGGAGGACGCTCATCCGCGGCGAGTCACCGCCGGGATCCAGGACCTGGACGTCCGTCTGCACCGCCCCGGCGTCGGAGGGCACGTGGCGATCCGCCTCGCACTGGAGGGCGCCCCGCCGTCCCTCCAGCCCGCGATCCACGCGCAGCAGCCTCACGATCACGTCCCGGCCGCCGACGCCGCACACGATGCCGCGCCGGGGGAGCCGCTCCTCCTCGAAGAGCGATCGTATGGCGCCGGCCACGCGCCGGCGGCGCCGGGCGGCGCCCGACGGTTCCTGCCCCCCGTCGAGCGAGAGGACGCCGGCCTTCTCGAGGCGCGGGGCGCCGCGGGAGTGGTCCAGCACGGCCACCTTGAGCCCGGCGCTCCCCACGTCCACGCCCACCGTGCGCCGGCGCCGGCGCCGGCGGAAGGGGGCGATCACGGCGCCTCCGGCGCGTGCCTGGTGCCGGGCCGCTCGACGCGGCCGGCGGGGAGGCTGTCGTCCCGGAGCACCAGGGTGCTCAGGCGTCGCTCCGCGTTCGGGCGGCCGGGCCGTACCCGCACGCCCCGGCTGGTGAGCCGGAAGAGCACGCGGGTGCTGTCGGCGTCCGGGCGGAGGAGACGGGAGGCGGCCACCACGGCCGTGTCGCGGCCGTGGACGAAGACGCGCCGCCCGGGCGTCACCGGCCCGGACGCCAGGTACTCGGAGAGGCCGGACCGGGCCAGCTCCCGGGCCCGGACCGCGGCCGCGTGGCTGCGGCTCATGCGCCCCTCGGACCGGACGACGAAGACGCCGGCGGTCGCCAGGATCGACAGGGCCAGGAGCGCCAGCAGGGCCGCCAGCAGCGCGAAGCCCCGTTCTCCGTCGCCGGTCCCCGGCCGCCGGATCGCGGCCGTCATCGCTGCAGCGGGACGTGGAGCCGCAGCTCGCTCTCGACCCGCCGGCCGGGCCGGGGCCCCAGGGCCGTCCCCGTCAGACGCACCGCGCGCACGCTCCCCAGCTCCGCCGGGTCCACCCGGGAGGCCACCGTCCCGTCGGACAGCACGTACCGGAACCCGGCCCCGTCGGCGAAGGGGGCCACCAGCTCCTGGCTGTTCCGATGGAGGGCGGGGGCGCCCGAGTACGGGGCGGAGGGCTCGATGCTGTAGGTAAGGCGTCCGTAGCGGGTCAGGACGGCCCCGGCCGCCGGGATCGATCCGAAGGAGCCCGCTGTGCGCCACCCCCCGACGGTGCGGTATCGCCAGCCGGGCCCGCGGTCCGGGGCGCCCCGTGCCAGACACTCGCTCCGGCCGTCGCCCACGGTGACGGCCAGCGGGGCGCCGTCCACGCGCTGCCAGGTGCCGCCGGGATCCGCGTAGGCCCAGCCCCGGAACCCCGGGGGGACGTTGGGATTGGTGACCGTGTCGAAGACGTGGACCGCCACCCGGCCCGGCGAGCCGGCCGCCGGCCCGCACACCACGCCCCGGAGCACGTGCAGGCGCAGGCTCACGGAATCGGCCCCGGCGGCCAGCAGGTCGCCCGGCGCGGCCAGCCGCAGCTCCGAGGAGACCAGCTCCGCGGCGGCGCGGACCCCCTGGCGGGCGTGGGTCCGGTGGCTGCTCAGGGCGTAGAAGTCGTGCTGGTCCAGGAGGACCCCGACCACGGCGGCGGCCACCAGGCCGGCCAGCGCCAGGCCCGCCACGAGCTCGACCAGGGTGACGCCCCGCTCCCCGCGCGCTCCGGCCGACGGACGGGCGGGCCCGGTCACGGCGTCCCGCCGGAGCCGGGGCCGGGACGCCGGTGCAGCCGCGCCGCGGCGAAGGGAGGCCCCCGCTCCCCGCCGGTCCCGGTCGGCACCCGCACGTCGACCCGCTTCAGCCCCGCGGCCTCCCGGCTCACCTCCCACGTCACCCGCCACTCCCGTCCGTCCACGCGCACCGTGGAGCCGCCGTCCTCGGCCGCCCCGAACCCCGCCCGCCGGAGGCTGTCCAGGGCCCGCTGGGCCACCAGCGTCCGGCCGGTCTCCAGCGCCGAGCGCCGCGCCTCCCGGGCCACGCCCAGCGTCAGCCCGGCGACCCCCAGGAGGCCCACCGAGAGGACCAGGACGGCGACGAGGACCTCCACCAGCGAGAACCCCGGCGGGCGATCCCCGCCCGGCGTCCCCCGTCGCCCCCCTTCGTGCGCCTCGTCCATGACGGCCTCTCCCTCCGCTGGAGTCCCGGTTCCGCCGTCACCGTGCCGGGCGCCGTCATCGGAGCGTCACGGGCCGGAGCGGAAGGCCTCCCGCCGGACGCGGCCGATGAAGTTCACCACCAGCCGCACCCCGCGGTCGCCCTGGTACAGGTAGAGGCTCCCGGGCGCCGCCTGACCGCGGTCGTTGAAGGAGAGGGTGGAGCGGCGGAGCACGGCGGAGTCGAGGCCGGCCCCGGAGCGGGGACCCAGGACGAACCGGGCGATGGCGCGCTCCTCGCCGTCCCGGAGGACCAGCTCCGGCGGCCCCCGCCGCTCCCGCCGCACCCGGACGGTGGCTCCCCGGAAGACGGCCTCCATGCGGGCCCGGACCAGGGCCGCCCGGCCCGAGCGGACCGCGGCCTCCAGGCCCGCCTGGCGCCGGAACTCCCACAGCGCGCCGGCGCTCAGGACGCACACCAGGGCGACCAGCGCCAGGACCACCAGGAGCTCGACGAGGGTGAAGCCGGCGGCGGGGGAATCGCGTGGCACGGGCGCTGGCACCTCCGGGCGCCGGAACGTCGCGGGGATCGGGCGGTCGTCCCCCCACCCTGGCCGGAGCCCTCAACCGCCCGTCATCGCGCCCCCGCGGCGACGAAAGGGGACCGCGGACCCGGCCGCCCCGCTACGCCTCGATCTCGTACCGCTTGATCTTCCGGTACAGGGTGCTGGGGTCGATGCCCAGGACCTCGGCGGCCCGGGTCTTGTTGCCGTCCTCGGCGCTCAGGACGTGCTCGATGTACGCCCGCTCGATCACCTCGAGGGACGGGTTCTCGGGCCGCTCGCCGCTCACCAGCGGCTCCGGCTCCGGCTCCGACAGGCGGTCGGGCAGCACGTCCCCGTCGATCTCCTCGCCGTCGGCCAGGACGATGGCCCGCTCCATGACGTTCTCCAGCTCCCGCACGTTCCCCGGCCAGTGGTAGTCCTCGAGCACCTCCATCGCCCCGGGCGAGATGCGGGTGGGCGCGCTCTCGTCGTCGCCCACGGCGTCCGCCCTGGTCTCCAGGAAGTGCTCGGCAAGCAGCGGGATGTCCTCCAGGCGATCCCGCAGCGGAGGCACCTCGATGTTGATCACGTTGAGGCGGTAGTAGAGGTCCTCGCGGAAGCCGCCGGACTCCATCTCCTGCTCCAGGTCGCGGTTCGTGGCCGCGATCAGCCGCACGTCCACGTTCACCGACTCGGTGGACCCCACGGGCGTCACCTCGCCGTTCTGGAGCACCCGCAGCAGCTTCACCTGCACCGACGGGGACATCTCCGCCACCTCGTCCAGCAGGAGCGTCCCGCCGTGGGCCGCCGTGAAGATCCCCTCCTTGTCGCTGGTGGCCCCGGTGAAGCTGCCCTCCTTGTGGCCGAAGAGCTCCGACTCCAGGAGGCTTTCCGGCACGGCCCCGCAGTTCAGGGAGTGGAACGGCCGGTCCGCGCGCGAGGAGAGGCGGTGGATGTGGCGGGCGAAGACCTCCTTTCCGGCGCCGCTCTCCCCCTCCAGGAGGACCGTGGAGTCGCTGGACGCCACGCTCTCGGCCATCTGCAGCGCCTCCTCGAACGGGGCCGCCTGCCCCACCGGCCGCTCCGCCTCGATCTCCTCCTTCTGCTTCAGCTGCTGCTTCAGGTCGACGTTCTCGCGCGCCGTCTCGCCCCACTCCAGCGAGCGGCGGATGATGGCCAGCAGCTCGTCGTTGGAGAAGGGCTTCCGGACGTAGTGGTTCGCGCCCAGGTTCACCGCCTCGATGGCCGAGTTCAGCGACGCCTGGGCGGTGATCAGCACCACCGGCACGCTCTCGGAGCGGTCCCGGATCTCCTCCAGCACCTCGACCCCGCCCATCTTCGGCATCCGGATGTCCAGGAGGACCAGGTCCGGCCCCACCTCGTCGAAGATCTCCAGCCCCTCCTGCCCGGTCAGGGCCGTGCTCACCTCGTAGCCCTCGTCCTCGAGCAGCACCTCCAGCGTCTCCAGCAGGCTCTGCTCGTCGTCGATGACCAGGACGTGCGGACTGTCGTCGTCACTCATGGGCTGCCCCGGTACTCAGGATGTGAGAGTTCGATGAGGTCGATGACCACGATGAGAGAGAGTCAGGAGACGAAGGGGCGCCTCCGGCCGGTCGCTCACGACTCCTCCCCGGCGGCGGCACGGTCCAGGAGCTCGCGGGCCTCCGGCTCCCGGCGCAGGAGGACGAACTCGAAGGTCGCGCCGCCGCCCTCGGGCGAGCTGGCGCTGAGCGTGCCGCCGTGCACGCGGGCGATGCGGTACGCCACGGAGAGCCCCAGGCCGGTGCCCTCCTCCCGGCCGGAGAAGAAGGGATCGAAGAGGCGGTCCATGTCTTCCTCGTCGATGCCCGGCCCGTTGTCCATCACCCGCACCCGGACGGGCCGTCCCGGGGCGATCTCCGAGGGAACGACCTCCGGCCGCGCCTCGTCGATCACCACCTCCACCCGCAGGTCCTCCTCCCGGGAGCCCTCCTGCCAGGCCTGGACGGCGTTCAGGAGCAGGTTGAGGAAGGCGCGGTGGAGGAGGTCCTCGTCCCCCCACAGCCCCTCCATGCCGTCCTCGAACCCCTCCACGCGGATCGGAAAGCTGGCGCCCTCCGGCGTGTCCGGGTGCTCGCGCACCACCTCGACGGCGTTCCGGACCACCTTCTCCAGCTCCACCGGCTGCCGGTTGGTGATCTCCATGGCCGCGAACTCGTTGAACTCGCCCAGGAGCCGGTCCAGCCGCTGGCTCTCGCGCACGATGAGGTCCGTGAGCCGGCTCCCGCCGTCCTCCTCGCCGGCCCGGGCCGAGAGCTGCTGCGCCGCCGACTGGATGGAGGCCAGGGGGTTGCGGATCTCGTGCGCCAGGGAGGCGGAGAGCTCTGTCACGGCCTCCAGGCGCTCGGTCCGCCGCCGCAGCCGCTCCAGCTGCCGGGTGGGCCGGAGGTCCTGCAGGAGGAGCGTCACCGTCGGCGTTCCGCCGCTCCGGGCCAGGTAGGCGCTCCGGGCCGCCACCGGGATCGTCTCCGGGGGCTCCGCCTCGTCCCCGGTCCGCTCCTCCCCGTCGCCGTCCTCCGCCGCCCTGGCGCCGTCCCCGCCGCGGATCGAGGACCGCCCGTCCGCCGGCTCGACCTCCACCTCCCGTTCCCGGATCCCGTTGCCCTCCCGGACCGTCTCCCGGAAGGCCGTGGCCAGGCCCGGCGCCCGGCTCTGCAGCTCGGGCAGGGCGTTGCGGCCGATCCAGTGCTCGGAGGGCAGGCCCAGGAGATCCTCGGCCAGCGGATTCAGGTAGGCGATCTGTCCCTCGGCGTCCAGCGTCAGCACCGCGGACTGGAGGCTGTGGAGCACGTCGATCGTGTTCAGCCGGAGCTTCCGGAGCGCTGATTCCATGTCGGCCAGCTCCCGCCGCGTTTCCCGCAGCCGGCTCCCGATGTAGCTGGCCGCCCCGGCCACGCCGGCGAAGATCCCCACCTGGAAGAACGCCGGGGTCCCCGGCAGCTCCGGATAGGCCAGCGTGATGTCCAGCAGGTAGGCCGTCCCGGCGCCCGCCACCAGGAGCAGGGTGAGGCGAATCGGGAGGAGCAGCGCGTAGGCGCTCACCAGGGCCACGTACAGCAGCGGCGGGAAGACGCTCTCGCTCCCGCCCGTGACGTGGACGATGCCCGTCACCAGGACGATGTCCAGCACGGCCTGGCCCATCAGGAAGGCCGGCGAGAGACCGCCCGGCCGGCGGTGGGAGTGCCAGTAGGCCAGCGGCGTGAAGAAGGCCGCCGCCAGCAGTCCGGCCATGGCGATGACCCGGGCCTCGCCCGGGACGTCCGCCTGCGCCGGGCCCAGGAACCAGAGGTCGCCGACCAGGAGGGCCGAGCCGAAGACCGCCAGGCTCACCGTCAGGCGCCCCGCGTACAGGTATCGGAGCACGCGGCGGGGCTCCAGGGAGACGTCCCCCGCGCCGGCGGCTGCCCCTCGCTGTCGACCCCGGAAGATCATCGGTGACGCCCGCATGACGTGAGACTCCTGCCCCGACCGGCGGCGTCGCCGGTCTTGCAGAATGCAAGATAAGGGTCCGGGGCCCGCAGGAGAAGCGGCGTCCCGTGCGGCCCGGGACCGGCCGCTCCCGCCGGCGGGGTCAGAGCCAGTCCGGCGGCTCGTCGAAGGCCGTCATCTGGACGATCCCCCCGTCGCGCACGGCCGCCGTCACCGAGTGGACGGTCTCTCCGTCCCCGGCCGGGAGCGGGCGGCGGATCATGGGCGAGCTCCCGGCGGCGTCGGCCTCCGGCGCCAGCTCCGGCCACATCCCCAGCAGCTCCGCCGCCTCCCGCAGGGACGCCGGAGGCTGGCGGAAGGTCGCCGTCCACGAGGCCACACGCCCGCCCTCTCCGCCGCCCTCGCCCTCCTGGCAGCGTACGCGGAGTGAGAGGTCGTCGAGCTCGAAGACCAGCCAGCGCTCGCCCCGGCACCTCCGGTCCGTCGCCGGCTCCGCCGGGAGGGCCGCCAGCAGCCGGGAGGCGGGCTCCCGGAGCATCCCCCGGAGCTCGATCTCCCCGCCGCCTCCGGTCGGCGTCACGCGCTCTCCAGGACCTGGATCCCCACGTCCCGGGTCCGGGGGCCGTCGAACTCGCACAGGAACACCCCCTGCCAGGTGCCGAGCTGCAGCCGGCCGTCCTCGACGATGAGCGTCAGGCCCGGCCCCGTGAGGCTGGTCTTGATGTGGGAGTCGGCGTTCCCCTCCCGGTGCCGGTAGCCGCCCCCCTCCGGCGCGGCCTCGGCCAGCCAGTCCTCGATGTCCGTGGCCACGTCCGGATCGGCGCTCTCGTTCACGGTGAGGCCGGCGGTGGTGTGCATGGACCAGAGCACGCACACGCCGCTCGTCACCCCCGACGACTCGACGCTCCCCCGCACCTCGGCGGTGATGTCCACCAGCTGCTCGCGGCGATCCGTGTTCACGCGAATCGTCTCCATCGTGGACCTCCCTGCGGCGTTCGCCCCCGACATCTCGGCCCGAAACGGTAGCCCCGCGCCCCGGCTGTGGAAACGGGGCCGCTGAAACCCTGGCCCCGCCCGCCGGTACTCCGCCGTGAGCCCTACCTCCCGACTTCCGCCAGCCCCGACCCGCCACGCATGTATCCCGAGCTCCTCCAGCTGGACCTGCCCGTCGTCGGCCAGGTCACCATCAGCTCGTTCGGCGTGATGATGGCCATCGCCTTCCTGGTGGGCTATCAGCTCCTCCGCGTGCAGCTGCGCGAGGTGGACCGGGACGAGGAGCTGGCCTACGACATGCTTCTGGGCGCCGTCATCGGGGGCATCGTGGGCGCCAAGCTCTACTACGTGATCCAGCACGCGGTGGGGACACCCGCGGGCTTCTTCGAGCTGCTGACCGCCCGCGCCGGGCTCACCTGGTACGGCGGCTTCATCGGGGGGGCGCTGGGCGTGATCTGGGCCGCCCGGCGCCGCGACGCGGACCTGGGCTTCGTGGCCGACCTGGCCAGTCCCGTGCTGGCCATCTCCTACGCCATCGGGCGCGTCGGCTGCTTCCTGGTGGGCGACGACTACGGTCGGCCCACGGACAGCTGGATCGGAATCGCCTTCCCGGAGGGCGCCCCGCCCACCACGGCGGGTAGCCTGCGCCGGAACTTCAACGTCGACATCCCGGCCAGCGTCCCCGACGAGGCCGTCCTGGCGGTCTATCCGACCCAGCTCTTCGAGGTGGCCATCGCGGGGCTCATGTTCCTCTACCTCTGGCCCCGCCGGCACCACGATCACCGGCAGGGATGGCTGGCCGGCGTGTGGATGATCCTGGCCGGGGCGGAGCGCCTGTTCATCGAGCTCTTCCGGGCCAAGGACGACCGGATCTTCGGCCCCTTCACCGTGGCCCAGCTCATCAGCGTGGCCCTGATCGCCCTGGGCGCCTATCTGGTGGCGGAGCTCCACGAGCCGGAGCCCGGAACCCCGTCCGCCACCTGACGGACGGGAAGCTTCGGTCCGCGCGGGACTCGATCCAGCGCGCGGAGCCGGGCGGACGGGGTCGGATGCCGGGGCGAAGCCTCGAATTCGACGTGGTTCCGGAGAGCCCGGACTTGGAACGAGCCCGCTCCCGCCGAATACTGTAGGTGCACTTCGCCGGCCTCGGACGCACTCTCGGCCTCGTCCGGAGCCTCCTGACGCATCAAAGACAACGGATCGTTCTATGTCCAACGCGACATCCGACACATTTCGCCGCCTGCGCTCGACACTCCTCGTCGCCCTCGGGGTCGTCACGATGGCCGGTCTGACGGCCTGTGGCGGAGACGGGGAGGGAGGCGGATCGGCCAGCGACACCGCCTCCATGGGCGGACAGGCCGGCGGTCTCCCGTCCGCCACTCAGAGCGGCGGGGCGATGATGGAGATGCGGCGGCTCAACAAGCAGCTCAGCTCCATCCGCCAGCAGGCGATGCAGGACTCGTCGCTCCAGCAGCAGGCGCAGGAGCTCCAGACCATGATCGACGCGGCCATCCGGGAGATGAGCCCGCAGGCCGGCGAGCAGCTGGATCGCATGGACTCGATCCGCGGTCAGCTCCGGACCGCCCAGTCCCAGGGCGACACGGCCCAGCTCCGCTCCCTGATCATGGAGGCCCAGAAGCTGAACCGTGCCCTCCAGAAGCTGCGGCAGCGGGCCATGCAGCAGGAGGAGATCGCCCAGCAGATCAAGCAGTTCCGGAAGGACCTCCAGGCCCAGATGCGCGAGGTCAATCCGCAGGCCGACAGCCTCATGGACCGGGCCGACTCGCTCCGGAAGGAGATGCAGTCCCAGGCCCAGGGCATGATGGGCGGCGGCGCCTCCGACACGGCCGGCGGCTGATTCCCGCCACGGGAGGCGGCCCCTCCCGGCCGGCTCACGAGATCATCAGCATCATCAGCGACGTGCCCGACGCGCGATCGCTCCCATGAGCGACGACCACGTCGAGCTCCAGTTCCCCAGCCGGGGCGGCGAGCGGATCTGGGCCCGGATCGACGACGAGGGCCGGGCCACCGTCCGCGGCGAGCCGCCGGTGGTGAAGGAGGGCGAGCGGGTGATCTGCGGCGACCGCGAGCACGAGGTGCTGGACACCACCATCGACGAGTCGGGTGAGATGCGGCTCACCCTGGACCCGCCCATCGAGCTCTGACCCCGACCGGCGCCTGACGCCTCGCGTCCAGCAGAGGACGGCACCGGACTCCGGGCGGTGCGCCGGAGTCGCCCGTGTCGCGGGGCTCCCCTCCCCTTCCTCTACGGGAACTCCAGGTGCGGACGGATCCGGGCCAGGGTCTTCTCGCCGATCCCGGACACGTCCAGCAGCTGCTCCGGCCGGTCGTATCCGCCGTTCCTGCGGCGGTGCTCCACGATCCGGTCCGCCAGGGCCGGACCGATGCCGGACAGCCTCTGGAGCTGCTCGGGCGACGCCGACGACGGATCGATGCGCTCCCCCGGCGCCAGCGGACGGTCCGCGATGGCACGGCGGCGGGTGGCCTCCTCCACCCGCTCCGTGACCTCCTCCAGGTCCGGACGCGCCTCCACCGGGGCGTCCTCCGCCGGCGTCCACGCCCACTCGGCGGGCCCCGGCCCGCAGCCCAGGCGCACCGCGGTGCCCAGGGCGATCAGCCCCGCGGCCGTCCGCAGCGCCCTCCGCTCCACACTGTTCAGCTCGATCATCGGCCCGGGTCAGCCTGACCGATCCGCTCATCCGGACCTCAACTGGGCCGTGAGGCTCCCTCTCCTTCGGTCACGGCGGACCGCCGCCGGGCGTCTCCGCGGAGACGTCGTCTCCCGGCGCGTCGTGCGAGCGCAGCCTAGAACACGAAGGTGATCTCGGCCCAGGCCACCACGGGCTCTCCGGCCCTGGTCCCGGGGCTGTAGCGCAGCGACGTCAGCGTCTCCCGCAGCCTCCGGTTGAAGTCCTCGTCATCGGTGGGGGGCTCCAGCCGGACCTGGCCGGTCGGGCGTCCGTCCCGCCCCACCTCCACACGCACGGTGACCCGGGTGCCGCGAACCTCCGGGGGCGGGTCCCACTGCGGCAGCAGGGACCGGGGCACGGGGGGCGAGATCCGGCCCGGCTCCCCGGGACTCCCCGTGCCCTCCCCGCCGGAGGACGCCCCCTCGCCGCCGGCCGCCATGGCCAGGCGGCGGGAGCCGGCGGCCGCGGCGGAGACCCTCTCCAGCGCCAGGGAGGGTCGGTCGGAGAGGGGCTCGCTCACGGTGGGGGGCTCCCTCTCCGGCAGGCGGACAGCCACGGGCCGCCCCTCCTCGTCGTCGGTCTCCGCGGCGGGCCGGGCGATCTCCACGGCGCGCATGGCCTCGTCCGGCGGCGGGGAGGGGGAGGGCGCCGCGCCGGCGGCGGCCGTGGTCCCGGGCGGAGGCGGAGGCTCGACCCGCCACAGCAGCAGCACGGCCACGTGGAGGAGCACGGAGACGGCCAGCGCCCGGACCAGCAGGCGGCGGAACCCCCTCCGCCTGCTCCGGACCGGCTGCTGGTGGTCGAACGTCACGGTGCTCCCGGTGGGGCGGGCGTGAATCAGGGCGTGAATCGGGTCGTGGACGGCGGCGGGTCGCCGGCAGCGCCGGGCGGCCCGGGCGGGGCCGGTCCCGCCGAGTTGTATCCGGTGCGCTCGCCGCAGGTTCCCCGTCCGATTCCGGATGGGCGCGGCCGTACGGGGGTGCTTGCCCGGGTCCCCGGGTGGGGGGCATTTTGCCGACGCTCGCGACGCGGCAGGCTGCCGGGAGTCCGGTCGGACTCCTGTCCGGCGTGGCGGCAGCCTGCCGGCGGCCGCCCTCCTGCAGGGACCGCTCCGCCGCCCGCCCCCACTACCGAAGAGGGAAGCCCGACGCCGATGAAGGCCATCGTGAAGTCCGGGGCCGGCCCCGGCCTCGAGATCACCGACGTACCGGAGCCCGATCTCGGCCCGCACCAGGTGCGCATCGGCGTGCGGCGGGCCGGCATCTGCGGCACCGACCTCCACATCTACGAGTGGGACCAGTGGTCCCGCGGACGGATCGACCCGCCGCTGGTCCTGGGGCACGAGTTCATGGGAGAGGTCGTGGAGACCGGCGCCCTGGCCGAGGGCGTGGCGGTGGGCGACCGGGTCTCCGGCGAGGGCCACGTGGTGTGCGGCCACTGCGAGTACTGCCGCACCGGCGACGGCCACGTGTGCCGGAACACGTCCATCATCGGCATCGACCGCCCCGGCGCCTTCGCCGAGCAGCTGGTGATGCCGGCCTCCAACGTGGTCCCCATCCCGGACGCCATCCCCGACGAGCAGGCGGCGGTCTTCGACCCGCTTGGGAACGCCTTCCACACGGTCCTCCACACCGACGTCTCGGGGAAGGTGGTGGCCGTGGTGGGCTGCGGGCCCATCGGCCTCTTCTCGGTGGGCATCGCCCGGGCCGCCGGGGCACGGACCGTGGTGGCCCTGGAGCCCATGCCCGAGCGGCGCCGGATCGCCGAGGAGATGGGCGCGGACCGGGTCCTGGACCCGACGTCCGGCGACGCCGTGGCCGAGGTGAAGGAGATGACGGACGGCTACGGCGCCGACGTGGTGTGCGAGATGAGCGGCCACCCGGACGGCGTGCGGAACGCCTTCCGGCTCGCCCGGAACGCGGGCCACGTGCAGCTGCTGGGCCTCCCGGAGGACGACGTGGAGGTGAACCTGGCGGACGACGTCATCTTCAAGGGCCTGAACGTCTACGGGGTCATCGGACGCCGGATGTACGAGACGTGGCTCGAGATGCGCGACTTCCTCTCGGCGGGCCTGCTGGACATCTCCCCCGTCATCACCCACCGGCTCCCCCTGGAGGACTTCGAGGAGGGGATCGAGGCCATGAAGTCGGGCGAGGCCGCGAAGGTGGTCCTCGACGTCGGGTGAGCTGTCGGTGAGGCGGACACCCCCTCTCGTCCTCCTCCTGGCCGCCGCGGTGGCGGCGTCGGCGGCCTGCTGGCGGGTCGGCGAGCCGACCCCGGACGACGCCGAGGTAGCGTGGGCGGCCTATCCGGACACGGTGGTGGTGGGCGAGACCTTCTCCTTCGAGTTCGCGGGTCCGGTCTCGCGGAACTCCTGCGCCCGGCTGGACACCGCCACGGTCTCGCTGGAGGACTCGGCCGTGGTGGTGGAGGCCCGGCGGCAGGTGTTCGACACCATGTGCCCGGACGACCGGGTCAGCTTCTACCGGGCCGGCGCCCTGAGCCTGCCGGCGCCGGGACGGTACACGGTGCGATCGGCGTCGGGCCGGGACCTGGGGGCCATGACGGCCCTGGACTCCGGCGAATTCTCCTCCATGAAGGTGGTGGGCTGGGGCACGCTCCAGCATGGGGGCGGCGGCTGCGTCTTCTTCGGGCCGGGGTGGGCCAACAACCAGCGCCCCTTCGCCCTGGAGGGAGTCCCGGAGGAGGCCCGCGAGGTCATCGCCCGCGACCGGATCGTGTGGCTCCGCGGCCGCCTCTACGGGTGGACCCTGTGCGGCGGCTTCGGCTCCCGTCCCCGGATCGTCGTCGACTCGATGCGGGTGACGGAGCACCGGGCGGAGACCTACTATTACGACCGCCGGGCGGGGAGCGGCGACGACGCCGCGGACAGCGCCGGCGCCGGCCCGTGACCACCGTCATCGACCGGCCCGCGGCAGCCGCCGGCAGCGACCGGCCCGAGGAGCCCCTTCCACGGGGGAATCTTCGTTCGTGTCCGGCTTCTTCATTCCGATGATCGATCAGGCGACCCGACCGAATTTCGACGAGGAGCGACCGTGACCCAGGCGTTCGACGACCGACTCGCCCGCGAGCTGGAGCAGATGCGCGAGGAGGGCGAGTACCAGGAGGCCCGACACATCCAGGGACGGCAGTCCGCCGTGGTGGAGCTGGAGGAGTACGGCGAGGTCGTGAACCTGTGCTCCAACAACTACCTGGGGCTCTGCGACGAGCCGGAGGTCATGGAGGGCGTGAAGCGGGGGACGGAGCGATACGGCGCGGGCACCTCCTCGGTGCGCTTCATCTGCGGCACCTTCGAGATCCACCGCGAGCTGGAGGAGAAGCTGGCCGACTTCATGGGCACCGAGGCGGCGGTGACCTACACCTCGTGCTGGAACGCCAACGAGGGACTCTTCGCGCCGCTTCTGGACGAGGAGGACGTGATCATCAGCGACGAGCTGAACCACGCCTCCATCATCGACGGGATCCGCCTGGCCAGCGCGGACCTGGAGATCTACGGCCACATGGACATGGAGTCCCTGGAGGAGACGCTCCGGGAGACGCAGGACTACCGCACGCGCTTCGTGATCACCGACGGCGTGTTCAGCATGGAGGGGGAGATCGCGCCCCTGCCGGAGATGCGGGAGCTGTGCGACGAGTACGACGCGGTGCTGGCCATCGACGACTCACACGCCACCGGGGTTCTGGGGGAGACCGGACGCGGGACGCCGGAGTTCCACGACATGCACGGCGAGGTGGACGTCATCACCTCCACCCTGGGGAAGGCCCTGGGCGGGATGGCCGGCGGCTACGTGGCCGGCAGCCGGGAGGTGGTGGACTACCTGACCCAGGAGTCCCGGACCCAGCTGTTCACCAACGCCATGCCGCCCCACTCCTGCGCCGGGGCGCTGGCGGCCGTCGAGCACCTGGAGGAGAACCCGGGGCTGCTGGAGAAGCTGCACGACAACACGCGGTACTTCCGGCGGGAGCTGGAGGCGCTGGGCTACGATCCCATCGAGGGTGAGACGCCCATCGTGCCGGTGATCGTCGGCGAGACGCCGGACGCCATCGAGCTCAGCTCCCGGCTCCTGGACCACGGGGCCTTCGTCATCGGGTTCGGCTACCCGGTGGTGCCGAAGGGGACGGCCCGGATCCGCTGCCAGATCTCGGCGGCGCACGAGCGGGAGCACCTGGACCGGACGCTGGACGCGCTGGAGACCATCGGGACGGACATGGGGATCATCTGATCACCGCCACGAGGAGTCGAACCATGAGCGCCCACCGGACGGACCGCCGCCCGTCGAGTTCGTCGACCCGCTTCACCATCGCCGCGGCCCTGGCCGGGCTCGTCGCCGGGACCCTGGCCATCGCGGCCGCCCCCGCCCTCGCGCCGGCGCAGGAGGGCCGGGCCGCCGGGGCCGACACCCTGCAGATGCCGGACCCGGAGGTGCCCCAGGGGGAGAACCTGGCGGTGCCCGAGGGATGGCGCTTCCGGCTGGACAGCCCGAACGAGGGGACGGATCTGGTGGCGGCGGAGGAGCCGGCCTCCGGCGACATCCGGTTCGTGAACATGACGCCGGGGTGGCACGTGACCACCGGGCCGCGGGTGATCCTCTACCACCCCGCCGCCCGGGCGGAGGGCGACTTCCGCGCCACGGCCACCATGCACCTGTTCGCGCCGGGTGAGAGGAACGAGGCGTACGGGCTCTTCGTCGGGGGGCGGCAGCTGCAGGGGGCGGACCAGCGGTACCTGTACTTCCTGATCCGACGCTCCGGCGACTACCTGGTGAAGCTGCGCGACGGCGATTCGACGGAGGAGATCGTGGGCTGGACCTCCCACGACGCCGTCGTCCCCTTCACCGACGAGACGGAGGAGACGGCCACCAACACGCTCTCGGTGACGGCCCGGGGCGACAGCCTCCACTTCTCGGTGAACGGGGTGGAGGTGGACGCCGTGGCCCGGGAGGGGTTCCCGGTCGACGGACAGGTCGGATGGCGGGTGAACCACGCCCTGGACCTGCACGTCTCGGAGTTCTCGCTCGAGGGCCCGGACTGAGCACGCTGGACGGACTGCGCTGGATGGACTGCGCTGGACCGAAGCACGCACGACCGAAAACGACGCACGAACCGACCATAGAGGAGCCGATTCGATGACCGACGACGGAGCGACGCCGACGGCGCGGCCCGAGGGCCC
>Ga0207797_1000650_pt1 | contig 26526 bp, 26 predicted proteins | sample PRCRCaboRojoPR_6_FD_187275 | JGI IMG/M metagenome (GOLD analysis project Ga0207797, IMG submission 187275) | Marine sediment microbial community from Cabo Rojo, Puerto Rico - PR CR 10% Liquid 1 (SPAdes) | ecosystem: Environmental > Aquatic > Marine > Coastal > Sediment | place: Cabo Rojo, Puerto... | reverse complement strand
ACGAACTTCTCGCCCAGCGTCGGGTCGTACTCCGAGACGCCCTCTGTCGGCATAACGACCATGTGCGGGACTCGGGGAAAACCGTTTCGAACGGGGGAAAAGTTCGCGAGGGAGTGCCACGCATTTTTCCCGGGGGACCGCGGCCGACGTCGTCACCCGTCGGCCGGGGGTGCCGGTGAGATTATCAGGGTTCACCGAATGGGCGGAGCCATGAGCGACGGGGAGTCGGTCGAGGCGACGCTCGACCGGGACATCGGGATCGTCGGCGCGGTCGCGCTCGGCGTCGGGACGATGGTCGCGGCGGGGATCTTCGTCCTCTCGGGGCTGGCGGTCTCGAACGTCGGCGCGATGGCCATCGCCGCGTTCGTCGCGGCGGCGGTCGTCGCCTCGTTCACCGCCTTCGCCTACGCGGAGTTCGCCGCCATCTACCCCGAATCGGGCGGGGGGTACGCCTACGTCTCGAACACGTTCGACTCCGATCTCACCTACATCGTCGGCTGGTCGATGATCCTCGGCTATCCGGCGAGCGCCGCGTTCTACCTCGCCTCCTTCTCCGACTGGTTCGACCGGTTCATCGTGCCGCTGGTCGCCTCGGGACTCGGCGGGGCGCTCCCGTTCTGGATCTCCGGCGTGGTGATACTCGCCCTGCTGCTGGCGCTCAACCTGAAGGGCACGGAGGAGTCGGGCCAGTTCCAGATAATCGTCACGGTGCTGAAGGTCGCCCTGATACTCGTCTTCCTCTACGGCGGCCTCCAGGCGTTCGACTCGGGAACCATCGCAACCTCGTTCGCGGAGAACGCCGATCGCTACCGGCAGATCGGGCTGACGTCGGCGCTGGTATTTATAACGTTCTTCGGGTTCGAGGCCATCGCGACCAACGCCGAGGAGATCGAGGACCCCGCACGGAACGTCCCCCGAGCCATCTTCGTCTCGATGGGGTTCGTCACCGTCGTCTACACGCTGGTCGTCCTCGTCGTCACCCTCGCGATCAACGACCCCCAGTACCTCCGCTTCCTCGTCGAGCGGGTTCCCGGCCTCTCGGGGGTCCCCGGCGCCGAGGAGTTCGTCGCCGAGAACGGCGAACTCGCGATGGGGTACGCCGCCTCCTACTACCTCGGCAACGTCGGTTTCTACGTCATCATCGTCGGCGCGCTGTTCTCGATGCTGTCGGCGGCGAACGCGACCGTCCTCGCGGGGTCGCGCGTGAAACTGGCGATGGCCCGCCGGGATCACCTCCCGCGACGGTACGAGCGGCTCCACGACCGGTTCAACACGCCGTACTTCTCCGTCGCGCTCACCGGCGGACTGATCCTCTTCTTCGTGCTGTTCTTCACCGTGATCTTCGGGCAGGACGCGACCCTCGAACTCGCCGGGTTCGAGGTCCACATGGGGATCGAGGCGATCGCCCACTTCGCGGACTTCATGCTCCTGACCGGGCTGGTCGTCGTGAACCTGGCTATCGTCAAGTCCCGCCGGAAGTTCCCCGACGTGGACCGCGGGTTCGAGGTGCCCGCCGTGCCGTGGGTCCCCGCGGTCGCCGTCGTCGCCAACCTCGTCCTCCTGGTCAACGTCGAACCCGGCGCGTTCGCGTTCGGCGTCCTGGCGGAACTGGTCGGCGTCGGCGTCTGGTTCGCCTTCGTCGGACGGACCGACGAGGAGGCGATCGAGCGCGAGACGCCGACCGTCGTCCGCGAGGCCCACCCCGCCGAGCGGGACTACCGGCTCCTCGTCCCCATCGCCGACCCGGGGAACGCCGACCAGCTGATGCGCACCGCACGGGACATCGCCGCCGACCGGGACGGGGAGATACTCGTCCTGTCGGTGGTCGCCCTGCCCGACCAGACGCCGCTCTCGCGGGGCTACCAGTACGTCGACGCCCGACGGGAGGTGCTCGACCGCGTGATGTCGTTCGAGGACCGCGGTCCCGGAGGGTCACGGGACGGCCCGCCCGCCGCCGACGGGGGGCGCGCCGTCGCCGAGACGACCGGGGGACCGACGGTCCCCGTCTCCGGCTGTATCCGCATCGGCCACGACGTCGCCCACGCCATCGTCAACACCGTCGAGCAGTACGAGTGCGACGCGGTCCTGATGGGCTGGAAGGGCCGGCCGGCCCGCCGCCGCGACGTCGTCGTCGGCTCGACCGTCGACGACGTGGTCCGCGAGGCCGACGCGGACGTCCTCGTCGAGCGGGTCGGCCCGACGGGTCCGGTCGAGCGGATACTCCTCCCGACGGCGGGGGGGCCACACGCCGAGTACGCCACGGAGGTGGCCCGCGCCATCGCCCACACCACGGGCGCGACGGTCGAGGCGATGCGGATACTCGATCCCGGGAGCGACGAGGAGCGCCACGAGAGCGCCCGTCGTGGACTCGGGAAGACCGTCGAGATACTGAACCCGGAGGACGCCGAGGAGGAGGTCGACGTCGAGACGACGGTCGTCGAACACGGGGACGTCGTCGAGGCCATCGTCGAGGCCTCCGCGGACGCCGACCTGACCATCGTCGGCGCCACACAGGAGGGGCTCCTCGAACAGCTCGTGTTCGGCACCATCCCGGAGGCCGTGGGCCGGCGGGCGGAGTCGACGGTCATCATGGCGAAGCGGAACCTCGGGGTGACCTCGCGGCTGCGCAACCTCTGGTGAGCGCGGCCGGCGAGGCCGAGGACGGCTACAGCCGCTCGACGAGGAACGCCGCGACGACCCCGCCGATCCTCCGGTCCTGACCGACGAAGTGGTGGTCCGCGGAGAGCTCGACCACCTCGGCGCCGACCCCCCGTGCCCGCTCGACGACGGACCCCCAGTTCGCCGTGGTGTCCCGCTCGCCGTAGACGACCTGGAGCGGGCAGTCGACCGACTCGACCGCGGCCGCGGCGTCGAGGCCGGCCTCGAGCCGACCGGCGGGCGCGAGCGCCGACGTGGCCGCTGGAGGGGTACCGGCCTCGGACTCGGCGGCCGCGGCGAGCAGCGCCACCGCGCCGCCGAAGGAGTAGCCGAACAGCCCCGCCGACCCGTACTGCTCGCGCGCCCAGGCGAGCGCGCTCCGGGCGTCGGTCCGCTCGCCCTCGCCCTCCGCCCACGGGCCGTAGTCGAACCGGAGACACGCGACGCCCCGCTCGCCGAGGGCGTCGCTCACCGCCCGGAGCCGTCGGTCGGTGCGCCGGCCCCCCATCCGCGGATGGGGCGGGCAGGCGACGACGCAGGCCTCGACGTCGCCGGGGTCGTCGAGCGTCGCCCGCACGTCCCGGCCGCCGGGGACGAGCACGGGCTCGCGGTCGCTCTCGCTCATGCCCGATGGATCGCCGGGGGAGGACTTGGGCCTGCCTCTCCGGCCTCGGGGGGTCGGCCGGTAGGACCCGCCTCGTCCGGCGCCGTCGAACCATCGATCGGGTGCGACCGGACCCGAGACCGGCGGTGGGGGTTGGGACCCGCTCGGAGGTCGTCGCACCGGGGATCCGGCACGGACGTTCCCACCGGGCGACCGGCGACGACCCGCTCGCGATCCCGACCAGCAGTGACCGGCGACGACCGTCCGCGAGTGGTGAGTGGGGAAGCCGGACAGCGTCAGAAGTCGTCGATCAGGCCGTTCACCGTGTCGAAGATACCCTTCGTGAACTTCACCGCCTCGATCTTGACGGTGTTCGACAGGCCGACACCCTCGACCCGGACATCGCCCCGGTCGAACTCGGTCCGGGCCGTCGAGCGCGGGTCCTCGGCGTTCGCGATCTCGTCGAACGTCGTCTCGTCCATCGCCACGTACATCGACGCGTCGTCGCGTTTCGCCGGGCCGACCGACTCGATCGTGCCGTCCGAGACCTCGACGTTGAAACACCGATCGTCGGGCGCCGCCCCGTTCGAGACACCCGACTGGAACCCCTCGCTGTCGAGGACACAGACGTTGACCTGCTCCGTCGCGAACAGGAGTTTCGGGAGCTCGATGCCACAGAGCTTGCAGGGACCGGTACCCCCCGGACCGAACCGTTCGAGTTCGAAGTAGTCGGGTCTGAGGTCCGGCAGGAGCGTCGACCCGGCCACGCCGGTGCTCGACGTCTGCACGGTGAGGTTGTACGTCAGCGCGGCCGACCTGGTGGCGGCCGCCAGCACGTGGTAGGTGCCGGTCTGCTGGGCGGTCAGTTCGGCGCGTTTCCGGTAGGTGCGGTGCTCGGGCGCACCGACGTTGCGCGTGAGGTCCGTCGCCCGCAGGACCGACCCGTCCGGCCGGACGACGGTCAGCGTGACGTCGCTGCCGGTGTAGCGGTGGGTGAGCGTCGCGTTGAGGCGGTCGCCAGAGGACAGGTCCGTGGCGAAGTAGTCCTCGTCGGGGCCGGCGAGCTTCAACAGCTCGAACGTCTCGTTGTGGGTGCCGGACGCGGCGGTGGTCACCGACGTCGCCGTCGCCGGGTCGTCGTTGACCTCCAGACGGTCCTGGCCGTGCGCGCTGGCCCGCTGGAACCCCATCCGGTGCAGCGGGACGTACTCGTTACCGGTCACCTTCACGTGGTACGTCCCGGCGGACGACGCGACGTGGGTCAGCGTCGTTCCCGGGCCGCTGGCGGGCACGTCCGCGACTTTCGCCCCGTCGTGATACAGCTCGGCGCCGAGACGCTCGTCGGAGACGTTCACCGTGAGCCGCTGGTCCGTCCGGAGCGAGACGCCGTACCAGTCACCCTCCGCGGGCGAGTAGCCGGCCGCGACCCGGTCCTCCTGCAGCCAGTTGTGCCGGGGACACGGCCCGGAGAAGCTCGACGTCGGGTTCTGGACGCCCGCCCCGCCACCGGTTCCGGGCTGGCCTCCCCCCTGCTGGGTACACCACTGCGTCCCGCCGAACTTGCCGGACCCGGCCTGCGGGACGGTGTCGAACCCGAGATCTCGAGTGAGGTCCGTCGCGGCCGACCGCCGGTCGTTCTCCTCGTACCGCTGGGAGATCAACCGCGTGGTGACGTTCAGCGTGTAGTCCGTCTCACGGACCGGACCGGTGACGTTCAGGTAGTAGACACCCTGGAGGGCGGTGGTCGTCGAGACGACGCCGCCGTCGTTCGCGGACTGCAGGACCGTCGTCCCGTCCTCGAGGCGCAGGGTCAGCCCGGGGCCGTTCCGTAGCTGTGCGTGTTCGATCCGGTGGCCCTCGCCGAGTTCGATCCGGTAGAGGTCGTCGTCGTGACGGGCCGTCCCGGCGGTTATCTCGGTGGTGTTGCGGGTCTTCCCGACCTCGATCAGCGAGAGGGCGTGGGCCGTAGAGGTGTCGTCGTTCTGCTCGTAGGTCTGTGGCGGCTGGGGAGCCGCGCTGACGTTGATCGCGTAGGTGCCGACGGCGAGGTCCTGCAACGACCGTGGCGCCACCCGGATGTAGTACGTGCCGTCGTCCTTCGCGGTGAACGTCAACGTCTCGTGTGGCCCGTTTCGCACGCGCCTGCCCTGCGTTCCGGGCTGCGAACCGTTCACCTTCGACCGGGTCGCGTAGAGCGTCAGGTTGCCCGTGCCCGGCGAGGAGGTGACGTTGACCGTTACGCGCTGTTCCTCCTTCAGGGAGACCTCGTAGTAGTCCGTGTCCACGGCGTGCAGGCCGGCCTCGACGCTCCGGTTGGTCGGAAGCGTCGACCACTTGTCCGCCGTGAAGAACCGACACGGCACCTCGTCGACCTGGCGGAGCCGCCGCGAACACGCGAACCCGGTGCTTCCGGGGCTCGGATCGTGTTCGAACCGGTCGGGCTTGAGGATACCGTACTCCTCGTAGATCTTCCGGATCGCGTTCCGGTTCCCGGTGTTGTCGACGTACTGGATGTAGAAGTCGTGGACGTCGCGCGTCCGGCCGTTGTTGGCGATACGACCCCACGCGCGGTTGTCCTTCTCGTCGACCGCGTCGAAGATCGTCGCGAGGTCGCCGTCGACCTCGTCGTGGGGCTCGTTCGCCGGATCGTAGAGGTCCCAGAGGATGTTCCCGACCGCGCCCTCGTAGGCGGCGCCGTCGAACCCGTCACCGCTGTCCGCGTCCGGACAGTCGAGCTTCGTCGACCGACTGCGGTTGTAGTACCGGCGAGTCTCGAGGGCCAGCCCGTCGGTGTCGGGGTCGTCGTTGACCGCGGCCTCGTAGAACGCGGCGAACCCCTCGTACCACGCCGTGATCCGGCCGGTTTCGCTCCAGACACAGTGAGAGCCCTTGTACTTGGGGATCTGCCAGCCCTTGTAGCCGAACAGCCCACCCATGACGGCGTGGCCGTACTCGTGGTAGACGGTGTAGTTCTTGGTTCCGTCCCACTGGGAGTCGTTCCCCCCGACGACGATCTTGTTGAACGGTGATTTGTACTGGTTGTTGTCGTCGTTCGCCGCCGGGAACTTCACCTTCACGCGCTTTCGCGTCCACCCCATCTCGCCGTCGGCGTACCGGCGCGCTTCCAGCGACCAGTTGGCGACCCGGAACACGCGCCGGTAGCGCTTGCTCGTGGCCGTCTGGTCGAAGGTCGCCGTGGCCTGCCCGCGCGTCACCTGCCCCGCCCGGTCGAGCGTGTACTTCCGGCCGTTCGCCGTCCCGGCGTTCTGCCCGAACCGGACGACCTTCACCGCGGGGTTCTGGGCGATCGCCTGGATCCGGAGATGGAGGACGTCGTCACCGTCGACGTTCGACTCCCGGTCGGCGACGTCGAGTTTCACCTCCCAGTGCCCGGTCTCGTTCGTCGTGGTCTGGGCGATCTTCGGGTTCACTGGACCGGCGATGTCCTTGCGGATCCGGATCAACACCTGACGTGCGGGTTCCAGCCCGCCGCTCCGGTTCTGGTACCGGACCTGTCCGGTGAGGATCGTCTCGTGGTTCGATGACGCCGCCGGAGATGGTCCCGCCCCGACCGACGGCCGGCCCGCGGTGACCGTGTCGGTCGCGTGGGACGACTGTCCCGTATCGACCGTCTCGGCCGCGTGGGACGACTGTCCCGTATCGACCGTCTCGGCCGCGTGGGACGACTGCCCCGTATCGACCGTCTCGGCCGCGTGGGACGACTGTCCCGTGTCGACCGTCTCGGCCGCGTGGGACGGCCGCGGCACGTCGCCACTGGCCGTGGCGCCGGCGACGCCCGTCGCGGCGACCGTACTCGTGAGCATCAGTATCGAGAGCCCGATGGCGAGTCCCACCCGCCACCACGGCACCGCCTCCCCGATACCGACCCGTGATCGTTCCGTGCGTCTAGAGGTCGGCATGTCCGTACCCTCCGGAGACGGGTTCATAACTCTACGTAACGTATCACCGTATCGAACGTATCCGGATAGGTAGACGTCGTGGCGCTGTTCGCGGGCGTCCGGAAGGCCCGGTCGGTGGCGCTCCGTCTTCGGACCCGGCGACCGGCCGCCAGCGGCGCCAGCGCGCCGCCGAACGATCCGACGCGGCGACAGCACCCGCTCACACCTCCGAACGGCTTCCAAACCGTTTATACCCGTACCACAGAAAAGTTCGGGCATGGCGAGAGAGCAGACCGAGGTCCGCGAACTGCAGGAGGGGAACTACGTCATGATCAGCGACACCCCCTCGAAGATCACCGCCTACTCCACCTCCAAACCCGGCAAGCACGGCAGCGCGAAGGCCCGCGTCGAGGGGACGGGCGTCTTCGACGGACAGAAGCGCAACTTCACCCAGCCCGTGGACGCGAAGGTGTGGGTCCCCATCATCAACCGGAAGGGCGGGCAGGTCATCTCCGTCCAGGGCGACGACATGCAGGTGATGGACCTCGACACCTACGAGACGTTCACGATGCGCATCCCCGACGGCCTCGACCCGTCCTCCGACGACGAGATCGAGTACCTCGAGTACGAGGGCCAGCGAAAGGTCGTGTAGGCGTGCGCGGGTTCGGGTTCCCCGGTGCGTCGACCGCCCGCGGGGAGGCCGACTACGCGGTGCTGGGCGCGCCGCTCGACGTCTCCACGACGTTCCGGCCGGGGGCCCGGTTCGGCCCCGGGCGCGTCAGGCGGTTCGCCCGGACGTTCGACGACTACGACCACCGGACCGGGACGTGCTTCTCCGACCTCGCCGTCCACGACGCCGGCGACCTCGACGCCTGGGACGACGCCGCTGACTACCTCTCCTTTCTCGAAGGGTCGCTCTCGGACCTCCACGCCGAGGGGCTCCTCCCGCTCCTGCTCGGCGGCGAACACACCGTCGCGCTCGCGGGCGTCCGTGCGGCCGACCCGGACGTCTTCGTCTGCGTCGACGCCCACCTCGACCTCCGGACCGACTACGCCGGCAACGACCGCTCGCACGCCACCGTCACCCGGCACGTCCTCGACGTCGTCGACGAGGCGGTGGTACTCGGTGCCAGAACCGGGAGCGAGGCGGAGTGGGAACGGGCCGAGGAGGACGACGTCACCGTCGTCCCGCCCGAGGACGTGAACGACTGGGAGCCCGATCTGGAGGGCGAGGCGTATCTCAGCGTCGACGTCGACGGCCTCGACCCCGGGTTCGCCCCCGGGACGGGGACGATGGAGCCGTTCGGCCTCGCGCCCCGGGAGGTCCGGGAGGTCGTCCGGTCGGTCGCACCCCGGTGTACGGCGTTCGACGTCGTGGAGGTGAACGACCGCGACGACGGGCAGTCCGCCACCGTGGCCGGCAAGCTCCTCCGCGAGTTCGTCTTCGCCCACGCCGAGGGCTGAAGGGTTGTTCCGGTGGGCGCGCTCCAGGACGTATGGTACCGTCACTCCCCCTGCAGCTCCCGCTCCAGGCGGCCCTGGTCTTCGCCGGGATCGGGCTGTTCCTGCTCGGCGCGGGGCTCCCCGAGGCGGTTCGGGCGCTGTGACTCCGCCGGACCCGCCCCACCCCGATATCCGCGCTCGACGCCGCCGACGGCCGCGTCGTCGTGACGGGCGTCGCCCGCCGGGCCGACGGGGCGCCGACGGCGCCGTTCACCGGCCGGGACTGTCTCGCGTACGGCTGGCACGTCGAGGCGGTCGCGGTCGAACGGGGGCCCGACGGCGCCCGCTTCCGGCGGGACGTCGTCGACCGCGGCCGCGAGGCGGCCCCGTTCCTCGTCGACGACGGCACGGGGACGGTGCTGGTCGATCCGGCCGGCGCGGACCTCCGGCTGGCGGATGCGTGGGTCGAGGACTACACACCCGACCCGACCGACCGGGGTGACCTGGTGTTCGAGCAGGGGCCGATCCCCGGCGGGGAGCGGTACGACCCGCACTACTACGAGGCGCGGCTGGACGAGGGCGAGACCGTGACCGTCCACGGGACGGTCCGTCCCGACGCCGAGGGGTTCCGGGCCGGACGGGTCGGCGTCCGGATCGCCGGGCGCGGAACGCTCGTCTCGGCGTCGACGACCGGACCGTGGCCCGGCGTTCCCTCCGGGCGGCCGCCGTCTCGATCGCGCTCGGGGCGGTCGTGCTCGCCGCGCTGGCGTACCTCCGGCTCACCCTGTAGTACAAGCGTGGGGCGCCCGTCGCGGGGCACATGGAGCTCTCCGAGTTCGCCACCCGGCTCGACGACCGGCTCGACGTCGCGGAGCTGGACGGCCTCGACTACGCGGTCAACGGCCTCCAGGTGGGCGCCGAGGACGCGACCGTCGACCGGGCGGCGTTCGCCGTCGACGGCGTCGAACTGACCTTCGAGGCGGCCGCCGAGTGGGGCGCCGACGTGCTGGTCGTCCACCACGGCGTCTCCTGGGGCGGCATCGACCGGGTCACCGGGAAGGAGCACGACCGGCTCGCCGCCCTGCTCGGGAACGACCTCGCGCTGTACGCCGTCCACCTCCCGCTGGACGCCCATCCCGAGCTCGGCAACGCCGCCGGCCTCGCCGGCTTCCTCGACCTCGACGTGACCGGCGGGTTCGGGCGGGAGGGGCCGGCGACGGTGGGCGTCCGTGCGCGGGCGGCCGAGCCCCGGAGCGTCGCCGACCTGCGGGACCGGCTCGCCGACCTCCCGAACGACGGGGTCCGGGTGCTCGAGTTCGGCCCCGACCGGATCGAGGACGTGGGGATCGTCACCGGTTCCGGGACCGACTGGCTCGACGAGGCACGCGAGACAGGCGTCGACGCCCTGATCACCGGCGAGGGGAAACAGCCCGCCTACCACGAGGCCCGCGAAGCGGGGGTGAACGTCCTCCTCGCCGGCCACTACGCGACGGAGACCTTCGGCGTCCGGTCGCTCCGGGGTGTCGTCGAGGGGTGGGACGAGGGGATCGGGACGACGTACATCGAGCATCCGACGGGGCTCTGACCGTCTGGCACACGGCGGGCCGCCGTTCCCCGGGAGGTGACGGGACGTCGACTACCCGACCCGGAGGGTGAACCCCCACTCGTAGTCGGTCGCATCGCCGCCCTGGAGTACCGCGTCCGCGTCGCCGGCCGCCCGCCCGCTCGTCAGAACCCGGTGCTCGCCGGACGGGAGACACGCCCCCTCCGGGAGGGCCGCGCTCCCGAGGACGGACGACTCGGCGTCGATCGATCCGCCGGCGGGCACCGCGAGGGTCCCGTAGTACTCGGCGACGGCGACGCCGTCGGTCAGCCGCCAGCAGCCCGGATCGGCGAACTCCTCGACCCGACCGCCGGCGGGCAGCAGGTAGAGCGCGCCGTCCTCGCTCGTGACGTGGTGGAACTGTACGGCGCGCTCCTCGCCCAGGACGACCGCCGAGTCCGTGGGGTTCCGTATCGTCACGCGGACCCGTGCGGGATGGTCGTCGGTCGCCAGCGGCTCGGCCATCGTCGCGTCGTACTCGACCGGGACGTCCGGCCCGTCCGCCCGCGAGACCACCTCGACGGGCGTCCCCCGCGGGGTCGGGGAGGGCGTCGGGGACGGTGTGTCCGTCGGGGTCGACGTGGGGCCGGACGTGGGCGAGCCGGTCGTCCCGGGGTCGTCCGGCCCGCCGGTCGAGGTACACCCGGCGAGCGCGACGGGGAGCGCGGCGGCACCGAGGCGGAGGAGCTGTCGGCGGCGCATGGTCGAGGGATCGGGGTGGGGGCGGATAAGCCCCCCCGAGTATCAAACGGGGGCTTGAGCGTCCGGTCCGTCGCCGCGGCGCGACGCCGGACACGGGACGAGCCACGACACGACGACGGATACGAGTACGACGAGCCCCGACCGGGGGGCATGACCGGGACGACCGTCAGGCCCGCCCGGCCGGACGAGGCAGAGGCGATCCTGGAGGTCGGGCGGGCGGCGTGGCACGCCGCCTACGATCCGATCCACGGCCCGGGGACCGTCGAGGAGCTGTTCGACTCGTGGTGGTCGGCCGAGGACCTCCGGGAGGGGGCGAACGCCCGGGACCGGATACTGCTCGTCGCGGCACGCGGCGCGGAGGTGCTCGGGACGATCGACGCGGTGCCGGACGGCGACCGGGAGGAGGTGTTCGAGGTCGCCAGGCTGTACGTCCACCCCGACGAGTGGGGCGAGGGGCTCGGCACGCGGCTGGTCGACGTCCTCCGCGAGCGACTCCCCGGCGAGGTCGAGCGCCTCCGGCTGGTCACCCTCGCGGAGAACGACGTCGGGGTCGCCTTCTACGAGGCCTACGGGTTCGAGCGCGTCGGTCGGCGCGTCGAGGCGAGCGGTGGCGAGGAGCACGAGGCGTACGTGTACGAGCTGGCCGTCTGACCGGTCCGGTGCGGGCAGAAGACCCTTACCGGAGGCACCGATACCGCCGGCCATGGTCCCCGAACCGACCGCCGACCGCGGCTGTCCGAAGTGCGGTCACGACGGCACCGACGTCGGGAAGATCTCGACGACCGGCGGCGGCCTCTCGAAGATGTTCGACATACAGACGAACAGCTTCAGGGTCGTCTCCTGTACGAACTGCGGCTACTCCGAGCTCTACCGGGATACCACGTCCGGGTCGAGCGACATCGTCGACGTCTTCCTGGGATGACGGCGACCGGGGCGGCCCTCCTCGTGGTCGTCCTGCTGCTGGCACTGATACTGCCGCTCGGGCTCTACGTCCTCGTGCGGGCCGAACACGACCAGCGCGAGGAGATGGACCGCGAGTCCGCCGAGCGGGCCGCCCGTCGCGACACGCGGGACGGGAACCGCTAGACCGAGATCGTCACCCAGGCGAGGAAGACCGCGATCCCGCCGAGGAGCGTGCTGAGGACGGCGTGGCTGCGGAGCCGGTCGAGCATCGCGTGGGCGTCATCGGAGAGGGCGGCCACGTCGCCGACCTCGCTCCCCTGTTCACAGCGGGGGAGGAAGTCCATCGCGACGTGGAGGAAGACGCCGGCGGCGAAGCCGAAGATCGCCCCCTGTACCACGGGCACCGCGGGCGGGTTCACGAGCGCGGCCGGGATGGCCGTCAGCCCGACGCCGGCGGCGGGGAGCAGCAGCACCGTCACGGGCTTGCCCGCCGAGCGGAGCCGCCGCGCGGCGGCGTAGCCGGCCGGCCCCTTGTGCGAGACGATGGCGAGCCCGAGCAGCAGCCCGAGGTCCGGCATCGTCGCGTAGACGAGGCCGATGATCGCCCCCGCCGAGAGGGCGTGGGCCGAGAGCTGTGCGGCCGTGTCGTCGAACGGCGTGTCCAGGTGCGAGAGCCGGTGGCCGACGGTGTGGGCGCCGTAGCCGACGAGCAGGCCGGCCGCGACGCCGAACCCCCCGACCCGCGGGTCGAGACCGATGGCCTGCGGTAGCAGGAACACCGCCGCCGAGGTGATCATCGCCCCCGCGGCGAGCCCGTAGCCCCACACCAGCCGGTAGGCGTCGTTCGTTCCGGCCGCCCGGGCGCCGAACGGCGCGAACCCGGCCATCGCGGCGAACGCCACCCACGCGATGACCGTCACCTTCCACAGGCCGGACGCGAGTGCGAGCCACGTCAGTCCGGCCAGGACGGCGACGGCTGCCACGCCGACGAGCGAGGGGCGGCCCAGACCCGCGACCGAGACCGACGAGTTCCGTGTCTCCATCGATTGTGAATCTGCCGTCCCGAGATAATAACATTTCGGTCGTCTCCCCGTCCGGGTTAGTAACACCGGGGCGACGCCCGGACGGTGGCTCGCGACGGGGCTCAGCGCGTCGCGGCCTTCCACGTCCGGAGGTCGAGCACCTCCCCGTTCAGTTCCCCCTCGGGGAGACCGGCCGCCCACAGCACCATGTCGGCGACGTCCGCGGGGTCCCGGCCGGGGCCGTTCCCGGTGAGATCCGTCGAGAGTTGACCGGGATCGACGATCCCCACGGGGTACTCGAGTTCGGCGGCGAACTGCCGGGCGACGGCCTCCGCACCCGCCTTCGAGACGGCGTAGGAGCCGAGTCCGGCCTTCGCCTCCCGGGCGACGCTCCCGGAGGGGACGAGCACCCGCGCCCCGTCGTTCAGGTGCGCGAGCGCCTCGCGGACCGTCGTGAAGACGCCGCGGGAGTTCGTACGGACGTGGTCGTCGAACGCGGTGTAGGACTCATCCGCGAGGAGGGTCTCCGTCGGATCGCCGTGGTAGACGCCCGCGTTGGCGAGGACGACGTCGATCCCGTCGCCCTCCCGTGCGGCGGTCTCGACGAACCGTTCGACGTCGAACTCGTCGCGGACGTCCGCGCGGAGCGCCGTGACGCGCCCCCCCTCTGCCTCGATCCCGTCGGCGACGCTCCCGAGCGCCTCGGTGTCCCGGGCACAGATGGCGACGTGTGCGCCCGCGGCGGCGAACCGGCGGGCCGCGGCCGCGCCGAGACCCCGGCTCGCGCCCGTGATGGCGACCGTTCTGCCGTCGTACTCCATACCGGTCGGAGGGCCGGGGGGCGTATCCCGCTTTCCCTGCCGGCAGGGTCGCCCGACGGGGAGCGTCGATCGACGCGGCGGGGGACACCGGACGGCGATCGACGCCGATCCCGTTCGCGGGCCCGCGAACACGCCTCAGCCGACCGGTTCGATCAGCGCCGGCGAGTCGTTCGCCGGGTCGTTCACCGCCGTCGAGACCGGGTAGGCCCGCATCCGGTCGGCGGGGTACGGTTCGAGGAGGTGCCGGGGGTCCTCGGCGGTCAGCCACTCCCGCTCGTGCTCCTCGGGGAGGATCACCGCCATCCGGTGGTGGAGGTCGGCGACGAGGTCGTTGGGCTCGGTCGTGAGGATGGCGAACGTCTCGCGCGGTTCGACCGAGCGGTCCGGACCGCCCTCGCGGAAGTCGCCGAGCCCCGTCTGTTTCTCCGTGGGCCTCCACCGCTCCCAGATGCCGGCCACGGCGAACGGCTCGTCCTCGCCCACCGTGACCCGGTAGGGCCGCTTTCCCGACCCCTCGGTCGTCCACTCGTAGAAGCCGTCCACGAGGACGAGACAGCGGCGGGACTCGTAGGCCGCCGCGAACGACGGCTTCTCGGTCACCGTCTCCGCACGGGCGTTGATGCGCCCGCTCGAGCCGTCGTCGGCCCACGAGGGGATCAGTCCCCACTCCAAGTGTCGGACGCTCCCGGGTTCCTCGTTCGTGATCACGGGGAGGGCCTGACCCGGCGCGGCGTTGTACCGCGGGCGGAATCCCGCCCCGAGGGCCGCGTCGAACCGTGCCTCCAGTCTCTCGGCCGACGCGCAGACGGTGTAGCGGCCGCACATACGACCGGGGAGGGACCGACGGCTCAAAAGCGCGCGCCTCCCGGCGACCCGACACCGGGTCGTGGATTCTAGAACCATTCCGGAGAACCCTGATATGGCCGGGGCGCCCCTCGGTGGGTATGGAGTCACGACGCGCGTTCCTCGCGGCGGGCGCGGGGGGGCTCGCCGCCCTCGCCGGCTGTACCGCGCTCGGCGGTGGCGACGGTGGCGGGGAAGGCGATGGCAGGGGTGGGGGGAGCGACGACGGGACGGGCGCCGCCTCGCCGACGGGGACGTCGACCGGAACCCCCGGAGCGCTCGGCGGGCATCCCGCCGCGGCGGGGATCGACGACCAGCCGACGCTCGGGCCCGCACCGACGGAGGCGACCGCGACGATCGTCGCGTTCGAGGACCCCTCCTGCACCCTCTGTCGCCGGTTCGAGCGGAACACGTTCCCGACGCTGCGGGCCGACTACGTCGAACCGGGCGACCTCTCGTTCGTCTACCGGTGTTACCCCGTCGTCTACCCGTGGGGGGAGCCGGCGGTCCAGGCGCTCGAGTCGACGTTCGCCGCGAGCGAGTCGGCGTTCTGGGCACTGAAGGACCACTACTACGCCGAGCAGGACGCGTTCGGGACCGAGAACGTGTTCGAGCGGACCGGGACGTTCCTCGCCGAGGAGACCGAGGTCGACGCGGCGAGCGTCGTCGAGGACGCCCGGAACGGACGCCACGACGCGGCCGTGCAGGCCGACATCGAGGCGGCCCGGGCCGCCGAGGCCGGCGGCCAGACGCCGATCTTCTACCTCTTCCGCGACGGAGCGTTCCGGACGAAGGTGCAGGGGCCACAGGGCGCGGACGTGTTCGCCGCGGCGCTGGAGCTCTGAGATGGGGGTCGGGACACGCGTCGTCCGGCGGCTCCCGGCCCGGCGGGCGGACTGGCGGCTGATGGGCCGGACGGCGAGGCTGGTCCTCGGCGGGCCGGGCTACGCCCTGCTGGCGCTCCTGACCGCGTTCGCCGGCCTCTCGCTGTTCGTCCTCTCGCTCAACACCGCGCTCGCCGGCTTCGCGCTCGCAGGCGACCTCGCGCTCGGCGCGCGGCTCCGTGTCCTCGTCGGGCTCTACCCGTTCGTCGGGAGCGCCTACGGTCCGCTCCAGGGGACACTGCTGGTACTCGTCTCGCTCCTGCTCGGCGTCGACGTCTCGATGGCGACCTACCACTTCCGCGAGCACCGCGTCACCGTCGAGGCGAGTGGGGCGAGCGCCCTCGGCGTCCTCCTCGCGACGCTCGGTGCCGGCTGTGCCGCCTGCGGCGTGCCGATCCTCCTGGGGGTCCTCTCGCTGCTCGGCATCCCCTCGGCCGCGCTCCTGCTCCCGTTCGACGGCCTCGAGTTCGCCGCCCTCGCGGCCGTCGTGCTGGTCCTCTCCATCCACTGGCTCGCCGACGGGATGCGCGGCGGGGAGATCCGGGGCTGTCCGGTCGACCTGTAGTTCAAGTGATTCGCGCCCGGTCGACCGGGTATGGGAGCGCCGCTCACGACCGCGGACTGGGATCGGCTCCTCGACGAACTCCGGGAGTTCGCCGGCGAGCGGAACGTCGAGGTCGAGGACGGCGTCGCACACGCGAAGCTGGGGGACGGCCACGTCGAACTGTCCCGCGAGGGTCGGGTCCGGACGGGGATGCCGCTCCACGGCTTCGAGGCCGACGACGGCGTCGAACTGGAGTTCGACCACGGGCGGGGGCGGCTCCACGTCCGGAGGGAGGGGGTCGACTACACGTTCCGGCGGCCGTAGTCCGGTTCGGAGCGCCGTCCCGGGGTTCCGAGTGGCTCCGTTTCGGTCGTGGATACCGCCTCGAACGGCCCGCCCGACGGTGTCATTCGGTGGGGCGGCGCAGGTGGGTCCGAAGGGGGAGTGTCCGTCGACGAACGGGATCACGCGACCTTCGGGTGGGCCCTGCCGTCGGACCCCGGCGGTGATCGACGACCACTTCCGCCGTGCCGGGCAGGAGTTTAAACCCGAGGACGCCCAAGACCCCGGCGAGAGAGGCGCATGGCCGAGGACGAGCCGACGTTCGTGACCGCCGCCGAACTCCGCGAGCGCGAGGCGCGGGCGGCCGTCGAATCGGGGTCGGGACCGGCGGACGGGGCCGGCGGGACGGGGGCCGACGAGTTCGCCATCCCCGCCCGCCCGGACCGGCGCTACCCCCGGAACGGCGGCGTCGAGTACGTCGGCGGCACCGTCTTCTCCTTCCACCCCGGCGTCGAACGGGGGGAGGAGGAGCTGGCGGCGCTGCTCGTGTCGGTGCTGGACGCGGGGTCGTACCGCTACGGCGACTGGTTCGACCTGCCGATGCCGCTCTACCTCGTCCACGACGACGCCACCCACGACACGTTCCGCGTCGCGGTCAGGGACGGCCGCGTCGAGGTCCACGTCCTCCCCGAGACCGGCCCCGAGGGGGTGCGGGCGCTCCACGACCGCCTCGCGGACGCCACGGACGACGGGCCGTTCGAGTGGACCGTCGAGCGCCGCGTCGAGGAGCCGTAGACCCGTGTGCGCGGGCGGGACGCCCCGAGCCCGGACGTGACCGCACCCCTCCGGGACCGTGTCGGGACGACCCCCGGGGTCGGCGGGGACACCGCGTCGGGGATGCGGTGGGGTTTTCCCGGTCGGCCACCGCCTCCCGGCATGACGCGAATCGAGGACGGGAACCTCGGCAGCGCCCGGGTGTCCGGCACCCGGGAGTCGGTCATCCGCGAGATGACGCGCGAGGCCCACCGCCACGACGCGATCAACCTCTCGCAGGGCATCCCCGACGAGAGCGAGACGCCACAGCGGGTGAAGGAGGCCGCGGTCGAGGGGGTCGCCGAGGCGAGCCAGTACACCATCACCTGGGGGCTGCCGGCGCTCCGGGAGGCGGTCGCCGAGCGGTACGCCGACTGGAAGGGCGTCCACTACGACCCCACACGCGAGGTCACGGTCACGACGGGGACCAGCGAGGCCGTCGTCTCGACGATGCTGGCGCTCTGTGACCCCGGCGACGGCGTGATCTACTTCGAGCCGACCTACGAGTCGTACATCCCGGCGACGCAGTTCGCCGAGGGACGGCCGCTGCCGATCGACATCACCGACGGCCTGGCGATCGAGGAGCGGCCGCTCCGCGAGGCCGCGGCCGAGGCGTCGATGCTCGTGTTGAACCACCCCCACAACCCCACCGGGACGGTGTTCACGCCCGAGGAGCTGGAGCTGGTCGCCGAGGTCGCCCGCGAGGAGGACCTGATCGTCGTCACCGACGAGATCTACGAGCACATCGTCTACGCCGACGACTACCGGAGCCCCGTCGAGGTCGGCGACCTCGCCGAGCGGACGGTCGTCTGCACGGGGCTGTCGAAGACCTACAGCGTCACGGGCTGGCGGGTGGGCTTCGCGCTCGCACCGGAGCCGCTGTCCGCACAGCTCCGGAAGGTCCACGACTACACGACCATCTGTGCGCCGACCCCCTTCCAGCACGCCGGCGTCGAGGCGCTCTCGATGCCCGAACGCTACTACGACGACCTCGCGGCATCCTACCGGGAGCGCCGGGACCTGCTCTGTGCGGGTCTGCGCGAGGTGGGCCTCGACCCGGTGGTGCCGGACGGCGCCTACTACGTCGTCGCGCGCTACCCGACCGACGAGGCGGACGCGGCGTTCGCGAAGCGGCTGGTCCGGGAGGCCGGCGTCGCCACGGTACCGGGGAGCAGCTTCTACACCGAGGCCGAGGACAGCGACTGGGTGCGCTTTACCTTCTCCCGGGACGAGGCGACGATCGAGGAGGCGCTCGCCCGTCTGGAAGCCGGGCGCTGGTGGTGAGCGGGCGGGACGGGTCGCCGGAGGCCGGCGGCGAGCCGGTGGCCCCCCGGCGCGTGTCCGCGACGCGCCCGTCGGGCCCCACGCCCGCCTCGGGGAACCCACAACCCACTTGTCACCCCCACCCCTCCGACGTGGCATGACCGTCTCGCGTGTGGTCGAACTCGAGGGGCACATCATCGACTCCGGGATGATGCAGGCCGCGTTCGGCATCGTGATGGACCTCGGCGGGTCCTTCGACGTCGAGGAGTTCCGGGTGGGCCGCTCGAAGACCGAGCAGTCCTACTGCCGGATGACCGTCTCGGCCGACGACCCCCAGCACCTCCAGTCGATCCTCCACGAGCTCCACCAGAACGGCGCGAACCCGGCGGACCCGAAGGACGCCGACCTGGTGCCCGCGCCCCGTGACCAGGTCGTCCCCGAGGGGTTCTACTCCACGACCAACCACCCGACGGACATCCGCGTCGACGGCGAGTGGGTCACCGTCGAGCGGATCGAGATGGACTGTGCGGTGGTGGTGGAGCTGAACGGTGACGGTACCCCTGCCCGCGCGTACACGAAGGTCCTCAACGCCATCGAGGAGGGCGACCGGGTCGTCACCGGCGAGGCCGGCATCCGCGTCCGTCCCCCGGAACGCCCCCGCGGGAAGGAGGGCGCGTTCGGCTTCATGCAGGGGGGCGTCTCCGCCGAACGCCCCTCGGAGTCGACCATCGAGCGGATCGCCGACGCGATCGTCGAGACCCGCGAGGAGGGCGGGGAGGTGCTCGCGGTGCCGGGGCCGGCGCTCATCCACTCCGGCGCACGGGAGGACCTCGCCAGGCTCGTCCGCGAGGGGTACGTGACGATGCTCTCGGCGGGCAACGGCTTCGCCGTCCACGACCTCGAACGGGACCTCTACGGCACCTCGCTCGGCGTCGACACGGAGTCGCTCGACCACGCCCGGAAGGGTCACAAACACCACATCTACACCATCTCGGAGATCATCCGCTCCGGATCGATCCCCGAGGCCGTCGAGGACGGGACCATCGAGTCGGGCGTGATGTACGAGTGCGTGGAGAACGACGTCCCGTGGGTCCTCGCGGGGTCGATCCGCGACGACGGGCCGCTTCCCGACACCGTAACCGACGCGGTGGAGGCACAGAACGCCATCCGCGAGCAGGCCCACGAGGCCGACCTCGTGCTGATGCTCTCGACGCTGTTGCACTCGGTCGCGGTCGGCAACTGCCTCCCCTCGACGACCCGGGTGGTCTGCGTGGATATCAACCCCGCGACCGTGACCCAGCTGCTCGACCGCGGGAGCGCACAGGCCGTCGGGATGGTCACCGACATCGGGACGTTCGTGCCGGTGCTCGCCGAGAAGATCACGGGGACCGAGTAGTCGGTCATCCGAACTCACGGGGACCGAGTCGACGATCCTCCGAACTCACGGGGACCGAGTCGACGGTCCTTCGGACCGGCCCGATCCGCCGGCACCGACCGAAGCCGGGGCGATCCGACCCGAACGGCCCCGCTCAGACCCCCTCGACGGTCCGGCGGAACTCGGTGACGTGCTCGCGGGCCTCCTGGATCGTCGCCGCGACGTCCGGGTCGACATCGCCCGCGATCTCGTCGAGCTTCAGCAGGACGGTCGCCAGCCGGCCGTGGTCGGGGTCGCGGTCGGCGCCGGCCATCCGGTCCAGGCGGTCGGCGAACGCGTCGAGTCGTTCCGCCGGGTCACCGCTCGTCCGATCGGCGGCGTCGGCGAGCAGGTCGCTCGCCGTTCCGAGGTGCTCGCGGCTCATACGCGAGCGGTTCACACCCGGCGAGAAAAGCGTTGCGGGGTCGTGTGCCGGCGTACCGTACGAGGGGTCACGCCACCCGCCGGAGCCGTGTCACTCCCCCCGGGTCAGCGGAACGCACACCACCGGGAGTTCGGCCGAGAGCAGGAGGTCCTGGGCGGTCGAGCCGAAGACGAGCTTCCCGGTCGGGGAGCGCTTGCGGATGCCGACGACGATCTCGTCGACGTCGTAGTCGGCGGCGAACTCCATGAGATCCTCCTGCGGGCTGTTCCCGCGGACGAGCTGGTGGCCGTCGACCTCGACGCCCGACTCCTCGAGGACGTCGAGGGCGTCCCGGCCCGCCCGGACGTCCTCCTCCGAGGTCCGGTCGCCGCCGGGGAGGGAGTTGACCGCGTAGACGGTGTCGCCCTCGACGGCCCGGCCCTCGATGTACGCCGCCAGTCGTTCGCTGCTCTCCACGGAGTCGGTCCCGACGAGGTAGGTCGTCATGGACGGGGCTACCCGGGGGCGTGACTTAAAACCGGCCGGTGGTTTCGCGTCGACGGGAACGGCGGAGCGCGGCGAGCGTCGACCGCCCGACGCCGGGGACGCCGAACCGGCGGCCGGCACGGGACACCCGGCCCGGGGCGTGTCTATTTACCGACGCGCGGTGTGAGCGCGTCCATGGAGCCCCGGAACTTCCTCTTCTGTTCGCTGGACGCGGCGCTCATCGGCGACATCGCGTGGCAGGTCTCGAGGGAGGGCCACGGCGTGAAGTACTACATCGAGGCGGAGTCGGACAGGGAGATCGCCGACGGGTTCGTCCCCAAGACCGACGACTGGCGGGCCGAACTCGACTGGGCGGACGTGGTGGTCTTCGACGACGTCTGGGTGGGCGACTCGATCGGCACCGGCGAGATCGCCAGGGAGCTCCGCGAGGACGGCCACGCGGTCGTCGGAGGGACGCCGAACACAGACAGCCTCGAGGACGACCGGGGCTACGCGATGGAGATCCTCGAAGCCCACGGCGTCAACACTATCGAGCACCACGTCTTCGAGGACTTCGACGCCGGCATACAACACGTCCAAGAGAACCCTGCACCGTACGTGATCAAACCGCTCGGAGAGGTGCAGAACGTCAAGCGACTTCTCTACGTCGGGAATGAGGACGATGGCAGTGACGTCGTCGACGTCCTTCGTGCTTACAGGAAAGCGTGGGGGCACCGCATGAAGGGGTTCCAGCTCCAGCGGAAGGTCGAGGGCGTGGAGATCGCCATCTGCGGGTTCTTCGACGGTGAGCGGTTCATCGACCAGGTCAATTTTAATTTCGAGCACAAGAAATTGTTCCCGGGGAACATCGGCCCGTCGACGGGCGAGATGGGTACGTCGATGTTCTGGGGCGGCCGAAACAAACTGTTCGAGGAGACGTTCGGGAAGCTCGAAGGCTGGCTCGCCGAGGAGGGCTACGTCGGGAGTATCGACATCAACTGTATCGTCAACGAGACCGGCATCTACCCGCTGGAGTTCACCCCACGATTCGGCTATCCGACGATTGCACTACAGGAGGAGTCGTTCGAATCCCCGACCGGGCAGTTCTTCTACGACCTGGCCCACGGAAACGATCCCGAACTGGAGGTCCACAACGGCTACCAGATCGGTGTGCGCGTCGTCCTGCCGCCGTTCCCGTTCGACGACGAGAGGACGTACGACGAGAACTCTCGCAACGCCGCGGTCGTCTTCCAGACCGAGAGCCGTGAGGGAATCCACCTGGAGGACACGAAGAGGATCGACGGACAGTGGCGCGTCGCAGGCGAGAGCGGCATGCCCCTCGTCGTCACCGGGAAAGGAGACACGATGCAGAACGCCCGCGAACAGGCCTACGAGCGCGTGGACAGCATCGTCATCCCGAACCTCTACTACCGCGACGATATCGGCGAACGCTGGGTCGACGGTGACGGTGACCGGCTACAGGCCTGGGGATACCTCGGGCCGTAGGTCGCCCCCGGCGCCCAGTATCAGCAAAGAAATACGAACGGCGATATCGGCCACGGGTGGTCGGATCCGCTACCGCCCGCAGAACCCCCGAAATCGGCAATAAGCACCGCAGGTGGCGGGTTCGAGGTACAAACACATAAGACGCCGCCTCGCGTAGATGTCGGTAGCGAATGGTAGACAGTTCCCAGCTCGCCGAGAGCAAGTCCATCCACCGGCGGACCGGGCGGACGTTCTACTACGCCACCCGTCTGCTCCCCGAGCGGGTCCGGCGTGCGACCTACGTCCTCTACGCGTTCTTCCGTATCGCCGACGAGGTGGTGGACAACGCCGACGGGATGTCCTCCGAGGAACAGCGCCGCCGTCTGGAGGAGATCCGCGACGCGGCGCTGGGCCGCGTGGGGACCGACGACCCCGTGCTGGCGGCGTTCGCGGAGATCCGCGAGGAGTACGACATCCCCGAGGCGGAGGTCGAGGTGTTCGTCGACGCGATGCTGACGGACATCACCAAGTCCCGCTACGAGAGCTACGAGGAGCTGGAGGCGTACATGCGTGGCTCGGCGTCCGCGGTCGGCGTGATGATGACGTACGTGATGCTCCCCGGGAACCCCGAGCCCGCCATCGACCGGGCCCGCGCGCTCGGCGAGGCGTTCCAGCTCACCAACTTCCTCAGGGACGTCCGCGAGGACGTCCTCGACCGGGGCCGGATCTACGTCCCCCTGGAGACGCTCCGGAGCCACGGCGCGACCGAGCGACAGGTCGAGGAGCTGCGGTACGACGAGTCGTTCGCCGCCGCGATCCGCGAGGAGCTCGCGCGGGCCGAGTCGCTCTACCGCGAGGGCGTCGCCGGGATCGAGTACCTCCCCGAGGGGTGTCAGCTCCCGGTGCTGACCGCCGCCGTCCTCTACGCCGACCACCACCGGCTCATCCGCGAGCGGGACTGCGACGTCCTCGCGGAGACGCCGTCGCTGTCGCGACGTCGGAAGCTCTCGCTCGTCGCGCGGACCTGGCTCCACTGGCGGTGGCAGAAGGACCCCGAGGCGGTCTTCGCGAAGGTCAGCGCCGTCCCGAGCGCCGCCGCGACCCGGCACGGCCCCGACCACGGCGAACCCTCCGTCGCCCGGTAGGAACGTCAGGTCGACCGCTCCCGCTCTCGTTCCCGTCGCCCCACGGGGTCCGCCGATCCGCCGGGACCGGCGGGACCGTCACCCCCACCGGCCGAGGCCGGGGACGGTCCCGCCGACGGTGAAGTCGAAGCGGTCGGTGTAGAGGAGACCGGCGCCGAGCGCCGCCGCGACGAGCACGGGGAGCCAGTTGCCGAAGAAGGCGTTGATCGACCCCCAGAGGACGACGAAGGAGACGAGGTCGTCGAGCATGAACTCCGTGTCGCGGAGTCGCTCGGTCAGGGCGGGCCGGTCGAACGACAGGTCGAACGCCAGCACCGCGACGGTCGCCGAGAGCACCCACCCCGCGTAGTTCGAGAGCGGGACACCGTAGAAGGCGCCGCCGCCCTCGTAGGTCCAGAAGGTCAGCGCCACGGCGCCGGGGTCCAGCACGAGGTCGATCGCGATGACCGTCCCGACGGTCGAGAGCAGTCGGACGGGCGTCGATCCCGCCCGGTCGCCCAGGAGCAGGAGCACCAGCAGGTAGGCGTTGAGCACCAAGGGGAAGAAGAACACCGGGAGGCCCACCGGGACCAGCCCGAACAGCATCGGGCCCAGGTCGATGCCGTACTCGAAGGGGCCGTACGGGTAGCCCGTGGTGACGCCGAGGAGTTCGATGCCGTAGGCGTAGACGGTCAGGAGAGCGACCCCGACGGCGGCCCGGCGGTCGACCAGCGGCGCGACGCCGGCGATCAGCGGCAGGCGCATCACGAGCGTCCCCAGGAGGATGAGGTAGGGGTTGAACGAGAGCGGGTCGGGGAGGAGTGCCTCCGCCGAGGCGACGAGCAGCACGGCGCCGACGGCGGGGAAGACGACGGCGATGGTGAACCGGTTCTCGCGGACGAGTTCGTCGAGCGCCCGTTCGACCTCCGCCCGCGTGCGGGGGAGCGCCCGTTCGCCGACCGCGGCGTCCGCCTCAGCCATACAGGAGCACCCACAGCCCGGCCATCGTGATCAGCATCCCCGTCACGGTGTTGATGATCGGGTACCACCAGTAGGCGTCGTTCACGTCCACGTCCGAGAAGACGATGCCGAACACGAGCAGTGGGTAGAGAAGGAGGAGTACGGTGAAGAAGGGGTGGACGGTGACGAAGACGGCGGCGGCCAGCAGCCACGTCGTCGCGCAGTAGAGGTAGGTGTCGAACTCGCCGAGTTCGGTCGCGGTCGTCCGGATGCCGGCCTCGCGGTCCGGTTCGATGTCCGGGATGGCCGAGAACGTGTGCATCCCCATCGTCCAGAGCCAGCCGCCGGCGACGGCGCCCATCGGGGGGAGCGAGCCCTCGATGGCCGTCCACGCGATCACCCCCGGGAGGATGTAGAGCCCGTTCGAGACCGAGTCGAAGAACGGCACCGTCTTGAACCGCAGCGGGGGCGCCGAGTACTCCGTCGCGAGGAAGAGGTACAGCAGGGCGACGAACGCGGCGCCGTACGCCCCCCGCAGCGCGAAGAAGGGGACGAACGCGAGCCCGGCGAGCCCGCAGAGCACGACGACGAGCAGCACCAGCCGCGAGCCCTCGTAGCGGACCTCCCGGCCCTCCTTCTTCGGGTTCTCGGCGTCGACGTCGGCGTCGAACACGTCGTTGATGCCGTAGAGGTAGACGTTCGCGGGGAGGAGGAAGTAGCCGAACAGGACCAGCGCGAGGGGGGAGAACAGTTCGGCGACGCCGTCGGCGGCGAACGTCACCCCGACGACGACGGGCCCCGCGAGGTAGAGCCAGAACCGCGGCCGGGAGAGCCGCAGCAGGTAGCCGACGGGGGTCTCCTCGGAGGGGAGCACGCGGTCGAGCGGGATGACGTCGGTGAGCGACATGCCGGGTCAGGAGGCGTCCTCGATCACGGCGTCGGCGGTGTGCTGGCCGGCGATGAGACACATCGGGACGCCGATCCCGGGGGTCGTGTACGAGCCGGTGAAGTAGAGCCCGGGGACCTCCTTCGAGCGCCTGTCGGGTCGCAGGAGCGCCGTCTGGGTCAGCGTGTGGGCGAGCCCGAGCGCCGTCCCGCGCATCGAGTGGTAGCGAGCCGCGAAGTCGGAGACGCTGAACTGCTCCTCGAAGACGATCCGGTCCCGGAGGTCGACGCCGGTGTTCTCGGCGACGTCGGCGAGGATCTTCCCGCGGTAGGCGTTCCGGGTCGCCTCCGAGTCCTCCAGTCCGGGGGCGATGGGCACCAGCACGAACAGGTTCGAGTGGCCCTCGGGAGCGACGGTGTCGTCGGTCGCCGAGGGGACACACAGGTAGTACGCGGGGTCCTCGGGCCAGGCCGGCCGGTCGAAGATCTGCTCGAAGTGCGGGTCCCAGTCGGTCGGCAGGACGAGCGTGTGGTGGGCGAGCGGGTCGACGTCGCCCTCGACGCCCAGGTACATGAGGAACGCCGATGGGGCGTACGTCTTCGACTCCCAGTAGGACTCGCCGTAGCCGCGGAGGTGCTCGGGGAGGAGCTCCCCCTCGGTGTGGGCGTAGTCGGCGTCGCTCACCACGCGGTCGAACCGGAGCCGGTCGCCGGTCTCGGTGTGGGCGCCACCGTCGGCGGTGGCGACGGCCGCCTCGGGCCCCGCCAGTCCGGCCCCGCTCGATGCGAGTTCGAGCTCGAACCCCGACCGGCGGGTGATGATCTCGGTCACCTCGGCGTTCGTGCGGTAGTCGACGCCCAGCTCGCCGCCGAGTTCGACCAGCGCGTCGACGACGGCGCCGATGCCACCCTCGGGGTAGTAGACACCGAGGTTGAAGTCGACGTGGCTCATCATGTTGTACAGCGCCGGCGTGTTCTTCGGCGACCCCCCGAGGAACACCAGCGTGTACTGCATGATCTGCTGGAGCTTCGGGTGATCGAAGTAGTCCGAGACGTAGTCGTCCATCTTCCCGACGAGCCGCAGGCCGATGGGCGCCGCCCGCATCACGTCGAGGTCGACCCAGTCCCGGAGTCGGGGGCGGTCCTCGTAGACGAACCGGTTCATCGCCACCTCGTAGTGGGTCTCGGAGGTGTCGAGGTACTCCCGGAGCGCCTCGCCGGCGCCGGCCTCGTAGGACTCGAACGTCTCGACGTTCGCCTCGATGTCGGGCACCATGTCGACCCGGTCCCCGTCCTTGAAGAAGATCCGATAGTGTGGGTCGAGCCGCTGGAGGGTGTAGTAGTCCTCGGGGGCGCGATCGAAGTGCGAGAAGAACCGCTCGAAGACGTCGGGCATCAGGTACCACGAGGGACCCATGTCGAAGCGGAACCCGTCGGCCTCGAGACGGGAGGCGCGGCCGCCGAGCTGCTCGTTCTTCTCGAGGACGGTCACGTCGGCGCCGGCGTCGGCGAGGTAACAGGCCG
>Ga0207797_1000649_pt1 | contig 26595 bp, 20 predicted proteins | sample PRCRCaboRojoPR_6_FD_187275 | JGI IMG/M metagenome (GOLD analysis project Ga0207797, IMG submission 187275) | Marine sediment microbial community from Cabo Rojo, Puerto Rico - PR CR 10% Liquid 1 (SPAdes) | ecosystem: Environmental > Aquatic > Marine > Coastal > Sediment | place: Cabo Rojo, Puerto... | reverse complement strand
ACCAGAGCCCTTACATTCCAACTTTGAGCTCTCCGATGACCTTCCAGGCGGAAGAATTGGGAGTGGGGATCAACCCGCGGGGGAAGATCTATATCGCTCCTTCTCTTTCCGGCTACGTGGGGGCTGACGTCGCGGCGGGCGTCCTTTATACGGAGATGTACAAGGACTCCTCTCTGGACCTTTTGGTCGATATCGGCACTAACGGCGAGATGGTCATCGGAGACGGGCAGCGCCTGGTAGCCGCATCGACCGCCGCCGGCCCCGCTTTCGAAGGGGCCAACATCGAACAGGGTATGACGGCCCGAGAAGGGGCTATCTCTCACGTATTCCTAGAAAACGGCAAGTTGGAAATAGAAGTGATAGAGGGACGGCGACCGTTGGGCCTCTGTGGATCCGGATTGGTCGACGCCGTAGGGGAATTACGGGCCGAAGGTCTGATCGCGGCCAACGGGACCTTCGTCAAAAGCGAGAATGCCCCGCTGAGGGACAAGCTGATAGAAATCGAAGATCATCTGGCCTTTCTACTTCATGATACTAAAAGACCCGTATTTATTACTCAGCGGGACGTGAGGGAACTACAGCTGGCCAAGGGTTCCATTCGGGCCGGCATAGAAATATTGCTCGACGAATTTGAGGCCGATTACCGCGACCTGGACCACATTTATCTTGCCGGAGCCTTCGGCAATTACTTGCGCAAAGAAAGCGCTTTGAATATCGGATTGTTGCCGCCGGTGAAGAGGGAAAAAATAGTCTCGGTAGGCAATGCGGCCGGCCAGGGGGCCAAGTTGGCTTTGATCAATCGGACTGAACGTGATTATATAAAGGAGATAGCCCGCCGCACGCGCTACCTTGAACTTTCCTTTCGGGGAGACTTCACCGATAAGTTCATGTCTTCGATGCAGTTCCCCCGATCAGATTCGTGAAACCGTAGTTTGCATCTCCCATAGTTTCTTAAACAGGCCGTCTTCCTTTTCCAGCAGTTCCTCATGGGTTCCCTGTTCCACTAGACGGCCGTCTTCGAGTACGATCAGCCTATCGGCGTTTTTCAGTGTCGATAATCGGTGAGCGATGACGAAGGTCGTTCTTCCTTCGATCAACCTGTCTATCGCCGTTTGGATCTTCTCCTCGGTCTCCGTATCGACTGCGGAAGTGGCTTCATCCAGGATCATGATCGGGGCATCCTTTAGGATTGCTCGGGCTATAGAGATCCTCTGTCGTTCTCCGCCGGAGAGCCCCACGCCCCTTTCTCCGACTTGAGAATCATATCCCAGTGGTGATTCCATGATAAACTCATGGGCATTGGCCAGCTTGGCCGCCTTGATTATCTCTTCCCGATCCACGTCATCTACCCCGTAGGAGATATTGTCCGCTATCGTGCCGTAAAACAGGAAAGGATGCTGGGCGACTATGCCGATCTTTCTCCGCAGAAACTGCAGGTCGAAGTCTTTGATATTTTTCCCGTCCAGTTTGATTTCCCCCTCTTTGACGTCGTAAAATCGAGGAATTAGGTTGACGAAGGTCGTCTTTCCCGCCCCGGTCGGACCGACTAGGCCGATCGTCTCGCCGGGTTCGACTTCCAAGTTGATCTCCGACAACACTTCGCTTTCTTGGCCCGCCTCGTACTGAAAGCTGACGTCTTCAAAGGTCACTTGTCCCCTTACCTCTCTTCCCGATTGCGAGGATGGGGAAGAAAGCTCCATCTCCGGCTCTATATCGAGTACGCTGAAGACCCTCTCTGCCGAGGTGATAGCGCTTTCGAACTTTCCGCTGAGCCGGGCCAAAGCCTTGATCGGGTTGAAGAACTTCCACATATAGCTGACGAAGGCGACTAGCGTTCCCAGCGTCAACAGGCCCGTATTCATCAGGACGTTATATCCTCCCCAAATCCAGATGATCAATGCCCCCAGCGCCGTGCTGAAAGTCATCGCGGGCCTGAAAAAGCTTCTCGCTTTGGCCGCGTCCAGCCGGGAAGAGAATACTTCTTCCAATTGATCGTCGAACTTCCTTATTTCTTCGTTTTCCTTGGTGAATGCCTTGACCACCTTGACTCCCGGTATCGTATCGCCCAAGATTGCCTTCATCGTACTCACTCGCCGCCAGACCCGGTGAAAGACCTTGTGAATCTTGTTGGCGAAGACTACCGTGAGAAACATCACTAGAGGGACCGGAGCCAGGGCCATCAAGGCCAGTTGCCAATTCATTGTAAATAAAATTACTACGATGCCTATCACTTTGAAGAGGTGGTTTAAGGTTTGCTGTAGTCCCTGCGTCAGGAAACGGCGGACCCGGGCCGTGTCCGTCGTCACCCGGTTCATGATCTTACCCGTCCTGTTCTTGTCGTAGTAGTTCATATTTAACTTCTGAATATGGGAAAAAACCTTGCTCCGTAAATCGAGGGTGATTCTTTGCCCCAACCAGCTCATCACGTAGGTACGCAAGCCGCGGAATAAGGCTCTGAAGACGTAGACGCCGATCAAGGAACCGATCAGGACAGTGAACAAGGTCACATTACGGTTGGGAAAGACCGAGTCTATCATCAGCCGGGTAATGTAGGGTGGAGCCAGATTGAGCACCGTCAGCCCTAAAAGCAGTAGCAAGGCTACTCCCGCCTGCTTCCAGTAAGGTTTGAGGTACTGAAACATCCGGCTGAGCAGCCTTTCCTTGGAGGCACATTGCGGACAGATGTCCATCCCTTCCGGCAGTCTGCCGCCGCAGATGGGGCAGCGGTCCTCGTAGGCCAGTCTCTCCCGAGTCGTGGATTCCAAGTCTTCTTCTACGCCCTCTTCTCCCTGCAGTTCCTCTATCTTGTCACTTACCCACTCGAATCGCTGAGTGTAGGAGAGGGAGAACCTGATCAAATCTTTGCTTCCTCCGCCGATCAGCTTCGCTTCCAGAAAGGCGTTGCCCACGTAGCGTTTAAGCGAGATTTCCTCGATAGCTTCCAGGGGCAGGGAACGGTAATCGACGTTTTCCGCCCCTTGCTCCTCCTCGTCGGGAGGGGAAAAAGCCACCACCCTCACGTCCGTGACGAAGAGCCAATCTTCCTCAAAGTAGCCCTCTAGGTTGAGGTCGCTGCGAGCTATGAGTTGCGGTTCCTCCCCTTCGAGTACTTCTTCCGCCTTTTCTTCGATTGCCTCGGGAATCTCCTCCAATCTCTGTTTCGCCATTCCTTCGCTTACTCTATCCGCGCTCCGGTTCATCTGAAGATCACTCTGTTATGGTTGTATAAGAAATGTTTTCAAGTTTTTATATAAAAAGGAGTTTGACTATCTTGATCCCGTTCAGCTAGATTTCGGTATGGAGTATTTTTTGACTTCTCTGGTCCAATTGGGTATGGTCGGGAATTTCGTAGCGGTTACCGTCTTTGTCCTCCACTATTATCCTGTTATTGGGCAATCGTTTTACGTCTCTTCTGCGGCTTTCCACTTCAAAAGATCTCTCCCCTTTTTTCGTATCGACATTCCAACGGTGACCGGAGATCCCGAAGCCTTCCTCGATACTTTTGACGGCCGTCACCTCGGGCATGAAATAGATCTTTTCCAGGGTCGTTTTTAGCACCTGGTAGGACTTTTGTTCTAAGTCTTGGGGGCTATTTAACATGCCCAGTTCCTCTTTGTCTCCGTCCTCTCCCTGGACAAATCGGACGCATTCCATCACTCCGCTGAGCGGAAAGGCCGATTCCGGCCTTACTCTTTCGTATTTCTCGCCACGATCGAGAATCTTTAACTTGATATGTCCTCCTTCTCCCGATTCCAATTCCAAATCTCTCGGATCCAGATTGTCGATCTCTTCCTCGTTCACCTCGGTCTGTTCCTCGTCCGTCCGAGTTTCTTCCCTCTCTATCTTCACTTCTTTTGTGTCTACTTTCATTTTCTTACCTCCTAGACGATCATGGTGCAAGTAGACGCTCGCGAAACTTGTTCGGGGTCGCCAAATATCCAAATGTAAAAATGGAAAGAATTGACTTTTTAGGTATGTTGTTCAGATAACGGATATGTTCAGGGGATGTGGACATCTGGGAGATCCTGATCTAATAGGCTATCCCGGATCAGTTCTCCCTTTAATCTCGAGCCTTGCCACTTCTTCGCGCTTCTATAGCTGGGATCCGTTCTGAGTTAGTGTAGAAGCCGAATGAGGTGGAATTGTGAATCCCTCCTGCCAGTTTTTTGCTTTTCGCTGTCGTTTTTCGCGCTTTGACGGTCTGCCGTCGCGTATCTTTTACGCGATGAGAGCGAAGACGTCAAGGGGTATCGAAAATAGTTTTTGTAAGCTCTGAGGGTCCCTTTAAAATCAACAGGAAAACTGGGCTAAAACCTTATTGCCTTGCGATCTTTGACCGAAAAAGATATCATTTAATGTTTGCGTTTAAGCGATGAAACCCCTTGCTATCTTTGGATATTTTTCGTCTAACCGTCAATTTGGGACGAGCTTTTTCAACTTTAACCTTGGAGCAAAAGGAAATATTACAGGGTGAGAAAATGAGCGAAATTCAAACTGCCTATATAGAAGAGGAAATGGAAGAGTCTTACATTAACTATGCCATGAGCGTAATTCGGGGAAGGGCGATCCCGGACGTGCGTGATGGTTTGAAACCCGTACAGAGACGGATCTTGTACGGCTTACACGATCTAGGTCTTACTCCGGACAAGTCTCACAAGAAATCCGCCCGAATAGTGGGAGAGGTGCTCGGCAAGTACCATCCTCACGGCGATCAAGCGGTATATGACACTATGGTCAATATGGCCCAGGAGTTCTCTTTTCGTTATCCTCTAGTGGACGGTCAGGGTAACTTCGGCTCGATCGATGGAGATGCGGCTGCCGCTATGCGCTATACGGAGGCCCGGCTGGCTTCCATTAGCGAAAGCTTCTTGGATGAATTGAATGAGGAGACGGTCGACTTCCAGCCCAACTTCGACGACTCGCTGGAGGAACCCATCGTCATGCCGGCCAAGCTACCCAGTCTGTTGCTAAACGGTGCGTGGGGCATCTCCGTGGGAATGACGACCAAGGTGCCCGCTCATAATTTGACCGAAGTGGTAGAGGGGTTGATCTATTTGATAGACAACCCTCAAGCTTCCCTGGAGAATCTGATGAAGTATATCAAGGGGCCGGATTTTCCCACCGGTGGCATTATCTTGGGCCGGGACGGTATTGAAAACGCCTATCGCACGGGCAAGGGCAGGATTAGGATGCGGGCACGGACGAAGATCGAGGGGGAGCGGATAATCATCACCGAGATCCCTTTTCAGGTGAAAAAATCGACCATCATCGAGCGGATCGCGGACAAAACTAAGGACGGAACGATCGAGGGGATATCGGACGTCAGGGACGAGTCCGATCGGGACGGAATGCGGATAGTAATTAGTTTGAAACGAAATGCCGAACCCGAGGTCGTGCTCAACTGTCTATTCAAGTATACGCCGTTGGAGCGGACTTACGGAGCCAATTTTACCGTCATCGTCGACGGCAATCCCCGTCGCCTCTCGCTTAAAGAATTGCTCAACTTCTTTATCGATTTCCGGCGCCAGGTGGTACGCCGCAGGAGCCAGTACAGACTAAAACAGGCCAAGGAGCGAGCTCATATACTGGAGGGACTGCGCACGGCCTTGGAAAACAGCGAACGGATCATCGAGCTGATCAGGAGCGCTTCCGACCGCTCGGGGGCCGCGAATTTGCTGAGCGATCAGTTTAGGCTATCCGATGAACAGATCGATGCCATCCTCAATATGCGACTTCGCCGGTTGACCTCCCTGGAGAGGGACAATATCACAGAAGAACTCAAAGAGAAACGGGAAGATATCGAAAGACATGAATCCATACTCTCTTCCACTACGAAACTGGATGATATCATCAAAGAAGAGTTAAGGGAGTTGAAGGAAGAGTTTGGAGACGAGAGGAGGACCTTGATCACGGAGAAGGTTGAAGAGTTGGATGCGGAAAAGCTTATCCCTGATCACAGCTTAATAGTCCAGGTGACCGAAGAAGGCTTCGTCAACGCCCCCCGACGGAGAAATTACAAGACGCAGGGCCGGGCCGGCAAAGGCGTCATCTGTATGCGCGTCTCGGAAACCGATCGCTTGTTTTGCAGCGTGGCGGCAAATTCTAGGGACGATCTACTGCTTTTTTCCGATCAGGACAACGCTTATCGGACCAAGGCCTATAAACTGCCTTCCAACCGTCGCGATTCTCGCGGGGAGAGTTTGAGGGATTTCTTCGAATTAAAGGAGGGGGAGAAGATAGAGACTTTGCTCAACGTGGGAGGGGAGTCCGTGGAGGAAGGCTATTGTCTCATCGGTACCCGCGGCGGGCTCGTCAGCAAAAATCCCTTGGAAGATTTGTCTTCGGCTTATGTAACCGGGGTCAGGGCGATTAACTCCCAAGGTGGCGATAAGATCTGTTCCGCCGTCGTTAGCTATGGCGGAAGCGACATCTTTATAGCTTCCCGGCAGGGACAAGTGATCCGTTTCGAAGAAGAAGAGCTTCGCACTACTCAGCGCCCCTCCAAGGGTGTGATCGGGATCGATCTGGCTCCAGCTGATCAAGTAGTGGGAATGGATAAATTTTCGGAGGACGAAGTCGACGATAAAAAGCTCCTTTTCGTGACGGAAAAGGGGTTGGGCAAGAAGGTGCCTCTATCGGAGTTCTCCCGGCAAGGCAGGGGCGGTCGGGGTAATCTAGGAATTAAGGTTGAAGAAGAGGACGGGCTTAAGGCGATCCGCCTCGTAGACGAAGGAGAAGAAGTGATGCTTTGCAGCGAGGGGGGCAAGGCGATCAGGTTGCAGGTCAACGACGTGAACCAGTTTCAACGCTATGCCCGCGGAGTCAAGTTGATGGAGTTGGAAGATATGGATCGGGTCGTTTCCGTGACAGTCATCTAGTTTTTCCGAATTGATGCTGGCCTTTGCAGTTCCATTGTCATTATAAAAGATGCCGAGAAGACCTGGAGCATGAACCGATTGACTTTATTTTGAACCCTATTGGGAGGTTTATAGAGTATGTCCGGAGATCTGAGCAGGGCGGAGCAAACCCTTAGTTCCGGAGTTGAGGATTTGATTCCTCGGGAGGAGTTGAAGGCCAAACTGCGCGAGTCGGAAAAGGAGGGTCGCCCCTTGCGCGTCAAGCTGGGCGTCGATCCTTCCTCGCCGGATCTAACTTTGGGCCATGCCGCTGTATTCAGGAAATTGCGACAATTTCAGGATTTAGGTCATACTGCCGTATTGGTCGTGGGGGACTTTACGCGTCGCATAGGCGACCCCTCGGGCAGGTCTCAGACTAGGTCGGTCATGAGCGCGGAGGAGATAGAGGAAAATATGGTCGATTACGAAAGGCAGGCTTTTCGCATTTTGGATCCGGAGAGGACCGAATTTCGCTACAACTCCGAATGGTTAGGCAAGCTGAGTTTCGAGGATATCATAGAGCTTACCTCAAAATATACGGTGGCTCGGATGCTGGAGAGGGATGACTTTTCCACGAGGTACCAAAACAACCAGCCCATTTCCATATTGGAATTTCTCTATCCTCTTGCCCAGGCCTACGATTCCGTGGCAATAGATGCCGACGTCGAATTGGGCGGTTCCGATCAACGATTTAACCTCTTGATCGGCCGCCATATTCAGCGGGAGTTTAACCAAGAACCACAGATAATATTGACGGTCCCTTTGCTTGAAGGGACCGACGGCGAAATGGCCATGAGTCAGACTAGGGGAAACTACATCGGTCTCAATGAGCCGCCGGCCGAGGTCTATGGGAAGGTGATGTCGCTGCCGGACAAGGTAATGCCCAATTATTTCCGCCTGTTAACGGAGGTCTCTTTTCGGGAACTAAAAGACCTTCATCCCAAAGAGCAGAAGAAAAGGCTGGCCCGCGAGGTCGTGGGGCTGATTTATTCGGCCGTAGAAGCCCAACATGCGGAAGAGGAATTTGAACAGGTATTTGAGCAAGGGGAAAAGCCCTCTCAGATGAAGGAAATACAGCTAAGCTCCGATCAGATCAAGGAAGACGGCACGGTCTGGATCGTCGACCTGTTGGATATCTCCGGCTTCGCTTCGAGCCGTTCAGAAGCTCGAAGACTGGTGAAGCAGGGAGGAGTAAAGGTTGACGACGAGAAGGTGGAGACTGTCGATTGCGATCCTCTCTTGGACGAACGGCTGATTTTGCAGGTGGGGAAGACGAATTTCGCCCGCTTTTTACCCCCGGAAGAAGAGTAAAGAGCCCTGGAGGTATTTGAGATGAGCGAAGGAGATTGCGTTTTTTGCAAAATTGCTTCCGGCGAGATAGATACAGAACTGGTTTTTAAAGACGAGACGGCGGTTGCCTTTTTGGACGCCAATCCGCTGACCGACGGACATACGGTAGTAATTCCCCGAAATCATTACCGTCGTCTCTCCGATCTGCCCAAAGCGGCCTTGGGACCTTTCTTTTCCGTGGTACAGGACGTAAACAGGGCCGTCAAGAAGGCCACCGGGGCTCCGGCGACCAACGTCGGCATAAATGACGGAGAGGCGGCGGGGCAAGCGATCGATCACGTCCACGTCCATATAATACCGCGACGGCCCCAAGATGGAGGTGGATCTCTCCATTCCATAGTTAACGCCCCCAAGAAAAAGGATCCCAAAGAGCTTGCTTCCGCTCTTCGAGAGTTGCTCGGGTAATTTGAAATCGTTGCCGTTTTGACCTTTCGATGGCTTAAGGCCCATCTCGGTAACGTGAGGGGAGATCATGATCGTCGGTTTTCCACATTGGAGCGTTTATTTCTCTTTGGGTTTACCGTGGGAGCTAGAAGGTGAGCTGAATCGTTGGGAGCAGGCTCTGGAGAGGGAGCTCTCTTCAAGCAAGACCGTTTGCCCCTGGTGCCGGGAGGAGGTAAATAGAAATTGCTTGATCTGTCCTCACTGCCATGAAGACTTGAGACAAAATTGTCCTCACTGCGGGGAGATTATTCCCGCCGAGCGACATGTCTGTCCCAAATGTAACCGCTACGTAAAATGAAGACCGCAATCAGAGGGTGATAATCACTAATGGCTGAGTACCGCGAGATAAAGGAGAAGGAAAGGCAAGCTCAGAGAGACCTATTGAATTACGCTTTTCAACCGGAAAAGGGGAGAGAAAACGATGAGGAAGAAGGCGAGATTTCCCAGATCGGATTCAGTCGGGGTATGTTCGAAGGGGACAAACTGCTCTGTGTCTGCACCAACTATACTCTGAAAGGTTTTATCCGGGGTGAGCGCTTACCGATGGGGCTGGTCATCGGCGTAGCTTCCCGTCCCGAAGTTCGCCGGCAGGGGAACGTGGGAGAGATGCTTACTGAGTTGCTTTACGAACTGAGAGAGAGGGGGGTCTTCCTCTCGGCGCTTTGGCCTTTCTCCTACGAATTTTACCGTCAGTACGGATGGGAGCTGGCCGACAGTCGCCGATATTACGAAATTGAGCCGGGTAATCTGGAACAGGTGAATGCCCCCAAGGGGGCGGGTCGCTACCGCGAGGTTTCCTTGGAAGATTTGGAACTGATCGGGCCGATCTATGAGAGGTTCGCCCGAGATTTCAACCTGTCTTTGGACAGGGATGAGGGTTGGTGGGATCATCACGTGTTTGATCACTGGGGGGATAAGGCTTTCGGCTATTTATGGGAAGAAGGGGGCACGGAGCGAGGCTATCTGCTCTACACGGTGAAGAAACTGCCGCAAGGCGAATGGAAAAAAGAATTGAACGTGCGGGAACTGGCCTACTTGGATCCCGGCGCTTACCGTCACCTGCTGAGATTTCTCTACCACCATGACTCCCAGGTCACCAAGGTGACTTTTCGGGCCCCCAGAGGAGAAGAGGTGGGGCTGTTCGATGTTTTGGATAACCCGCGGCAGGCGGAAATGGAACTGGAACCGGGGGTAATGTTTAGGGTGGTAGACTTGGAGAGGGCGGTCGAGGAGTTGCAGTTTCCCCCGGATTTGGAAGGGCAGCTGACCCTCTCCATCCGGGACGAAACACTGCCCTGGAACGACGGTAAGTTTCTGCTGGAAGTACGCAACGGTCGAGCGAGGTTGGAGGAAAGGGAAGGAGGGGGGAAGGCGGACCTTGAAGTACCTATTACGGCCCTTGCCCAAATCTATGCCGGTTACCTCTCACCCGTCGGTTGTTTCAAAGCGGGCAAGTTGTCCGTCAACAGCGAGGGAAAGTTGGAACTCTTTGAAGAATTTTTCCCTCGGGAGAAAGTCTTCCTGCTCGATCACTTTTAACCTGTGGGGTTGAAGATGAAATACGATTTTGACCAGTTCGTCGAGCGGAGGGGGACCAATTCCGCCAAGTGGGATTCCGTGGAGCGGGTCTTCGGGGAGGAGGACCTGTTGCCCATGTGGGTGGCGGATTCCGACTGGCCCACGGCGCCGGCCGTCGTCCGAGCGATCAAGGAGAGGGCCCAGCATGGGATCTTCGGTTATACGTTTCCCGGTGATGAGTTGCGAGAGGTCGTAACCGATTGGTTGAAGGAACGTCACGACTGGGAAGTGGATCCGGACTGGATATCCTTCAACGACGGCGTAGTACCCTCTTTAAGCGTCGCAATCGAGACTGTTGCGCGCAGTGGAGACGGCGTGGTGATCCAGCCGCCCGTCTACTATCCTTTCTTTTCCGCCATCAGAAAAAACGGCGCTCAGGTGGTGGAAAACCCCTTGCGGGAGGGTGCGGGGCGTTACGAGATGGATTTTCGGGACCTGGAAAGGACGATAGATGAGAGGGGGGAAAGGGGCAGAGAGGGCGAAGTCCGGGCTCTGGTTCTTTGCAGTCCCCATAACCCAGTGGGGCGAGTATGGAAGGAGGGGGAACTAAAGCGGTTGGGCCAAATCTGTGGCGAAAGGGAGGTAGTCGTAATCGCGGACGAGATTCATTCCGACATAGTCTATCCGGAGGGGGATCATCTTCCCTTTCCCGCGATCTCCGGGGAGTTCGAAGATAATTCTATCACCCTCCTCGCCCCGAGCAAGACTTTCAATATCGCCGGGTTGCCCGCCTCTGTGACGGTTATCCCCGATCCCCGGTTGCGAAAAAGATTTCTCTCCCGAACGGGCAAGAGGGTAAACGGACCGAGCATCTTTGGCATGGAAGCGATGCGAGCGGCCTACGAAGAGGGCCAAGGTTGGTTGGAAGAGCAGTTGGCTTACCTGGCGGACAACAGGGATTTTGCCCTCTCCTTTTTGGAAGACTTGCCCCAGGTCCGCGGCTTTAAGCCCGAAGGTACTTATCTGCTCTGGATCGACTTCCGCCCTCTAGGTTTGGACCCGGATGAATTGCGGACTCTGATCGAAAAAGAGGCCAGGGTGGCCCTGGATCCAGGTCAATGGTTCGGCCAAGGTGGAACGGGCTTCATGAGGCTGAATATGGCCTGCCCCCGCTCTACTTTAAGAGAGGGGTTGGAGAGGATCGGCAACGCCGTGGAGAAATACCTGAACTCTCTTTCTTGAAAGGAGGGAAAAGGCTTACCGTGCGGTCCCCTTACCTTCCGCCGTGACCGGAGTTGGAGCGGAACTGGCGGGAGCTAGAACTGCTTTAAAAATCTGATATCGTTGCGGTAGAAGGACCTTATGTCCTCTATCCCGTAACGCAACATGGCCATCCGCTCCACTCCCAAGCCAAAGGCAAATCCCTGGTGGGTCTCCGGGTCATAGTCCACTGCTTTCAGCACTGAGGGATCGACCATGCCGGCACCCATTATCTCCAGCCATTCTTCCTCGTCCGGTCTCCTAATATGTACTTGGGCGCTTGGTTCCGTGAAGGGGAAGTAGTCGGCCGCGAAGCGCATCTCGAAGTCTTCGCCGAAGAATTTCTCCACGAAGGTCTTTATCACGTACTTTAAGTTGGCCAGCGAAAGGTCGTGGTCCACCCAAAGCATCTCGATCTGATGGAAGACGGGGGAGTGAGTGGCATCGGGTGTATCACGGCGGAAACATTTGCCCGGACAAATTACTTTGACGGGAGGTTGCTCTCTTTCCATAACTCTGATCTGCACGGGAGAGGTATGAGTGCGAAGCAGTTTCCCCTCGCTTACGTAAAAGGAATCCCATTCGTCCCGGGCGGGATGTAGTTCGGGCATGTTGAGCGCTTCGAAATTGTAATAGTCGCTTTCGATCTCCGGCCCGAGCACTTTTGAAAAGCCCATTCGCATAAAAATTTCCTCAATTTCCCCACTGACCTGAGTAATTACGTGTAGATTGCCCAGCCTCCTTCTTCTACCGGGCAAGGTTACGTCGAGGGCTTCACCTTTGAGCCTCTCCCTCTCTTTTTGCCGCTCGAAGTCTTCGCTCAGTTCTTCTACTTTTTCCTGTAAGTTATCCTTTAAAGCGTTGATATTTTTTCCCGCCTCGGCCTTGTCTTCATTGGGTAGTTCTTTTAATCCCTCAAATAGTTCGGCTACCTCGCCGTTTCGACCCAGGTATTTTATCCTAAAATTTTCCAATTTGTCGGCGGAATCTATCTCTTCAAGTTCCCCTTCGGCTCGCTCTTTTATTTCGTTCGCTTCCTTCAACAGGTGCTCAAGCTCGGTCACGGCTAGTTCACTCCTTTTCCGTTTCAACCCGCTACTTATTTGCGAGTTAGTTGCCACCAATGGCGCAATCCTTCCAAGACCAAATATTCATCGTATAAGTCGATGGCGTCCATCTCCTCACAGAAAATCCGCCCTTTGCCCCCCGTGGCGATGACCTCCAGGTCGGTACTGTATTCCTCTTTGAAAAGCTCTATCATGCCCTCGATCATGCAGATGAAGCCCAGCAAAAAACCGGAATTCATGTTTTGGGCCGTAGTCTTTCCGATGACCGAGTCAGGTGTCTGCAGTTCCACTTCGGGAAGCAAGGCCGCTTTATGATAAAGCGTCTCCAGGGCAATTTCCATCTCCGGACCGATCGCCCCGCCCAGGAAATTGCCCTCTTCGGAGAGTAGGTCGTAGCTAGTCGCAGTGCCGAAATCGATTATGAGTGTCGGCCCCCCGTACTTGTACCAGGCGGCGATGCAGTTGGCGATTCTGTCCGTACCGACCGCACTCGGTTCGTCCACTTCCAAACCCAGAACTCCGTTTTCTTCCGCACTTAGAAAAAAAGGCCTTACCCCTAGATAACGCTTTAAACCGTCACTTAGGGGACGGTTTAAGTAGGGCACGACGGAGGAGACGACCACTTGATCGGCATCCCCTCCGTTTATCCCCGAAGCGTGCAACAGGGAGTCGATCTGAAGCCCCAGTTCGTCGCTTGTCACGTGTTGATTGGTGGACAGCCTCCAGTCACCGACCAATTTTGAATCTTGGAAAAGACCTATGGTGATATTTGTATTGCCGACGTCCAAGGCAAGTAACAATTTACCCTCCTTTTAGTGATATACCGTAGAAATAGCGGAACGATCCCTCATCTTGTACGAAGAAACTTGACCATCAGGCCCAGGCCGCTCAGACCGGAGAGCCCAAAGCCGGAAAGGCCTAAATAGAAAAAACCCTCCATGAAAAGCATACTGGAGCTAATCAGGGTCGCGCTAAAGACCAGGGCCAAGGCGGCCGAACTTCCGAGCGGGGTGAATCCCTGGGCTAGCTCCTCCAATTCCTCGCTAGAGGGACCGGATATATGTCCCCCCTCGATTTGGTCCAATACTCGATCAATTTTGGCCGGTAGTTGAAGCATGATCCGAGCGGAACTGGTCACTTTCTCCCGCCACTGGCGCAGCGTCATCTCTTCAAGCAATTCCAAGGGGTATAGTTTGCTAACGGTATCCGGCCAGCGGTAATTGGGGTCCAAGCTTTCGCAGATATTTTCTACCATGATCGCAGTGCGGGAAAGGTTAAGGTATTCCACCGGCAGTTCTACGTCGTAGCGGCGCACTATCCTGTTTAGGAATTCGTAGAGGAGAGCGCCCACTTTAATCTGACTGAGACGGCCCTGATAGTAGTTCTCGATCAGGCTTTCCAGTTCCTTTTGCAGTTGAGGTAGTTCTTCTCCTGATAGGAATTGTAGTTCCACAAGCAGCCTGGCTAAATCCTTGCTGTCCCGCTTCGCGGCGGTCAGAAAGAGCAATTTTAACTCGTCCCGCCTCTTTTCCGTCAGTCGGCCCAAGGTGCCGAAATCTACTAAGCCCAACTCCCCTTCCGCCAGCACCAATATATTGCCCGGATGAGGGTCCGAGTGGAAAGTGCCGATCTCCAGGATCTGTCGGAGGTAAGTTTCGCCGACTGTCTCCGCCAGATCTTCCAGCTCGAAGCCCTGCCGCGAAAGGGTTTCGCTCTGACTTATCTTAACCCCTTCGAGCCACTCGGAGGTTAACACTCGCTCGGAGCAGTAGCGGGGGTAAGTCTCAGGTACCTTGATTCTTCCGATCCCCTCCGTTTTCTCCCTCAGCTCCCTAGCGTTTTCCTCCTCTCTGTTGAAATCTAGTTCCTCCTCGATGCTCAGTTCGAACTCCTTGACGGCCTCTCGCATCCTAATCCTCCGGGTGGCCGGGGCCAATCCTTCCACCGTCCGGGCGAGACGGTATAAGATACCTATATCCTCCTCCAGGCGCTCCTTGACCCCAGGTCTTCTGACCTTGACCGCCACCCTCCTTCCGTCATGTAAAGTAGCCCGGTATACCTGAGCCAGCGAGGCGGAGGCTACGGGATCGGATTCGAAATCTCGGAAAAGCCGGCCCGGTTTTTCCCCTAGATCCTCGGCGATGATTTCTTTTGCCTGAAGATCGGGGAAGGGTTCGACGCTATCTTGCAGTTTCTGCAGCTCGGATAAAAAGGGAGGGGGTAGCAATTCCGGACGAGTGCTGACTGCTTGGCCAAATTTGACGAAGATAGGTCCCAGTTCTTCCAGCACCCGGCGCAATCTACGGGCCAAGAGGTGAACTAGGTTTCTCCTTCGGGGAAGGTCGCGAAGGAAGTATCCAAAACCGTGCTTTAAAAGAATCAAGGTCACCTGATAGAGGCGGCCCAATCCTCCCTTGATTAGCAAACCCATCGTTCCAAGCGGAGATTAGTTCTCTTCTTCATCTTTATCTCTGCTTTCCCCCTCCAGCCGGCTCTCGATCGAATCCAGCCTTTTCTTTAACCCCTCCAGTTCCTCTTGACGGACGAAACCGGCTTCTTCTAGACCCCGATTCAACAAACCTTTGAAGTTTTTCCTTATCTGGCCCTTCTCTTCTTCGGCCCTTCTGACCAATCTTTCCTTCAGGTTTTCCTTCATGTCGACTGAGACGTCCTCTTCTTCAAAGAGCCGCTCTATCTCTTCCCTAATCCTGTCCGTCGTAAAGAGGGCCATACCGATGCCCATCTTGGCCAGGTCTTCCAACCAATTTTCCCTCTTGTCTTTGTCGTTCATTGTTTCCCCTCCTGGGATAGAATTTTCCTTTGTCCCCAATTCTTACGTTCAGAACCAGTTTAGGATCAGAACAAGGGTTTTTCAAATATTTCTCTCAGACTTCTCTATCTTGATTCCGGAGGATGAATTTAGTAAAAATGGGAAGGTCCGGCTCATTCCCGGGCAATTTTCTTGCGGTGAGTCGGTCAAAATTGTCGGAATCCCTTTATCGCGTTCGCAAACAGGCTAAATGAGGCCAATTGTCTCCCGTTCCCTATCCCCGGAGGTCGCTCCGGGGTTTCTCGATAATTTTGTAACGGGGAAAGAAAATAATAATTTTATGAGGTGAATTGCATGTCTGAAGAAACGGTCAAAATCGGCATTATCGGCTGTGGAGGTATAGCCAACGGCAAGCATATGCCCGCCCTGGAACAGGTACCCGCCGCGGAAATGGTCGCTTTCTGTGACATCATCGTGGATAGGGCGGAAAGCGCCGCCCGCGAATTCGGTCGAAACGAGCCCGACGTCTATGAGGATTACGAGGAACTGCTGAAGGACGAGGAAATAGACGTGGTCCATGTCTTAACCCCCAACGACGCTCACTCGGAAATTTCCGTCGCGGCCCTTCAGGCGGACAAACACGTAATGTGTGAAAAACCGATGGCCAAGACCGCCGCCGGGGCGAAGAAGATGGTCCAGGCGGCCCAAGAAAGCGGAAAGAAATTGACTATCGGCTATCAGAATAGGCATAGGCCCGATTCTCGATACTTGCATAAGGTCTGTGAGAGCGGCGATCTGGGAGAGATTTATTTCGCAAAGGCTCACGCCGTGCGTCGCCGGGGCGTACCCACCTGGGGAGTTTTCTTGAACGAGGAAGCTCAGGGAGGTGGCCCTTTGATCGACATAGCTACCCATTCGCTTGATCTCACTCTATGGATGATGGGCAACTACGAGCCGGAGATGGCCGTGGGTAGCACTTATCATAAGCTGGCGGAGAAGGAAAACGCGGCCAACCCCTGGGGTCCTTGGAACCCGGATGAGTTTACCGTGGAGGACTCCGCCTTTGGATTCGTCCGAATGAAGAATGGCGCTACAGTCGTTATCGAATCAAGTTGGGCCCTAAACACTTTACAAACGGGCTGTGCCAAAACCACCCTCTGTGGTACAGAGGCCGGTGCCGATATGCAGGAGGGATTAAGGATCAACGGAGAGCGTTTCGGCAACCTCTACACGAAAGAGATCTCCACCGAGGCCGGTGGGGTAGATTTCTTCGAGGGAACCGAAGAAGAGGCCGGGGTAAGGGAAGCCCGTGTCTGGATAGAGAGCGTACTCGAAGATACTGAACCCGTCGTTAAACCGGAAGAGGCCTATGTCGTCACTCAGATACTGGAAGGTATTTACGAATCCGCCGAAACGGGAGAGCCCTATTATTTCGACTGATAATGGCAGTTCGATAAAGGCGAAGACCGGGTCCCGGATAGTCACCGGGACCCAAATTCGTCCTTCATCTGCAGGATGAGGCAAAATATTGGGAGGTAAACCTATGTCTTTTCCCATCGGATTGCAGCTTTATACGCTGCGTGAGGAGATGGCTCAGGATTTTTCCGGCGTGTTGGAGGAAGTGGCCCAGATAGGTTATCAGGGGGTGGAGTTTGCCGGCTACGGTGGATACTCCGCACCCGAGCTTAAAGATTTGCTCGACGACCTGGACTTGGAAGCGGTTGGCAGCCATGTGCCGCTTGAGGATCTCAGAGAGGACCTCTCCGAGGTTCTGGACTTTAACAGAGTGATAGGTAACAAAAACATCGTCTGTCCCTGGGCGGAATTGCACGAGGAGGAGGACTTTCTTCAAGCCGCGGAAGAGTTTCAAGAAATAGGCAAGCGCTGTAGGGAGAACGGTTTCAGGTTCTGCTACCACAATCACAACCATGAATTGGTCAAATTTGATCAGGGTCGAGGATTGGATCTTCTCTTTCAAAATACGGATCCGGAACTTCTTCACGCGGAATTGGATACTTTTTGGATTTATTATGAGAAGCTCGATCCCGTCTCTTACGTCAGGCGGTATGAGGATCGTACCCCGTTGGTTCACCTGAAAGATATGGATTCGATGGAATCGAAAAACTTCGCCCCCGTCGGCGAAGGGATAATTGAGTTTGAACCCATAATCCGCGCTGCCGAAGGTACCTCGGTAGAGTGGATGATAGTGGAGCAGGATCAGACCGAAGGTCCGGCTCTGGAGAGCGTGCGGAAAAGTTTTGAGAATTTAAAGGAGATGGGATTGGGCTCTTAGCGGTCCAGTTAGCCCTCTTCTTGCCCTTGGGAATAATAGACGAGTTTCTCCAATTCCATCGCTATATCCACCTGGGTTACCTTGATCCTTTCGGGCAAGTTGAGCAGTACCGGGGCGAAGTTCAAAACTAATTTGATCCCGCCCGCCACTAGTTCTTGAGCTACGTCCTGGGCGTTTGTCGAAGGAACCGCTAAGATGGCCAGTTCTATCTGAGTTTCTTCTAGACGATCTTTTAAGTGGGCCGCGTCTTCTATTTTGACCCCGCCGATTTTCGTGCCGATCAAGCTCGGATCCTTGTCGAAGGCCCGGGTTATCTTGAACCCCCGTTCTTCGAAGCCGCCGTAAGTGAGCAGGGCGGAGCCGATATTGCCCGCCCCGACGAGGACCATCTCCCATCTTCGATCTAGGTTGAGGATAGAGCGAACCGCGGAAGCCAGTTTTCTCGTGCCGTAGCCTACTCCCCTGGTGCCGAAATCGCCGAAGTAGGAAAGGTCTTTCCTTATTTGGGCGGGGTTCAGTTTCAGTCTCCGGGCCAGAGTGCGAGAAGAGACGTTTTCCTCCCCTTCCTCGACTAACCGGTTGACGCACCGCAGGTAAAGGGGCAAACGCTCGATAGTTTCCTTGGGAATTTCTCGTTTTTTCATAGCAGGTCCATTATAGCGGAAAAGTTCGTTTTATGAAAATCAGCCGCAGCGAGCGGACGATCTTTTTTCTGAGAAAGCTTTCCGTTAAAATTTGTTCCATATACAAGTTCTTGAGATGCTCTCCGTCCCGTTTTCAGTAGCGGAAAAATCTATTGACAATAATATACGGAGGTGCCGCCGTGAGTTTCCATGAAAAACTTTTTACGCCCGGTCCGACCGAAGTGAGATCAGAATTATTGCAGGCTTTAAGCACTCCTCAGATCCACCATCGTTCGGAGGAATTCTCGCAATTATATGACAGAGTGCAGCAGAAGCTACAGGAGCTTCTCTACACGGATAACCCCGTCTTTCTTTATAGCTCTTCCTCTACGGGAGCGATGGAATCTGCAGTCACAAACGGCGTCGAGAAACGCTGCCTTAACTTGGTGAATGGTGCCTTCGGCGACCGTTGGCATAGGATAACGAAAAGAAACGGCGTTCCCTGTGACAAAGTAGAATTGGAATGGGGGAAAGCCATCAAACCGGAACTTGTCGAGGAAGAGGTTTCAAGTGGCGACTATGATGCTATCACTCTAGTTTTCAACGAGACTTCGACGGGAATGATGAACCCGCTCAGGGAAATAGCCCAGGTGATGGAAAAATACGAAGACGTGCTGCTCCTGGTCGACGCCGTGTCGGGTATGGCCGGAGCCCAGATTAAGTTTGACGATTGGGGATTGGATATGTGTCTAGCCGGTGCACAGAAGGCCTTTTCCCTTCCTGCCGGTCTCTCCGTGGCGGCCGTCAGCGAAAAGATGTTGGAGAGAGCGGAAGAGGTCCCCAACAGGAGTTATTATTTCAACTTGCCCCTCTATCTGAAATATCATAAGCGCAGTCAAACCAGGTCCACGCCAGCCATTCCCCAGATATTTGCCCTGCACGAGGCCCTGGATCATATAGTAAACGAAGAAGGGGTCCAGGAGCGCTTTGACCGTCACGAGAAATTGGCCAATATAGTGCAAGAGTGGGCCCAAAGAAATTTTGATATATTCCCGGAGGAAGGTTATTGGTCCCAGACGCTGACCTGTGTGGAGAATACCAGGGGCATCTCCGTGGCCGAACTCAACGAAACCCTACAGAAAGATTACGGAGCCAGAATTTCCAACGGATACGGGGACCTCAAAGAAGAGACCTTTAGGATAGCTCATATGGGAGACGTGAGCGAGATAGAAATAAGGGGACTATTGGCGACCATCGATTCTATACTTGGTTTGTGATCGAACTTTGAGCTTTTCCGATGGAGAGTGAGTGATGACATGTCCGTAAAAGTAATTATTTGCGATCCGATAGCGGAAGAAGGTACCCAGAAGTTGAATGAGGCCGGTTTTCAAGTCCGTTCCGGGGCAGACCTGGGCGCGGAAGATTTGCGGGAAGCGATCGAAGCTTATCAGGGGATGGTGGTCAGAAGCGGGACGACCGTGGACAAGGAGTTGCTTGATGCCGCGACGGAACTGGAAATAGTGGTCCGGGCCGGAGTCGGCTTGGACAATATCGACCTGGAATATGCGGCCGAGGTGGGCGTCGAAGTGCGAAATACTCCCGCGGCAAGTTCCAATTCCGTGGCCGAGTTGGCGATCGGTCATATGATCTCCTTGGCTCGCGGTATACCCAGGGGGACCAGTTCTTTGCGGGAAGGGGAATGGATCAAAAGCGAATTGAAAGGGACCGAGTTGGCGGGGAAGACGCTGGGCATCATCGGGGCCGGGCGGATTGGCTCGCTAGTGGCCGAAAAAGGGGCGAGCTTGGGTATGGATCCGATTGCTTACGACAAATACGTCTCGGAACCGCCCGTTTCCTTCCTGGAGATGGTCGAAAAAGAGGAAGTGCTGGAAAGGGCCGATTTTTTGACTCTGCATATCCCGTTCGTCGAGTCGGAAGGGCCAACTGTAGCGGAAGAGCAATTGCGATCGATGAAGGAGACCGCTTATCTGATCAATTGTGCCCGGGGCGGTGTGGTAGACCAGGACGACCTCTATGAAGCTTTGAAGGGCGGGGAGATAGCCGGGGCCGCTCTGGACGTCTTTCCGCAGGAACCTCCTCCAGCGGAGCCGCTCTTCCAATTGCCCAATTTGTCTTTGACGCCCCATATTGGCGCTTCCACTGCCGAAGCGCAGCGTCGGGTGGGGGAAGAGGCCGCAGGAGAATTGATCGACTTCTTTCAAGGGGAGGACTAGTATGGCCAAGGTTTATCCTTTTTCCGCTTATCGATACGATTCCGCCGAGGTGGGGGATCTAAGCAAGGTGGTCAGTCAACCTTACGATAAAATCGACTCCTCGGAACGGGAGCGATACGCTCGCCTTAGCCCCTACAATATAGTCCGGATAATTTTAAGCGAGCCTGATGAAGAACTAGGCGAATACGACAATGCCGCCCGTCAGCTGGAGCGGTGGATCGAGAACGGGGTCTTGAGACGGGATCCGGAGCCCGGAATTTACCCCTACTTCCAGCAGTACAGCCTCGAAGGACAGAGGTATACTCGCCGCGGTTTTATCGCATTGGGAGAGTTGGAGGGAGAGGGAAGTGAGGATCGAGTCAAGGCTCATGAGGAGACTATGGAGGGACCCAAGGCCGATCGGCTAAATCTTTTGCGGACGACCGAGGCCAATTTCGGACAGATATTCATGCTTTATTCCGATCCCCAGCTTCGGGTCGCGGAGATCCTGGAAGAAAGCGCCGCCGATGAGCCCCTGATCCGGGCCAAGGATAGAGTGAAGGACGAGGGTCAGGTGACCCATAAGATTTGGAAGATAGACGAAGCGGAGAAGGTGGAAGAGATTCGGCAGATTATGGAGGGCAAAAGCCTTTACATAGCCGACGGCCATCATCGTTACGAAACGGCGCTTAATTTCCGCGACGAATGTCGCGCCAGGGGCTGGTCCTCACCCGGCCCGGAGGGTTTCAACTGTCGCATGATGACCTTCGTCAATTTGGAAGATCCCGGCTTGGTCATTCTCCCTACCCACAGGTTGCTTTACGGTCTGAAGGGTTTTAGGGCTAGAGGAGTTTTGGAAGAGGCCAGAGGGGAATTTTCCATCAGCCGCTATTCCGATAGGGAAGGCCTCTACCGAAGGCTGGACGAAGATGGGGGAGAGCGGCATACTTTTGGCTATCGGGCGCGAGGGGGGCAGGCCTATTGGGCTTTGACGCTTAAGGACGAGGAGACGATGGATCAGCTTATTCCGGAACGTTCTCCCGCCTGGCGGAGATTGGACGTATCCATTCTCCATAAGGGTATCTTGGAGCGATATTTGGATATAGACGAGGAAGACCTGCAAGCGGAGGAGAACGTGGACTACGTCCGCGGTCGGGATGAAGCCCTGGACTCTTTGGGAGGCTCGAAGTATCAGGCGGCCTTTATCCTCAACCCCACCCGCGTGGAGCAGGTGAAGGAGATAGCGGATAAGGGGGAGAGGATGCCCCAGAAGTCGACTGATTTTTACCCCAAGTTGTTGACCGGTTTGGTCGTTCACAAACTTGAGATAGATAAATAGACAGGTATTGCCAAGTACTTGACGGAATTTCGGGGGGCGTAATTTAGATGAATTGGAGCACGGATAGACTGAGAAAAGCTTATCTCGAGTACTTTGAGGAGAAAGGGCACGTCGTAAAGTCGGGAGCCGGACTGGTGCCGACCGATCCTTCCATGCTATTTACGTCGGCGGGCATGGTCCAGTTCAAGGATATCTTCTGGGGCCGAAAGGAGCCCGACGAAACCCGCCTGGTTACCTGTCAGAAATGTTTTCGGGCCGTGGATATAGAGAGGGTCGGCCGGACCTGGTACCATAATACCTTTTTCGAGATGTTGGGCAATTTCTCTTTTGGAGATTATTTCAAACGGGGGGCCATCGAGTTGGCCTGGGAGTTCGTGACCGACGTTTTGGGCCTTAAACCGGAGAAGTTGTGGGTATCGGTTTACGAAACGGACGATGAGGCCTACGCCATTTGGGAAGAAGAGATCGGGGTGCCGGAAGAGAAGATCCAGCGGCTGGGCAAGGAGGAAAACTGGTGGGGGCCCGTCGGCGATTCCGGCCCCTGTGGGCCCGACTCGGAGATCTTCTATGACGCGGGGGAGAGCTATTCCTGCGGTCCCAATTGCCAAGGGCTGGCCTGCGACTGCAACCGTTTCAACGAGGTGTGGAATCTGGTCTTTACCGGCTACGAGATGGACGAAGAGGGAAACGTCTACCCTTTGGAGAGGCAAAACATCGATACCGGCATGGGTTTGGAACGGACGGCCGCGGTGCTGCAGGGAGTGGAGTCAGTATTTGAGACGGACGTATTTCGTCCCATCGTCTCCGCAACCCTGGATACCTTGGCCGTAGAAGAACCGGATGGGGAAGTCGAGAGCAAAGTGTACCGGATAGCGGACCACGTTCGGGCGGCAGCCTTTCTAATTTCGGAAGGGGTAATTCCCTCCAACGAGGGTCGGGGCTACGTCCTCAGGAGGGTGATCAGGAGGGCCGTCAGAAGCGGGGATAGTCTGGGGCGAGCGAAGCCCTTTCTCCTCCAGCTATTGCCCGCGGTAATTGAGACTATGGGGTCGACTTATCCCGAACTGAAAGAGAGAAGGGATCTCGTAGAGAACGTAATAGGGACGGAAGAGGAAGCTTATCTGGATACGTTGGAAGAGGGGCGGGATCTATTTTATGATCTGGCCAAATCGCTCAAAAAAGGGGAAACTGAGCTGATACCGGGCGAAGAGGTCTTTCGTCTCTACGACACTCACGGCGTCCCCCCGGATCTGATCGAGGAACTGGCGGGGGAGGAAGGGTTGGCCATCGATAGGGAGGGGTTCGAAAGGGAGATGGAAAAACAACGACAACGGGCCCGAGCCAGCACCAATCTGGAAGAGGATGACGGCGTTCAGCTTCAAGTGAAAAAGACGGAATTTGTCGGTTATGAAAAGGATCAGTCGCGGTCTGAGGTTCTCTCTTTGCTCCGAGAAGGAGGGGAGATAGATAAATTGGAAGAAGGCGAGGAGGGGGAGGCGGTTTTGGACGTCACCCCTTTCTACGCTCAAGCCGGGGGCCAGGTAAGCGATCAGGGTTTCATCGACTGCGAAGGGGGACGGGCCCGGGTAAGGGAAGTCCGAGAACGCGACGGAGTGTACTTCCATCGATTGGAGGTAATCCAGGGGGGATTGATCGCCGGCAAGGAATGCGTGGCCCAAATAGACGAGGGAGCCCGACGGGCGACGGAACGCAACCATACGGCGACGCATCTCCTTCACAAAGCGTTGGGAGAAGTCCTCGGTCCCCACGTGGTGCAGTCCGGCTCCAAAGTCGGGCCGGAAGAGTTTCGCTTTGATTTCAACCATTTCGAATTACCGAGCAGAGAGGAGATCGAACGGGTAGAGGACTTGGTCAATCAGGTGGTCTGGGAGGATAGGTCCGTAAATATCGACTGGGTGAGCGACATCGAGGAGGCCAAAGGGAAAGGGGCGACCGCTCACTTCGAAGAGGAGTACCGGGGCAAGGAGAAACTAAGGATCGTCTCCGTGGAGGACTTCAGTAAGGAACTTTGTGGCGGCACTCACGTCGATAGGACGGGGGAGATAGGGGGATTGGCCGTGGTTTCTGTCGAGAGTGTGGCCTCGGGCATTAGACGGATCCGTGCCGTGACCGGGCGAGGGTTGATCGAGGACTTGCGGGAGAAAAAGGAGAGGTTGCGAAAATTGGCCCGGATGGCAGGCGCCGGCGAGTCCGGTCTCCTGCAAAGGTTTGAATCTATCTTGGAGGAAAAAGACGAGCTTGAACGGCGAGTTGAGCGGCTCACGGAGCGATTGCTGGGTTCTTTAAAGGAGGGACTTTTGGAGGAAGCCAAAGGGATAGACGTCCCGGGTCAGAAAGAAGAGTTCCAGTTGATAGTCGGTCTTCCGGAACTGGAAGTTGAACCCTTGAAGCGGTTGGCCGATTCTCTGGTTGCGGAGATGGATCTTGGCGCGGTCTTGCTTGGTTCCAGAGGAGAAGACAGCGCCTCGCTTATCTGCAAATTGGCCGAAGGGGATTCCCGTGCGAGCAGAGAACTGAGGGCCGGGGACGTCATCAGTAAAACGGCCCGAATTATCGGCGGCGGTGGTGGAGGGGGAAAGGAGTTCGCTCAAGGGGGAGGCCCGGAGGGGGAAATGCTGGAAGAGGCCCTCAGGGAGGGCGAGCGCTTTATCAGAGAAACTCTGACGGAAGAAGAATAGGGTAGGGTCGTCTCCTCAGATTTAGCTTGACCTCCCCGCCGTTCGACTCTCACTCACCGCTTCGCTGGCCTAGGTCCTCTAGATAGATATGGGCATACAGACATAGATAAAGTCCTCTTCGTCCTCCGTCGGTTCCAACAGTCCGGCCGTATCGGAGTCCGAGAGCCAAAAAGTCACGTTTTCCGTCTTCATTCGCCGCAAAGCGTCTATCAGGAATTCCGCTTTGAAGGAGACCTCGATATCCCCTTTGTTGACTTCCAACAGTTCTATTTCTTCCTCAAATTCGCCTTTTTCTGGCGATGAGGAAGAGATGTTGACGTGTGATCCCCCTTCCTCGCTTTTGAATAAAACCGCTCCCGATTCTTCTGAAGCCGTGATTTGAGCCCTTCTCAGCGTCTCCAGCAGTTGTGATCTGTGCAGATGTAGGGGCAGATCGTTGTCTCGGGGCACGACTCCTTCGAATTCGGGAAACTCCTCCATGATCAGTTTGTCCCCGAATATTATGTCGCCGGCGGCAAAAAAGATCTCCTCCTCGCTGGCGTAGACGCTCAAGGTCTCCGTTTCTATCTGAGAAAGGATTCTGTCCCATTCCGACAGGGCACCGGCTTCTATTAGGAACTCTCTTTCTCCATTGGATTCCGCGGGCTGGATCGTTTTTAGCGCCATTCTGTAGCCGTTAGTGGCCACCATCTTTAGCTGCCCGCCTTCGAGAATGGTTTCCACTCCCGTCAGAGAGAGGCGCGTCGTCTCCCGCGCCTTTAATGCGGCGAAAGTGGTCTGTTTTATCGCTTTGCGAAATTCTTCTTTATTTAACTTACAGATTGGCTCCGCGGGCGGAGAGGGAATTTCGGGGTAGTCCTCTGCCGCCATCCGGAAGAGGTCCAAAGTGATCTGGCTGTGAGACAATTCCACTTGTTCGTCCTGCTCGGGGTCGTACTTTATCCTTACCTGACCATCTTCTTCCATCCTTTGAGTCAACTTTGCCAGCACGTCGCCCTTCAAGATCAGCGTCCCGTCTTCCCCGGAGTTGGATACGGGAATTTTACATATAGTGGACATCTCCAAATTGGTCGAGGCCAATTCCAAGGTATCTTCCTTTACCTGCAGCCTGACTCCGGAAAGGATGGGCATGTCCCGCTGGCTTCCCAGGCTTCTTTTCACTACGTCCATTCCATAAACCAGGTCGCTCAGTTCGCACTGGAAATCGATAACCGTTTCGCTCTCTTTTTCCACTGTCTCCTGACTTTTTTCGGATTCCATTTTTTACCTCCTTGAGATTGTTGAATTACATCAAGACTTTTCTGTAAAGATGTTAGGAGCTTCCCTCCCCCTCGATCATGGTTAAGGTCTTATGGAGAATCTCTTCTTGCAACTTTTCCCTCGGGTCGCTCCCCTCGAGGATCAGAACTTCCTCCTTTCGATTGACCCCTTGCTTGAAACCTCCCCGCACTCGTTCAAAGAACTCCTCTCCCTCTTTTTCTATTCGGTCTTTGGCCTCTTTGCCCTTTCGAGCGATCCGCTCCTGCAGGTTTATGTCCAGAAGGACCGTCAAGTCCGGCCTTGTCCCGCCCAGAGCGTACTCGTTGAGCCTGACTACTTTCTCCTTGCCCAGGCGGCGTCCGTAACCCTGATAGGCGACCGAAGAGAGAGCAAAACGATCCGCTATTACTATCTTGCCTTCCGCTAAGGCCGGTTTGATACGGGTCCTGACAAGCTGGGCCCGGGAAGCCTCGTAAAGGAACAGTTCCGCCATGGGGGCGATGTCCAGGCCCTGGGGACGCAAAAGGACGTCCCTGATCTTTTCCCCGAGCTTGGTTCCACCCGGTTCGGCCACTTCCATTACGGGGTAGCCCTCTTCCCTTAAACCTTTGGCCAGTAAGCGGGCCTGGGTCGATTTGCCCGCGCCGTCCAACCCTTCGAATGCGACGAAAAAACCCTTTTCGTCATTCTTTTCCAATTTATCTATAGCTTCCATTGCACTTTCCCTCTACATTTCTACGACTAGTTGTTTTGTTGAATTTGCCACTTGAACTTCTTCGAGAATCCCAAGGCGAAGAATTTCCCCCCTCGTCAGCGTCTGCCCCTCGGAGGACATTATTAGTCACGCTTCAGAGAGGAAACTC
>Ga0207797_1000648_pt1 | contig 26609 bp, 22 predicted proteins | sample PRCRCaboRojoPR_6_FD_187275 | JGI IMG/M metagenome (GOLD analysis project Ga0207797, IMG submission 187275) | Marine sediment microbial community from Cabo Rojo, Puerto Rico - PR CR 10% Liquid 1 (SPAdes) | ecosystem: Environmental > Aquatic > Marine > Coastal > Sediment | place: Cabo Rojo, Puerto... | reverse complement strand
CGCCATGCCGGCTCTCTCATGCTTCCCCCTCCAGCTGCGCGAGCAACTCGGCTCCCTGCTGCTGGATATCCGGCTCGATGGGCTCGACCCGGTCGACGATGACCGTGACGCCATATTCGTCGGACAGCGCGTTGCCCCTCACATGCACGGGGTGCGCTATCAGCCGGTCCATGATGGCCTGCTCGACGGCCTCGCTGCCCTTCTCCTCGGCCATCTCCTGGAACTCCTCCATCGAGGTGTCCATGAGCTTTTCCGTCACGGAGCGGTCCATGATGGCGGTGACCGCACCGGTGCCATCGTCGACGACGGCCTTGATGCGCAGGTCCGGCGTGCCCTCGACCTCGCCGTCGATGACGCAGACCCCGTCCCGGAGCGCCCGGTTGCACTCGGGGCAGCGCTCGATGAGGCCGGAGCCCCGCTGTATCTCGATGACCACGCCCTCCAGGGGCACATCGACGCCGCCGCCGGTTTCCACGAGCTTGTACATCGGCTGGGTACGGCTGCCGACCTGGTCGACCGGCATGCTTTCGTCGAGCTGCTCCACCGATGCGTTTTCGTCGAACACGAGCTGCGGGGCGCCCTGCCAGGACTTGACGTAGGCGCCGCTGATGCCGACGACGTCGCCCTCCGAGATGTCCATGTCCGCCCAGACCGTGTAGCGTATCTTGCCCGTCGGGTCACCCAGGATGCCGCTGTACAACCGCTTTGCCTCATCGTCGACGGTGACCTCCTGCTCCTCCATGCTCATGATCTTGCCCTGCACCGACACGTTGGACAAGCCGGGGCGCAGGTCGGCGATGTCGTAGCGCTGCGGCTGCCGTTTCACCAGGTCGATGTCCTCGTCTGTTTTTTCCACGTCGGTCCATTCAGATATGTTGAGGCGGGGCTGGCCGCCCCATTCGCCCGCGTAGGCGTTGTCGATGCTGACGACGTCGTCCTTTGTCAGATCGAAGTCCTTCCAGGCGGTGAACGGCAGCACGGCTGTCTCGTCGCCGATGAGGCCCTTGTAAATGGTCCGGGTTTCACCCTTGACCTCGACCTCGCGCTGCTCGACCGTCACGATTTTGCCGGTGAAGCGGAGGCGTCGGTCGCCGGGCGTGATATCGCCGATTTTTTTCTCCGTAGCTGATGGCGCCGTTCGCGTGACGCCGAACTTTTTGAGGACGGCCTGCTTCGCCTGGTCGACGGGCACGCCGTACTCGATGAACTTTTTGAGGTTTTCCTCGACTTCTTCCTTGCTCGCTTCCTCGTCGAGGGCGTTGATAACCTCGTCAACGGCAGCGTCAATGTCCTCTGTCATGGTTCCCCAGAAATGTATCAGCAGATGGCTATAAAGGTTTTGAGGACTGCCCCATCGTTTACATGGAGAGCAGATGCCATACCAGCTCGGCAAGCGTCTCGCCGTAAAACTGCTCGGTGGCGACGGTGTCGCTCATCTCCATCCAGTCATGTCCGTCCCCGGTAAACGATACCAGGGACACAGATGTATCGTTGCGACCGCCATGGTAGCGGGCGAACCGGATGGCGCCCGAGCTGCTGTTCTCCCATATCGGGGGCGTGCGGCAGCCGGTCGCATTTATCCAGAACCCGATGGACGTGTTCACCGACAGATGTGCATACGCGCGGGATTTCTCCCCATGACCGCCGTCGTAGGGGACATGCATGTCATGATAGCCGTGGAGGTGCACGACCGTGCAGGTCTCCGATGGCTCGGGGATGACCCACAGCGGGTCGTCCTCGTACATTTTGCCGCCAATCGAAGCGGACACCGGGGCGACAGCCGTCAGCATCCCGGGATGTTCGGCGGCAAACCGGTAGGCCATCATCCCGCCGTTTGAATGCCCCGTCATATATATTCGGGATACGTTGACGGGATACCGCTCCCGGAGATGCACGAGAAGCCCATGAAGAAAAGATACGTCATCGACGTTCTGCCGGGCGCTGTAGGTGTCCAGATACCCCGAGTTCCAGGTGTGCCGCCGAAACCTGAAACGCCCGACGCCGTCAGGATATGCCACGATGAGGCCATGAGCGTCGGCGACCGCGTCAAAGCCCCTGGACTCCTGGAAATGCCGGGCGCTCCCCCCGCCGCCGTGCAGCGCAAGGAGCAGCGGATACGTCTCGTTGGCGTCATAGCCATCCGGGAGATGGAGGAGGTACTGGCGCTCCCGTCCGTCGACCATGACGTGCTCATATGACGCGGCCATGTCCCGGCGGTGCTGCACCACCGTCCACATGCCGGCCAGGATGAGCAGCGCGATGATGAGCAGGCCGCCAAATGTGCCAAACGTGACATGCCGTCGCATTGGCCTGACAACGGCGTGCGGGATAAATAGGTTGGGCTATTCCGTGGTCGCGATTTTCCCGTTGCGACGGTGCTCCAGCGCCAGCGTCGCGAAGAGCGTCGCAGCGGCGATGCCGAGCAGCAACGCGAGCACCAGGAAGGGCATCTCGAAGCCATACTGCGTGGCTGCGTAGCCCACGACCGCCGATGTAGGGCTGCCCACCAGGATGGTGACCGAGCGGTAAAACCCGAGTTTGCCCGCCCTGCCCTTGACCTCCCACTGGTTCATCAGGTAATGGTTGTGCACCAGGAAAACGCTGGTGAAGGTGGACAGCAGGAAGCTGATGGCGAGCACCGCCGGAAACATCTGGATGTGGACGATGGCGACGATAGCGGCGGTGCCAAGAGCGGTGAGCACCCCGACGATGAGCCGCGGCCGGTAGGTATCCGACAGGCTGCCGATGATGGGCTTCCAGATGAACCCACCGAAGATGAGAACGGCGAACGAGATGCCGGCCTCCAGGCTGCTGAACATCTTTTCCTCGATGAGATAGGTCGGAAAAAACGAGGTGAACCCCATCCAGACGAAGATAACCGTCAGGTTGACGAGGAACACGAACACCGTGGTTTTGTCCAGGAAGACGGAAAACCCGTCCTTGAACCGCTCGACCACGTCGACATGCGAGGGCAGCCGGGTGGACTCGCTGGACAGCAGCCAGAACAGGTAGGCGCTCGCCAGGCTCACCACTGCCCAGGCCACGAAAAACAGGCGCCACTGGTAGGCCGCGATGACCGGCACCACGACGGGCATCAACCCGGCGACGCTGCCGGCGCTGCTCTGGATGCCCAGCGCCTTGCCTCGCTCCTTTTGGTAAAAGTCGGATATCATGGCGATGCCCGCCGTAGGGAAGCTCCCGGCGCCGACGCCAAGTAAAACGAGGACGGCGAGGAACATGACCGCGTGCACGGAAACCCCGATGAGCAGGTACGCGATGGCGAAGGACAGCATCGCCAGCGTCAGCGTTATCTTGCGGCCCCGGATGTCCGAGAAGATGCCCGAGGGAAACTGCATCAGTCCATAGAAAAACCACATGCCGGTCATCCCTGCACCGGCGACGGCGTGGCTCATCCCGAAGCTGGCCTCGATGTCGACCAGGATGGTGGAGATGCCGTACCGGCCGGACAGGATGAGAAACCAGCCGATGGATGCGAATATGAGCGCTATCTGCTCCTTGCCCAGGCGGGTTTCAAGGCGGGCCATGGCGATGGGCGAATAGCCCCTCCTATATAAATGTGGTGGAATGCCGTCGCTGCCCTGTTTTTACGCCTGCCGTCTCGCCGGCCGGTGCTGCATACAGGCAAGTTAATATAAGCAGAGGAAATTCCCGGGTGATGGGACAACAGACGGGGCGTATGCGGCAGCTCGTCGGTCGCCTGCGCCGGGTGAAGCGGCCGGTGTTGCTGCTGGCCGCGGTATGGCTCGTGGTGTACGTGCCGCTGGCCGTCGGCCTGAGCCAGGTGTTTCCCGAAAACAGGTATACCGCCCGTCTCGACACCGCCGACATACGAAACGAAACCGCCGACATGGTGGCCTATGTCGACCGGGACACGCCGGCCGCTGCCATCCTGACCGTCAACGACACGGTGCAGCAGATGCGCGTGGATGTGCAGGAGGGCTACGTGCCCGTCCACCTGGAGCTGCAGGGCTACGGATCCCTGTACAACGCCGCTCGCTTCGACGCCAACCGGACATGGACGCTGCCCGGGGACGCGGTCTCCGTTTTGAACGTCTCCTCGTCCATCTGGACGGTCAGCGTCGAGGAGAAACGGACCGACGTGTTGTTCTACCGCGCCCGGGGCGAGGCGCTGCTGGACGGCAGGCTGCTCTACCGGGACGTGTTCACGGCCGCACCCCCGCTCATCAACCTGTTCTGGCTGCTGCCCGTCATGCTCGGCGGCTCGTTTCTGGTGTTCCGCCTGTATTTTGCCTGCTTTGCCTTGCTGCTCTCCCTGCTGGTGCTGCGCTTCCGGCCCGGGGGGAGGGCTCCGGCGGCGGCGCTGTTCATACTGGTCAACCCGCTCACCGTGTATTCGACGCTCCTCGGCGTGCAGGACGACGTCATCGTGGCGCTGTTATTCGGGGCTGCGCTGTACCTGTTTTTGCGGCGGATGATGACCGGGGCGTCGATGGCTGTCGGCGCGGCCATTGCATGCAAGCTGTGGCCCGTGCTGCTGCTGCCGTCGCTGCTGCCCGATGCGGCGTCCTGGCCTAAAAAAATCGGGCGGGTTGCCCTGGCCGGCGGGATGGCCGTCGCGTCCATCGTTCCATTTGCGGTGCTGGCGCCAGACGAAGTCCTGTCGTTTCTCCGGCTGTACGTGTCGGGGGACAGCGGCCAGCCGATGGAGGGCATAGCAGTGTGGCGGTATCTGGGCGAGCTCGGGTTTGACCCGGCCTGGATGGTTCCCGTGTTCGTGGCCGCCGGCGTGCTGTTCGCCTGGCTGGTGGTGCGGCGGCGGGCCGGCCCCGTGCAGACGGCGATGCTGTTTCTGCTGCTGTTTCTGCTGCTGTTCCCCAAGCTCCATTCGGGCTACTATCTGCCGTTGCTGCTGTTCGTTCCCCTGCTGTGGCACAAAAAACGGATGGTGGCGGCCATCATGGCTGCCGCGCTCGGAGCCATCGCGCTCGATGGATGGAACTGGCTCGGCTGGCATGAGCCGGTGCCGGTGCCATTGCTCCTGGCAGCCGCCATATGGCTGCTGCTCGCCTGGATGCTGTTTCATCTGCTGCAGACGGTCAGAGATGCGCCAGGCAGCGGTGGTAGAGCTCCCGCTGCTCCTGGTACCAGTCCACGTAGCGGCGGAGGCCGTCCTCCAGCCTGACCTTCGGCTGCCAGCCCAGGAGACGGCGGGCTCTGTCCACGTCCGCCCAGGTGTCGGAGACGTCGCCGGCTATTTTTTCCTGGTAGACCGGGTGGGCCGCGCGGCCGGTGATAGCCGACAGCAGGTCGAGCAGTTCGTTCACCGAGATGTGGCGCCCGGAGCCGATGTTGACCGTTTCACCCCAGGGCTGCCGCTCGATGACCCGGAGGTTGGCATCGACAATGTCGTCGATGTAGGTGAAATCCCGTTTTTGCATGCCGTCCCCGAACACCACGGGCCGTTCCCCGTCGAGCAGTTTCCGGGTGAAATGAAAGATGGCCAGGTCCGGGCGCATCCGGGGGCCGTAGACCGTGAAATAGCGGAGCGACACCGATGGCAATCCGTAGACCCGGTGGAAGCTGCGCACGTATGCCTCGACGCTGAGCTTGCTCGCGCCGTAGGGGGACAGCGGGCGGCAGCACTGCGCTTCGTTGAGCGGCAGGCTGTCCGGCTCGCCGTACACCGACGAGGAGGAGGCGTTGACGAAGCAGTCGACCTCCGTTTCGGTGGCTGCCTGGAGGAGATGCAGCGACACGTCAACGTTTTTGTGATGGGTGACAAGTGGCTCCGCGAGCGAGGCGCGGACCCCGGGACGCGACGCCTCATGGAACACCATCTCGACCTGGTGCCGCCGCATGAGCGACCGCATGGCCTCGTAGTCGCCCGCGTCGGCCTGAACGAAAACGACGTCGCCGGCCTGCCGGACCATGTCCAGGTTGCGCTGTTTTATCTCCCGCGCATAGTATGCGTCAAAGTTGTCGACGATGATAACACTGTCGCCCCGTTTCAGCAACGCCTCGGCGAGATGGGACCCGATGAACCCCGCTCCGCCCGTAAGCAGCGCAGTTGCCATTACCCATAATATAAATATTGTTTATAAATATACAGGCCATGCTCTCGGTCGTCATTCCCGTCTACAACGAGGAGGCAAACATCCAGCCGCTCTATGACAGCCTGAAGCCCGTCCTGGACGGGCTGGGCGAGCACGAAATCCTGTTCATCGACGACGGGAGCGCCGACGGGACGTTCAAGCGCATCGAGGCGCTCCATGCAGACGACGGCGCGGTCAGATGCATCCGGATGCGCCGCAACTTCGGGCAGACCCCCGCGCTGCTCGCCGGCTTCAAGGCCGCCAGGGGCGACGTGGTGGTGACGATGGACGGCGACCTGCAGAACGACCCCGCGGATATCCCCCGGCTGCTCGACCAGCTGGACGGCAGGGACGTGGTCAGCGGCTGGCGCCGTGACCGGCAGGACACGCTGGGCAAGCGGCTCGCCTCGCGGTTTTCCAACTGGCTCGCCCGCCGCCTGACGGGGCTGTCGCTCCATGACTTTGGCTGCACGCTGAAGGCATACCGGCGGGAATGCCTGGAGGACCTGGAGCTCTACGGCGAGATGCACCGCTACATCCCGGCGGTGCTCGCCTGGCGTGGATACCGCGTGGGTGAGACAACGGTGCAGCATCATGAGCGGGAGCGCGGGCAAACGAAATACGGCTTCGCCCGATTGTTCCGGGGGCTCTTCGACCTCATCAACTTCAAATTCTGGTCCGGGTTTTCCACCCGGCCGCTGCATTTTTTCGGCGCCGTCGGCCTGCTGCTGCTCGGCGCCGGGTTCGTCGTCAACCTCTACCTGCTCCTGCTCAAACTGCTCTATAACGCGGAGCTCTCGGACCGGCCGCTCTTGCTGCTCGGCGTCCTGCTCATGGTCATCGGCCTCCAGATATTCATCTCGGGCTTCCTCGCCGAAATCATGGTGCGGAGCTACTATCTCGCCCGGCACGACAAAATGTATTCAATACGGGAGACCCTCGACTAGCGTTTCAGAGCAGGGCCCGCAATCCCTCGGCGAGGCGGCGCATGCCCTCCCGCGCCGTGTCCTCGGCAAGGTTGCCGTAGGCGATGCGGAGCGACGGCGTCCGGGCGGCGAAGGCCTCTCCCGGAATGGTCACCACGCCGTAGTCCTCTATGAGCCGGAGCGCGACGTCCCACGCAGCCCGGTCCGTGTCAAGCCGCAGGAGGAAATAAAAGGCGCCGTCGGTGACCGGCAGCGACACACCGTCGATACCTGCAAGGCCGTCTACGAACACCTGCCTGTTCTGCTCCAGCGCCGGGAGAAACCGGCGGGGATACGCGCCGCCGACGGACAAGGCGGCGGTGGCGGCGGCCTGGGACGGTCCCGACGGACAGATGGCGATGGTGTCCTGCACCTTGAGCACCTCGCCGTAGATGTCGGCGGGCACGGCCATCGCGCCGATGCGGTAGCCAGACATGCCATATGACTTGGAGAACGAAAACAGCGAGATGGTGTGCTCCAGGCCGGCGTCATACGAGGCGGGGCTGACATGCCGTGCGCTGCCGTACACGAAATACTCGTAGGGTTCATCGGAGACATGGTAGATGCCATGGTCGGCGCAGAGCTCGTTGATGGCACGGAGCGTCTCCGGCGGATAGACGGCGCCCGTGGGGTTGTTCGGCGAGATGGTGACCACTGCCCTGGTGTCCCGGCGGAGCGCCATCGCGATGTCATCGGGGTCGGGCACGTAATCCCGTCCCGCCTGAACGAAGACGGGGCGGCAGCCCGCCATCTGCACGGCCATGACATGGTTGAAATAATGGGGCGTGACGATGACGACGCTGTCGCCGACCTCGGTTGTCGCAAGAACGGCGTTGACGAATGCCTGGTTGGCGCCCGCCGTCGCGATGATGTTGTCATGGCGGCATGCCGCGATGTCGTTGTCCCGGCGGAGCGTGTCTGCCATCGCCCTGCGCAGCGACGGATGACCCGCATCGTCACCGTACCGGTAGCCATCTGGCGATGAAAGCACGTCGGTCGCCGCCGCAATCGCCTCCTCGGGCGGCCCGAAAAACGGGACTCCCTGCCCCAGGGACACGGCGTCATCGGGCACGGCGGCCTGCTGGAGCAGCTGCTGAATAGGTGCATCCATCACGTCGGTTGTGCGGGAGCGCTGCGGCATGGGGCTGCATCTCCACCCGGCGTTATATGTTTTTTTGTATCCATGTGGGCCTGCCCCGGCATGCTGCCCCCTCGGCCCTGCGGATAAATATAAAATTTATTATATACTCCGGGGCATCTTGTTCAGGATGACGGAGCTGGCCATCCTTCCATCGTTCATCACGTCCTTTTTACTGCTGGCCATCGCCGTCTACCTGCTCGCCCGGGAGACCCGCAAGTCCTACATCCCGGTGCTCTCGTTTTTCTGTCTCGTCCTGTGCCTGTGGAACGTCGGCCACATTTTGACCAACGTCACCGGCGGCGAGCTCCTGTGGGCGAAGGTAAGCACGCTCGCGCTCATCTTCATCCCGCCGGTCGGCTTTCATTTCACGGCGGAGTACACCGGTTTTTTCAGGAGCCGCTACTACCTGCTGTTCTATCTGCCCGCCGGGCTGCTCGCGCTTTCCCTGCCGCTGGGAGAATACGTGACCGGGGTCACCTATCTCTCCTATGGATGGGAGCCGGTATATGATCCGACCTATCTGTCCATCAACTCGTGGGTCGGGCTGTTTTTCGTGTTCCTGTCGGGCCTGCTGCTGATACGGCATTACCGGGAGAGCGTCGGCGTCAAGAAAAAACAGGTGCTGTTCATCCTGGTCGCCATCCCGACCAACACGCTGTTTTCCTTTCTCACCTACGGCGTCATGGTGGAGATGTTCAACGTCGCGCAGTTCCCCGTCGGCGCATTGCTGGACATCCTGATGGTGGCGCTCATCGCCTTCGCCATCGTCCGCTTCAAGCTGCCCGTCGGCACGGCATCGGAGGTCGACTTCCGGGTGCTGTCGGAAACGGCCAGCGAGGGCATCTGCATCCTCGACCGGGAGGGCAACATCGACTACGCCAACTCCCACTGCGCAGAGATGGTCGGCGAGGCGGGCGCAAAACTGCTGGGCACCCCCTTCCGGCGCTATGTCGCCGGGGACTCGCGGGAGGCGTTCGACCGCGCGATGGACACGACCCTGAAAGGCGACAGCATCACCAACTACCCGCTCAGGCTCCAGGACGGCCAGGAGGTGCTCCACGCCGAGATAAACACCTCGCCCATCACCTGGCACGACCGGACACTGGGCGCCTTCGTCACCATCCGGGACGTCACCAAGCGCAAGGAGACCGAGGAGGAGCTCAAACGCCAGAAAACCTATTTCCAGGCGCTGTTCGAGGACGCCCCCGAAGCCATCGTGTCCACCGACTCCCGGCACCGGGTCCTCGACGCCAACTCGTCGTTCACCGAGATGTTCGGGTACACCGTCGACGAGATACGGAACAAAAACATCGACGACTTCGTGCTCCCCGAGGGCAGACAGGAAGAGGGCAGACGGTTCACCCGGATGGTGGTCAGCGGGCAGAGCTTCGCCGCGGAAACCACCCGGAAACGCAAGGACGGCTCGCTCATCCCGGTCTCCGTTCTGGGCGCCCCCATCTTTATCGACGACGAGCAAATCGGGGTGTTCGGCATCTACCGGGACATCACCGAGCGCAAGGAAGCCGAGGAGGAACGAGAGTTCTACAACTCGCTGCTGCGCCACGACGTCGCCAACAGGAACATGGTCGTCTACGGCAACCTGCAGATGCTGGAGTCCACCTCGCTCGACCCCGAGCAGCAGGAGATGCTCTCAAACGCGCTGCACGCCATCAGGTCGAGCATCGACCTCATCCAGAAGATACGGAACCTCCGGATCGTGGAGGGAGACCGGGAGCTGGAGGCCGTGTCGCTCGACGACTGCATAACGCGGGCCATCCGGGGGGTATCCCATCAGGCCGACGAGGCGGGCATTGACATTATCTACGAGGGCACCGGGGCGGCCGTCATGGCCGGGTCGCTCCTCGAAAACGTGTTTTCCAACCTTATCATCAACGCCATCGTCCACGCGGACTGCACCCAGGTCACCGTCGACGTCACCAGGGGAGACAACGGCGAGGGCTGCATCGCCACCGTCGCCGACAATGGAAACGGCATCGCATCCGGGGACATGGACGACCTGTTCCGCCCCGGCAAAAAACGGCGGGGCAGCCCGGGCAGCGGCCTCGGCCTCTACCTGGTCAAAAAAATCGTTGAAAGCTACGGCGGCCACATCGAGGTGCACACGCCCGACGAGGGCGGCACCGTGTTCAGGGTCAGGCTCCGCTGCGCCTGAAACGCCGCAACGGTTTCGCGAGATGCCGACGCGCGACCACGGGCGCCTCGTACCAGCCCGGCTGCAGCCCGCGCTCCACCCGCTCAAACAATGCCTCGCTCTCGGCCGCCCGTTGTCCGCAGACAGCGCAGCGGTATCCCTGGTTGCGGCCATGGGACTTCATGTGCTTGCCGCAGTCCGGGCACACCGGGTTTTCCACCTTGCGATGGCATGGCACCAGCCGCCGGACATGGATTTTTTCCAGGTTTACGGTGAGGGGCGAGGGGCGGACACCGCCGCAGGCGGTGACCACGTCGCCGGGGCGAAGCCGGCGCACCACGTCACGGAACTGCTTCGTCGGCTCATAGGCCGCGCAGGCGATGCTGCCGTCGTCGTCGGACAGCGAAAACAGCACATGCCCTCCCTCGATGGTATGCGGCACATCGGCGACGGTGCCCCTGACCACAACGGACTCGTATGGCTTTATATCTCTGATGGCTCGCTGCCGGAGATGGTCGTCGGTCGCCTGGTTGGTCTCGAAGAGCAGCCACCGGGCAACCTCGCTGGAGGCAACGCTCTCCATTGCCATGGGGAGCACGGCCGGCTCGTCCCCGCGGATGCCGTACAAAACCGGGCAGGGTGAATGCGGCGTGATCGCCACGTGCCCGTTTGCATGGTCAATGCTGTCAAAGGTCGACGGAAAACAGCGGTCCATCTCCCGCACCGACGCCCCGTCAACCCATCGCTCCCCGCCGTTCCGGTAGGTGATGACCTCGTAGGTCACGTCACCGGGATGCCATGCAATCGAGGCGGCGGCGCCGATGACCCCGCGGCCGTTCTTGTAGCCGATGTATCTACCGTCGGCCATGTCGATGAACTCATGCACCATCGCCTGCTCGACGATGCCGTGCACCGCCCGCTCGTAGAGCTCCGCGGGGAGCTGCTCCGGGACGACCACCAGCCCGGGATTCGTTGTTTCATCGTCGAACATCGCCCGCCGCCGGAGCACCGCATCCGCCGCATCGAGCACCCTGTCCATGTCGACGGCATCGTCACGGCAGTCCGGATAGCCATGGCGCTCACCGTCGACCTCGCCGATTTGTAGCGAATCGCCCCGGCCATGGCCGACATGGATGGCGATGGCGCCGTTACCTCGCGTTTTCCAGGGAACGTTGGGGTTGAGCCGGACGAGCCGGGGCAGCCCGATGACGTCGAGCCCGAGGTCGTTGACCGCCACGATGAGGTCTCCCGCCAGGTGGGTGGTGCACATGCCGGCGCTGCTGTCGGTGTCGTCAACCCCGAGCCACATAAATCTTTTATATAAGGGAGCAGTATTTTAGTTTTGATGAAAAAGGAACTCCTGGAGGACACCAGGGGCCTGCTGGCCCGGGCGGGCTTCTACATATCGGAGGTGTGCACCATCCGCCCGTCGAGCTTCGACTTCGTGGCCCGCCGGGACAGCGCCCTCCTGCTGGTCAAGGTGCTGAACAACATCGACGCACTGAGCGAGGAGGTCGCTCAGGAACTCCTTTTTCTCGCGAAACACCTCGACGGCATCCCGCTGCTCATCGGCAACCGCACGGGCGCCGGGGCGCTGGAGGACGAGGTGGTTTACTATCGCTACAATGTTCCCATCATCACGCTCGCCACCCTGGAAGCCTACCTGCACGGCGTGCATCCGCTCATCTGCGCCGCGCCGGGCGGTTTCTATGTCCGGCTGAACGGTGAGCGGCTCCGCAGGATGCGAGCCGAACGGGACATATCCCGGGGGCAGCTCGCCCGGATGACCGGCGTGTCACGGCGAACCATCCGGATGTACGAGCAGGGAGAACGGGCGACCATCGAGATGGCCGAGAAAATCGCCGAGATGCTCGGCGAGGACGTCCTGCAGCCACTCGACCTTGCCTCGTTCATCCAGGAGCAGGAGATGGAGGTCAACCGTCATTTCAGCGACTGCATGCTCTCGCTGCTCGAGGCACTCAACGTGTCCATCATCCCCACCGACCGTTCCCCGTTCAACGCCATCTCGCGGTTCATGGACGAGATGCTGCTCATCGCGACGGAATGCCACCGCGTCAGAGAGCGAGCACGATTGCTCTCCGACGTGTCGCGCGTCGTGGAGCGGCCGTCCGTCCTGTTCATGGAGTCAACATCGCGGACCAACATCGCCGGCATCCCCGTCATCGGGCGCGAGGAGCTCTCCACGCTGGATGACCCGCTCGGGCTGTTCGAACTCATACGGGAACGGGAATAGCGTGCAGGTGGAACTGCTTTCCCATACACCCGAGGGCGACCTGCTGTCCGCCATGGCCGCCAAGCTGACGCATTCCAGGAGCAGTATCGCCGAGCTCCGCGAGGACGACCCGGACATGTTGCGCGGCATGCTCCGCCACGTCATCGACCTCGGACATGACAGCGTCATCGAGCATGCCTGCTACACCTTCGGCATCTCCGGCGTCTCGCGCTCGCTGACCCATCAGCTCGTCAGGCACCGCATCGCCTCCTATTCACAGCAGTCGCAGCGCTACGTGGAATCCAGCCGGGACTATGTCACGCCGCCGTCCGTGGCCGCCTCCGGGAAGGAAAAACGGTACCATGCGGCGATGGAGGCCATCTGGGATGCATACGAGGAGCTCAAGGACGTGGTGCCAAAGGAGGATGCCCGCTACGTGCTGCCCAATGCGGCCTGCACCAAGATTATCGTGTCGATGAACGCGCGGTCGCTCCACAATTTTTTCGAGCTTCGCTGCTGTCTGCATGCACAGTGGGAGATACGGGCGCTGGCCTGGCACATGCTTAAGCTCGTGCGCGATGCCACGCCGGTGATTTTCGACAACGCGGGGCCGCCCTGCAAGACCAGGCAGCGGTGCCCCATGGACAAAAAAAGCTGCCGCTGGTATCCCGGCTAGCCGGGGTAGGGCTGCAAGAGGGGGCGCCAGTCAAAATTGAGCCATGGCACCGGCAGGCGAAATCCAACGATCGGCCTGGGCAGCAGGTGTGGTCGGCCCCAGTAGTTGCGGTTCCAGCGGTTGCGCGGCACCAGCGGGTCGCGGTCGGCGGAGATAAAGGTGGCATGGCGGCGTTCGCTGTCAAAAAAATTGTTATGGCGGATGACGTTTCCGGTGGAGCCGATCCAGACGGCGACCATGTTGCCCGTGAGATTGTTCGCTTCGACGTGGTTGCCGTTGCTCGACGGGCTGATGTCGACGCCGTACTCGCTGCCCCGGATGTCGTTGTGGCTGATCCGGTTGCCCGTGCTGTCATAGTGGAGAGAAACGGCGCGCGTGTTGTCTCTGAACATGTTGCCCGAGATGGTGTTGCCGTGGCTTTCCTGCCAGATGGAGACAGCTTCGGTGTTGTCGGCCAGCATGTTGCCCGAGATCGTGTTGTTGTCGGAGATGTCGAGGTGTATTCCGTGCCAGTTGTCACGGATGCTGTTGTCCGTCACCGTGTTGCCCTCGGACCACATGGAGATGCCGTCGTTGTTACCCTGGACATGGTTGCCCGTGATGCGGGTGCGATGGCTGAACGGCCCGACGTCGACGCCCTCGAACTCGTTGCCGACGACGGCGTTGCCGGCGATCTCGTTGTCAGAGGCGTTCCAGAGCATCACGCCCTGGAGGTTGCCCGATATATCGCTGTCCAAAATGCGGCAGTCGGATGACCCATAAAGCTGGACGGCAACCGTCGTGTTGGTGAGCTGCAGGCCGCTGACCGTTATCCCGGTGCAGTCGACAAGGAACACCTGCCCCGCCTCCCCCACCGAGCTATCCGACACGCCCTCCAGGTAGACCAGCGGTTTGCCGTTGACCGTGTTGTCCCGGACGACGTTGCTCCGGTAGTCATACATGGTGCCCAGCCCGCAGCCGACAAACGTGTTGTTGTCGACGACGTTGCCCGATGACACGAGCTGCAGGCCGCCGTATCGCTGACCGCTGATAACGTTGCCCGAGATATGGTTGTCCGTGCCGCCGGCGAGCACGCCCTGCGCGGAGGAGCCGTTCACCACCCGGTTTCCCATGACGACGTTGTCCACGGCGTCCTGCAGCAGCAGGCCCGCTATCTCGTTGCCGTCCAGGACGTTGCCCTCGACAGCGCAGCCGCGGGCATCCCGCAGCAACATGCCCTCTGCATTCCGCAGCATCATGTTGCCGGCAATGCGATGGCCGACGCCCTCGCAGACGACGCCATACTGATTGCCCCGCAGCACGACGTCCCGGACCTTGCAGCCGCGGGAGACGAGATACAGACCCGCGCGACCCGTCCCGTTCGCCCCGCTGTTCCGCAGCGTCATATTTGAAACAAAAACATCCGGGGCAGCAACGCGGACGACCGTTCCATTGCCACCCCCGTCGACAACCGTGGTATCCCTGTTTTCACCTGTCAACAGGACGCTCCTGTGCACCACGACACGCTCATCGTAGGGTGCGCCGTCGTCGTAGACATAGACGGTGTCCCCGTCGCCGGCGGCGTCGAGCGCTGCCTGGATGGTGCTGTAGTTGCCGGGGCCGGAGCCGCCCACGTACAGCGTGGATTCCTGTCCCATCGCACCCTCTCCCTCTCCGTCAAGGTAGAGGCCGGACAGCATCAACATCATGACGACACACACGGCCAGACCCGCACGGTGCATTGGCAGCATAACGGGCGATGGCTTTTAACCGTTGTCGCCCTGCAAAGCATTTATAAGAGAGACGGGTATTTGACCTGAACCATGCACCCCCGGCAGCGACGCCGCCTCATCAAGGCGGAGGCGACCACCAATCCCCATTACGGCAAAAAACCCGTCCACAGGAGCATGGAGGAACACATCAACAACGGCGTGGTCATCGTTGACAAGCCAGCCGGCCCGACCTCGCACCAGGTCGCAGCATGGGCCCGGGACATCTTCCATCTCGACAAGGCCGGCCATGGCGGCACCCTCGACCCCGACGTCACCGGCGTGCTTCCCATAGCGCTCGCCAACGCCACCAAGACCATCGGGCTGCTGCACGAAGCCGGCAAGGAATACGTCGCGGTGATGCGCCTCCACGGAGACAAAAACAGGCAGGAGATACGGGACGCCTGCCAGGAGCAGGTCGGCATGGTCACCCAGATGCCCCCCGAGCAGTCGGCCGTCAAGCGCGAGGAGCGAGAGCGAGAGATATACGACATCGACGTCCTCGAAATAAGGGAACGGGATGTCCTGTTCCGCGTCTCCTGCGAGGGCGGCACCTACATCCGGGTGCTCTGCGAGGACATCGGCACAACACTGGGATGCGGCGCCCACATGCACGAGCTCCGCCGCACCAGAAGCGGCCGGTTCACCGAAAGCGACGCATACACGCTGCACGACATCCTCGACGCATACATGTTCTGGCAGGAAAACGACAGCGAGGAGATAAAAAACATTATAAGACCCCTGGAGGATGTACTGCCCCACATCCCGGCGGTGGTCATCAGGGACTCAGCCATCGACGCCGTGTGCCACGGAGCCGACCTAGCGGTCGCGGGCATCCTGCAGGTGGACACCGGCATCACCCCCGGCGACCAGGTGGCCGTCCTGTCTCTGAAAGGAGAAGGTGTCGCCATCGGCCTCGCCACGATGTCAACACGCGACATCATGGAACAGGACCAGGGCATCGCCGTCGACACCAAGCGCGTGATCATGCACAAGGGCACCTATCCCTCCATGTGGAAAAAATAACGCCCTCATTTACATCATGCTGAGGTAGCCCAGCTCGGAAAGGCGCAGGCCTGGAGAGCCTGTGGGGCTCACGCCCCTCGAGGGTTCAAATCCCTCCCTCAGCGCTCTTTTACCGGCATGGTTTATAAATATTATCTGCTGGATGACCAGCATGGGGGTGCCGTCATGTTGTGTTATCGTGGTCATGCCAGGTATGGACAACGTCGTTCTTACGTGTGGTTTGGTCCAACGGATGCCGCGGGGTATGGCTCCGCTGCCGGGTGCCAGTCTATCTCTATCCAGGGCATGAACAGGCCGATGAGGCTGAACGATGGGATGTAGATGGCGCCGTAGATGATTTTTCCGCCGACATGGTTCCAGTCGTCCCAGTAGTTCCGGCTCCATCTGTTGGGGGCGAGAAAGCCGGGACGGAGGAGTTTGATGAACCGTGCATGCCTGGTGTTGGAGATGAAGGTGTTTTCAGTGATGGTGTTGCCGGCGGCGTAGGAGCAAAACAGTCCCTCCTGGTTGCCGGCGAGATGGTTGCCGATGACTGTGTTGCCGGGGCTTCCCTCGAGATATATGCCCTTGGAGCAGTTGGAGATGTTGTTGTAGCTGATGGTCTGGCCGCCGGCGGCGGCGTAAACGCCCGATATACCGGGGTGGATGCGATTGCGGGTTACGGTGTTCGACGGCGAATTCCTGTCAAGGTAGACGCCGGTGTACCGGTGGCCCGTGAGCTCGTTGCCTGACAGGGTGCATGCCGACGCCGCCGAGAGGATGACGGCGTGGTGTTCGCTGTCGTCGACAACGGTGTCTTTGAGGACGACATTGTCGGCGGAGATGTTGATGCCGGCGGTGTTCTCTCCGCCGCCCGCTCCCGTGACGGTGATATTGTCCACGACCGCCTCGGCAGCGATGTGGACCACGGTGCCCGCCCGATGCCCGTCGATGACGGTGTCATGCCGGTGTTCGCCGGTCAGACGCAGCGGGCATGATATGCTGATGGTTTCCCGGTATGTTCCGCTGTACACGTAGACGGTGTCCCCGTCGCCGGCGGCGTCGAGCGCTGCCTGGATGGTGCTATAGTTGCCCGGGCCGGAGCCGCCCACGTACAGCGTGGTGTCATTCGCCATGGCGGCGTGCTGCATCCCGCCGGATAGCGGTGCCATTGTCAGGCCGATGGATAGCGCGAGTGCGATGGCGACGTGTGTGCCCTGCATTGTGTGCCCCGTATCGGGAACGGATATGGCTATAAAACTCTGCTGGAGCTCTGTGGTTTGCCGGCGACCATGCCACAGGGGGGCGTCCCATTCCTGGGTTTGTGACCACCGGCACCTCTGAGAGATACCAATAAATAAATATACCGGCAGCAGATACTATCGCTGAGGAACCTACTATGGAAGGAACCGTAAAAAGATGGCTCACCTCATACGGGTTTATCGGCGCTGACGAGGTCGATCAGGATGTCTTCGTCCATGAGTCCGACGTGAAGTCCCGTATGCCGTTGAGCGAAGGACAAAAAGTCTCGTTTGAGTTAAAGGAAGAACCGCGCGGCCCCAAGGCCGTGAACGTCGAAATCATAGAGTAATTTTTCTCTGTTTTTCGGGTGTTCGTGCTGCACGTGACAGATTGACGATGGATACCATAGCCATGCATCCGTCGTGCCGGACGTGCGGCCGGGATAACCTTTAAACGCAGGGGTATGTTGCTCACATAGCGGCTATGATATTCAAGCGGCAGGTCGGCAAGCCGAACAACGGATGGGTCGTGCTGGTGCACGGTCTGGGAGAGCACTGCGGCCGCTACGACGACTTCATGCAGCTGCTCGCCGAGCATGGCTTTTCGGTCTACGCGTTCGACTGGGCCGGTCACGGGCGGAGCGACGGCAAGCAGGGGCATGCGACCGTCGAGGAAACCTTCACGACGATAGACGACATCATCGGGGAGATCGGCCAGGTGCCGTTTCTGTTCGGGCACAGCCTCGGCGGCCTCACCGTCATCCGGTACGCGGAGCTGCACCCCGACCGTGCCAGGGGCGTTATTGCTTCGTCGCCGCTGCTCGCCCGTCGTTCAGCGGTCAGCCGCCTCTCGGTTGCGCTGTCAAGGCTCCTCGGCTCGATAGCGCCTTCGCTGACGGTGCATAACGGTATCGACCCGTCGGATATCTCCAGAAGCGAGGACGCCGTCCAGGCCTACCGGGATGACCCGCTCGTCCATCATCGGGCGTCGGCGGCGCTGGCAAGGAGCATGTTCATGCACATGGACCGGGCGCATGACGACGCTGCAAATATCACGGTGCCGGTGTTGCTGCTGGTTGGCACGGCCGACGTTCTGGTGCCGCCGCGCGGCGCACGCCGGTTGATGAAGGAGCTGACGGTTGACGATAAAACCCTTGAGGCGTTCGAGGGTGCCTATCACGAGGTGTGCGACGACCCGGAATGGGGCGACGTGTATCATGATGTCATCGTCCGGTGGCTGCTCGGTCACTGCTGACGGACGCTCCGGGATGCGACGATGTTGACGCCCAGGTTGGCCACGTTTTCGGCGATGACGTCGCCGATGGCCACGGGTGCCTCGACCGTTATGCCAGCGAGTGCCTGCATCACGCTGCGTATCGCCGCTCGGGGCACCGGCGCCGTGGTTTTGACGGCTACCGTGGGCAGGTCGCCTCCCGTGCAGCGGACGACGCTGATGACCGTCCGCCGCGGCTCGGCTATCTCCTGCAGGGCATATGCTGCCCCGTGCTGGCATGCGTTTCCGGTGATGGCGCCGATGTCGCCGTCGTGCATCGTTACCCGTATGGTGCAGCCGACGGGACACATGATGCAGGCGATTTCTTTTTCTGTTTCCCTGGTCATCGTGCCACCTCCACGGTGAGCGCTCCCTGGAGGCCGGCGAGCATGTCGGGTTCGAGCTCGACGGTGAGCATCTCTCCGGGGGTGACACCCTGCCGGGGCAGCTCGACGTCGATGTCGGGTAGCCGGACGACCGCCCGGGGCTCGGGGCGCTGCACTCTGAGGTAGAGCGTGACCGGGCGCTGTCCGCTCACCCGCTGCGGCAGGACGAATCTGACGTTGCGACCCCGGTGCACGGGATGCCATGTGCCGGCGGGGATGTGGCCGTGCTTGAGAAAAAGCGACGCGCCGACGGCGGCTCGTTCGCCCTGCCGCGCTGCAGCGTCCACGTAGTCGTTGATGGCGAGGGCGTTGCCCGCGGTGAACACCCCGGGCTGCGTGGTTTCGAGGCAGTCGTTGACCACGGGCCCCCGCGTTTTTTCGTCGATGTCGACGGCGAGGTCCTGGAGCCGTGTGATGTTGGGGATGAGCCCGGTGGCCAGGGCGACGGTGTCGCATTCAATGCGGCGTGCTGTCCCCGGCACGGTCTCCATCCCGGGGGTGACGCCTATGGTTTCGACTGCGGTGACACGGTCGCTTCCATGGATGGCGGTGACCATGCGCCCCGTGTGCAGCGGGATGTCATAGTCGTGGAGGCACTGGACGACGTTGCGGGTCAACCCGCCCGGATAGGGCAGCATTTCGATGACCGCTTTGACCGTGGCGCCCTCGAGAGCGAGGCGGCGTGCCATGATGAGGCCGATGTCGCCGGAGCCGACGATGACCGCGCTGCGGCCGGGCAGCGCGCCGTCGATGTCCATGAGCGTCTGTGCCTCCCCGGCGGTGAACACGCCCGCTGGCCGGTCGCCGACGATGGCCGTTTCGTGGCGGTGGCGTTCCCGTGCCCCGGCGGCGTAGAGGATGCATGCCGCCGTTGTTTCCCTGACACCGTCGGATGTTATCATAACAATTTGCTTCCGCCCGTCGGGCTGCACCCGGAGATTGGTGACATGCGCGCCGGTGAGCACGTCGACGTCCCGCTGCGTTACCCGTGTGGCGAGGCGCTCGGCGAACTCGGGCCCGGTGAGGTCTTCGCCGTAGTAGGTGAGACCGAAGCCGGGATGGATGCACTGCAGCGGGATGCCGCCCAGGCGCCGGTCTGCCTCTATCAGCAGGACGTCCATGTCGTGGTCGTGGGCCATGGCGGCGCCTGCGAGCCCGGCCGCCCCGCCCCCGATGACCGCGAGGTCGTATGCCGCCCCGGTCATGGGTCGTCCTCCTGGAGCGTTTTGATGTCCCCGATGACATATGGCGTGGTTCCGTGCTCCATAACCTTCCAGAGCGGTATGTCGAGCTCCCGGGCGATGAGTCGGGCGACCTGGACGCGGCAGAAGGACCCCTGGCAGAACCCGAACATGGCCAGGGTGCGGAACTTTATGCCGTCGAGCGACACGGTGCCATCGAGCTGCTGGATGCGCCTGATTGCCCCGGTTATTTCCGCCTCGGTGACCGTTTTGCACCGGCAGACCACCCGGCCATATGCGGGCTGCCGTTTGATAAGTTGGTGTTGTTGCTCCGGGGACAGCGCGGCGAGCCGGGCGATGCGCTGTCGGCGTGGCTGCCATCCCTGTTTCTCCCGAAGGCCAATGTCGAGTGTTTCCTGCAGCAGCCGTGCGACGTGTTCGGCGATGGCCGGTGCCGCCGTCAGTCCCGGGGAACGGATGCCGGCTGCGTTCACGAACCCCCATGGGCGGTCGTAGGCCCGGATGACATATCGGCCATCCGGTGGTTCGGGGCGAAGCCCGGCGAAGGTTTTAACGACGCTGCCATGCGAGGGCATCCGGCGGAGCAGCCGGGCAGCCTCATGCCAGATGGCGGACAATCCATCCGTGGTGGTCGCTTTCTCGGTGAACGCACCGGGTGGCAGGTCCTCCGCCGTCGGCCCGAGCATCAGGTTTCCCTCCACCGTGGTCACGGCGTAGACGCCCTTGGTTTTCTCCGTCGGCGTGGGATGCACGATATGGGATGGCCCCTCCACGTTCTCGTTGAACAGGACATATTCACCCCGCCGCGGCGTGATGGAGGGCTCCGCGACGCCGGCCATCGCAGCTACCCTGCCCGCATGCAGTCCGGCGGCGTTGACGACTACGTCGGCGGCGATGTCCCCCGCGGTCGTGGACACGCCCGCGACGGCGCCGCCGTCCACCATGACATCGGTCACCTCGCAGTCCAGATGGACATGCACGCCGTTGGCATGGGCGTTTTCCACCACGCCGATGACGGCCTCCCAGGGGGCAACCATGCCCGCATCCGGGGCATACAGCGCCGCCACGACGTCGTCGTGCAGATGCGGCTCCCGCTCGTGCAGCTCCCCGCCCTTGAGGATGCGGAGGCCGTCAACACCGTTGCGCTCCCCGAGGCGTCGATAGTGCTCCAGCGTCTCCAGCTGCCCCTCGTCCGTGGCGACCATGAGCTCGCCGGGCCACCGTGCAGGGATGTCGAGCTCCCGTGTCCAGCGGCGCCAGCGCATGTTGCCGGCATGGCAGAGCCGCGCCCGCAATGGATGCATGTCAGGGTTTTCCTCGTGGCCGGGATGGATGATGCCGGTGTTGGCCTTGCTGGCGCCCCAGCCGACGTCGCCCTCTTTTTCGACGAGATGTACATTGAGATGGTAGCGGGACAGCTCGCGGGCGATGCAGCCGCCGACGATGCCGGCGCCGATGACGGCGACGGTGTCTCGTTCAGCCATCGGCAGCCTCCATATCCTGCGTCATCGCCCAGCTTCGGGCCCGCTCCACGGCCCGTCTCCAGCCCCGGAGACATGCATCACGGTGTTCCCCGTCCATCACGGGCGTGAAACGGACGTCCTCCCGCCAGAGCGCGTCGAGCTCATCCCGGGAGCGCCACATGTCCACCTCGAGACCCGCAAGCATCGCCGCGCCGAGCGCCGTCGTCTCCATCACCCGGGGACGGAGCACGTCATGCCGGGACAGGTCCGCCTGGAACTGGAGCAGAAACTCGTTGCGGCTGCCGCCGCCGTCAACACGCATTTCCGTGACGTCTATGCCGGCATCGGTTTCCATCACCTCGATGACATCCTGCGACAGATAGGCGATCGCCTCGAGCGACGCCCGGGCGAGAGACGCTCTGCCCGTACAGCCGGACAGCCCAACGATGGTGCCCCGCGCGGCGGCATCCCAGTAGGGGGCACCAAGGCCGGCAAACGCCGGGACGAGATAGACGCCATCGGTGTCATCGACCGTGGACGCCAGCGCCTCTATCTCGCCGGGATCGTCGAACAACCCGATGCGCTGCAGCCACCGCACGCCGGCACCGGTGGCGAACACGCTGCCCTCCAACGCATAGGTCACCCGGCCGTCGAGACTCCAAGCGATCGTGGACAGCAGCCGGTCCGAGCGGCAGGGCTCCTCCATGCACATCAGCACAAAGTTGCCCGTCCCATAGGTGTTCTTCACCATGCCCGGCGTGGTGCAGCGCTGCCCATACAGCGCGGCCTGCTGGTCGCCCGCGCAGCCGGTGATGGGTATCCTGCATCCCTGGATGACGGCGTGGCCGTAGCGATGGCTGCTGTCATACACCATGGGCAGCACCGCCGCGGGAACATCGAACTGTTCGAGCAGCTCGTCGTCCCATCTGTACCGGTGGATGTCGTAGAGCATTGTCCGGGATGCGTTGCTCCGGTCGGTCGCATGGACCGCGCCGTCGGTGAGCTGCCAGATGAGCCAGGTGTCAACGGTGCCAGCGGCCAGGTCGCCACGCCGCGCTCGTTTCCGTGCTCCGGGCACCCTGTCGAGCAGCCATTGCAGCTTGGTGGCCGAAAAATAGGCGTCGGGTATCAGCCCCGTTTTCCTCCGTATCATCGCCCGGGTGTCCTCATCCATCTGCTCGACGATGGGAGCGGTGCGGCGGTCCTGCCAGACGATGGCGCTGGCGAGCGGGGTGCCGCTGTCACGGTCCCACAGCATGACGGTTTCCCGCTGGTTGGCGATGCCGATGGCCGCGATGTCGCGGGATGCTGTGGCGCCCTGGATCGCTGTCCGTATCGCGCGCTGCATCGCCGTCCATATCTCTCCAGGGTCATGTTCGACCCAGCCGGGCCGGGGATAGTGCTGGGGCAGCGGGCTGCGGCCCTCGCCGTGCAGCCCGCCATGGCGGTCGAACAGGAACGCCTTCGCGCTCGACGTTCCCGCGTCCAGTGCCAGAATACGCTCGTCGCCTGCCATGATGCCCCTCTGGTTCAGATGGCGCTACAACCGGAAAAAATTACTTAACGTTTTCCCGTCGGCGATGCTTTAAGATTTAAAAAGTGCTGCCGGTTACGTCTGTGACACTGATGGACAAGTCGGCCTTTGAGCGCTTCTATTCAAAAATCTTCACCATCCCGAAGAAGCGGATATCGGTGACGCTGGGCGTGGTCACCATCGCGATTGCGTCGCTGCAGTATGGCATCGCCCGGGCGTTTTTCGCGCAGCGGTATTTTTTTCTCGGGCTGCTGCTCATCGTGCTCATCCTGGCGGTGGGGCGAACCATCAACCTTGCCTTCAACGGGCGGCGGGTGTTTTTTCTGGCGCTGCTCTTGCTCATCTTCATCGAGGCATTCGACTTCGTCGTGTACCATCTCGGGTTTCCCTATCTGATTTCGCTGACGCCGGCGGTTATTTCCTCGTTTTTGACGATCATCCTGTATTTTTCCTCGGAGGCGGAGGAGATATCCGTGTATGTGCTCAGCCTCAGCATGGTGCTCCTGCTCTATCCCTTCAGCTTTTTTTATTTCGACCTCTATTATGACCTGCCGGCGCATTTCGAGGTGCACGGCCTCACCGCTGGCTACGTGTTCATCGCGGTCGTCGGGGTTATCGCCGGGCACGGCTACCTCCGGTTTTTGGACACCGAGCGGGGCTTCAACGTGAAATCGTTTTTCCGCGCGTTTTTGCTGTTCTGGCTGACGGCCAACCCGACGTATTTCGAGCGCCGTCTCAGGGAGGTGGCGACCAGGATGCGGGGATGGGTGAGCTGCCTGTCCATCGGGGATGTCAGGCTGGTGGCGAACGCGTTTCATCCCGGGCCGCTCCGGAACGTCGGCGGCGCCCGCCTCGTCCACCGCGTGCTCGAGGAGCCGAAGACCATGTATCTGCATTCGGCGAGCACCCATGACCGGAATGTTGTCAGCGGCGAGGACGTCGAGGCCATCGTGGATGCCATCTCCTGCGGCGACGAAACGCTGCATGCCCGTCGGCCGTTCTCGGTCGAGGGGGACGAGTTCACGGTTACCGCGTTTCCCTTTGATGATTTCAGGCTGCTGGTGGTATCCGGCCATGAGACCATCGACGACCTGCCGCCCGAGGTGCAGGAGTACGCCGACGGGCTGGGGAATCTGCTGGTCGTCGACGGGCACAACGCCTACCGGAAGGAGTACGATGTAACGCCGGCGCAGGTAGCCGAGATAAAGTCGCTCATCCGCCGGGCGGCGCAGACTGAAGGGGAGCCGGCCTCGCTGCGGTATTCGTTCACCAGGAAAAACGTCTCCTCGCAGAACATCTGCGGCTACCTGGCGCTGCTCGTGCTGGACTACGACGGCGAGCGCTACGCCCTGTTCATGGTCGATTCGAACAACATCGACCTGTCGTTCCGCCACCAAGTTGAGCGGTTTTTCCGGGAGCGGGACGTCCATCCGGTCGTGGTGTCCACGGATGACCATGCGAAGACCGGGATGCCGCCCGGCATGGAGTACCAGCCGGCGGGTGCGCATGAAAGCGACGTGTCGGCCGTGTTCGATTTTCTCGAGGAATGCAGCCTGCGCGCCACCAGCGATGGGGACGTCAGCTACGGCCGGCGGCCGGTCGCCATCAATGTTATAGGCGAGCGGTTTTTTGACGACCTGGAGATGGCGGTGCGGACCGTGGGGAAGCAGGCCGTAGTGCTGTTTTTCCTCGTTATATCGCTGCAGCTCGTCCTGGCGATGCTGACCGGGTTCGCGCTCATATAAAAAGGGAAGGAAAAAGGGGAGGGGATGAAGGAGGGTGGAGGAAAAAAGGACCCTCCTTCTGGAGTGCGTGTGCCCGCGTGTGCCCGTTTTAGGGCGCTATATTGACACACGGGCGTTCTTCTCACCATCTATATCAGCCGGGAGATATATAAGCGAGGGGAGGGGGCACACCGTGATGGTTTTTAAGATTTCCGGTTTTGCGCGGCGTTTGTGGGTCATGCGGGATGGCCCGGGGCATATTCCGGGTGCAACATGGCTTTTCGAAGTGGCCACCAATAGTTTTATATCACGTGGACGTTTGCCCGTCGAGAAACAATGAAAATCGTACCGGATACATCGGTCATCGTGGATGGCCGGGTCACCAGTCTCATCGAAGACGGCGAATTCACGGGGGCAGAGATTATCATCCCCGAGGCCGTCGTCGCCGAGCTCGAATACCAGGCCAACGAGGGCTTCGAAAGCGGCCTCAGCGGCCTCGACGAAATCGTCCGCCTGCAGGGATTCCACAAGAAAGGCGACATCGACCTGCGCTTCACCGGCGAACGGCCCACCATGGAGGAGACCCGCCCGGTCGGCGAAATCGACGCCATCATCAGAAACGTATCGGAGCAGGAGGGTGCAACGCTCTGCACCTCGGACCGATTGCAGGCGCACGTCGCCGAGGCAAAAGGGCTGAAAACCCATTACATGCGCCCCGCCTCTGTTTCGGCTGAGCAGGAAATCGAGTCGCTCCGCTTCCAGAAATATTTCGAGGAGGACGTCATGAGCGTCCACCTGCGCGAGGGCTGCCGCCCCTACGTCAAGCGGGGCGTGCCCGGCAACTTCACCTTCGAGCCCGCGGGCCATCGCAGCCTGTCTGAGCGAGACATGGAAACCATGAGCCGGCATATCATCGAGGCGGCCAAGCGCGAGAAAAACAGCTTCCTGGAGATAGAGCGCAAGGGCGTCACCGTCGTGCAGCTCGAGGCCATGCGGGTGGTCATCGCCCGGCCGCGCTTCTCCGACCGCTTCGAGATCACGGCGACCCGGCCCGTTGTCAAGCTCGACCTTGACGACTACGGCCTCGACGAGGAGACCAAGAGCCGGCTGTCGAACTTCCGCCGCGGCGTCCTCGTGTCGGGACCGCCCGGCTCCGGCAAGTCCACGTTCGCGCAGGCCGTCGCCGAGTACCTGCACGAGCAGGGCGCCGTGGTGAAGACCATGGAGAGCCCGCGGGACCTGCAGGTCAACGAGGAAATCACGCAGTATGGGCCGCTTGAAAACGACATGGAGCTCACCTCGGACATCCTGCTGCTCGTCCGGCCCGACTTCGTGGTGTTCGACGAGGTGCGCAAGGGAGAGGACTTTCGCATCTTTGCGGACATGCGCCTCGCCGGCATGGGCCTCATCGGCGTCACCCACGCAAACCGGGCCATCGACGCTATCCAGCGGCTCATCGGCCGCGTCGAGCTGGGCATGATACCGCAGGTGACGGATACCATCATCCACATCAACGGCGGCGAGATAGAGCAAATCCTGGAGATGGAATTCACTGTTAAATTGCCGGCGGGGATGGAGGAAGCCGACCTGGCACGACCGGTCATCATGGTCAAGGACTTCAACACGCAGAAGGCGCTCTACGAGATATACACCTACGGGGAGCAGGTCGTGGTCATGGCCATCCAGGACCGCGAGGAAAAAACCACGGGATCCGGCAAGCTGGCTGAACGGCAGCTGCGCCACATCGTCAGCCGCTGGATCGACGGTGTCGTCGACTGCGAGATAACGTCGG
>Ga0207797_1000647_pt1 | contig 26622 bp, 20 predicted proteins | sample PRCRCaboRojoPR_6_FD_187275 | JGI IMG/M metagenome (GOLD analysis project Ga0207797, IMG submission 187275) | Marine sediment microbial community from Cabo Rojo, Puerto Rico - PR CR 10% Liquid 1 (SPAdes) | ecosystem: Environmental > Aquatic > Marine > Coastal > Sediment | place: Cabo Rojo, Puerto... | reverse complement strand
GGTTTGTGTTGTTCCACAAAACGTTCGGCAATCGTTGCGCCGTCCTCCAATACGTTTTCCAGGACGAACCAATCTTGAAACGAGATCCATTCGTGCTCAGTGTCAGGTTTAGCGTCTTCGCCGAATTGATCCTCAAATGCCTCTTGGAAGTCGTCTGAAAAGGTGGCGCTCTGCGAAAACCGGATCAACGCCCGCTTGATGTCTCCGATATGAGCAAGGGTCGCTCTTGAAGGTCCCTCGTCGCCGATGTCGATAGGCCTTTTCAGGATTTCCGGATCGAAGGCCTCATCTTCGAGAATGTCGAGTTCATCCGCATCTAGTATGAGAACCGGCTTTCCCTCCTCGCCAAAGATGCTGAGATCGATTTCAGTGGAAGGGACGGGTGCCAGAAGCCTGAGCCAGATCTTATATTCTTTGGGAAGCTTGAAACGCCATTTCTCGGCCCAGGTGATACCGCCGTGTACGATAGCCGTGGCCAGCGAGAGGCCACATGTGGTGAGCGGGTTGCCCCCGGCTTCACTCTTTGATTCCAGCTCGTCGATATCAGCCTCGGTCAGACCATAGTTTCCCCACACATCTTTCAGGCCAAGGCCTGACAGGTCCACCAGAAAGCATGACAGGACGAGTCCTGTCGGTGCCTCTCGAATCACGATCACAGTGGCCATTCTGGTCGTTTCCCAGTCCTCGTTGATCAAGGTCTTTACCAAGGGATGACGGTAGTTGAGGGCCTCGTGTAGATCGGGATTTTGGCGGAGAAGGGCAGGTAATGCGGACCTCCTCGCCCGCTGGTGTTTACGGATTTCCTTTCGTTTCTTTTCCCTGCGCTGTTTCTTCGACTTTTTTGCCATTATTGTTTACTTGCCTTTCGTGCTTTTCGATTTGTAGATGACGTTTATTGCCTCGTAGTCGCTACGGTACAGATTAACGCCTTCGACGTTGATGCAAGCCTTGAACTTGTAAATACTTCACGGCACATCACCCCAAAGCGTTTTCGCGTCTCGTCGTTCTCGTTGGCCGCCTCCTTGGCGGCGAGGATGGCCGAATTTCGCTCGAAGCCGGTATTATTGATAATGTTGTCCAGGGATGCGCCCCGTTCGTTCAAAACCCCCGCACAAAGGCAATAGCCTCTGCCAGATCGGCCAATAATTCTTCATCGGGTCTGGCAGGTTCTATTTCACCCTCTTTTCCACCTGTGGCATCATCTCCTGTTCCTGCAAATGTGGCGAGAGCCTTTCTTAGGTTTTTCAAGATGCCACAGTAATCCACGATCATGCCGTTGTTCTTAGCCTCGTTCACGCGGTTGGCCCGTGCAATGGCCTGCATCAGCGTGTGAGCCTGAGAGGCTTGTCCAGGTATAGCGTCGACAGGCTCGGAACATCGAAGCCTGTGAAATAGAACTCAGTCGGAGTTACCTGTCTCCAATACCTTCGCGACCGCTTTTCTCCTCGGTAAGAGATTCTTCCTTCGTCAACGAGATCCTTTATTTCACGTCGAAGCTGATTATACGGAATTTCCTCACCAATGCGTCGATGGATATCCCCAAAGGTCTACGACGGGCAGGCTTGAGAACCCGTCTGCGAACGGTGACTGTGACTCGATCGGGACCTTCGTGAAGCTCCGGAACAAACGTAACGGCCTGGCGTGAGAGACCAGTCGTTAGCTTCGATCTCGGCATTGTCCACTAGCTTCACCAAGCCCTCTACATCGCACAGCTTTGCCTCCGGGAAACGTTCGGTCAACCAGTGGGCCTGCCGCCAGAAGTACCGGACCTGCTTAAGCTGCTGGACTGCCAGTTGGCGGGCTTCATCGGCGGCCCTACGGGTGCGGGTAATGTCGCGGTTGGCCCAGGCGTCATTTTGCCGGGCTTTGCAGTTGTTCTCGCAGATTTCGATGAGGCGGCCGGCGAGCTTGTAGAGGAGGTCCGTCTGCTTGACGAGGTTGCGGCTGGTCCCGGCCAGTGGGGGAAGGCGGTCCACCGCCTTCTTCAGCGCACCGTTGGTGGTTTTCTGCTGCTTCCACGCTTTTTGCTCTTTTGCTATCATCTTCTTGAAAGCGTTTACATCAGATCTAAAGGCTGATCTTGCGTCCCGAAGCTCCTTTACCGTCTCCGCATGAGGGCCATCGGATGATAGAGTCTTGAGAAACGGCCGCAAGGCATCTTCAAGGATGTCCAGCGAGGCCACAAAAGCCGGCAGGGGCTCGATCTTCTTGCCATCGTCATCTTGGGCGGTGAAGCAACCTTCGGCCTCTTTAAGAACGCGCCGGCAGTGACTCGCTACAAGGTTAAGGTACTTGTCTTTGTGGCCCCGGTAGAGCCGTGGGATTGCTCATTGATTCTGAGCCTACATATTTCTAGCCTGATTACCTCCTTACACCGAAGGGGCTAAATAGTCAAATTCTCAGTGGATAATCAGAAAAAGAGAAACGGCAGGTAGGAAGGGGATGGGTAACACCCGGCCCACCCGAACAGATCGTAAATTGTCAGTGACGAGGCGCGGTTACTTCCGGACCGTAGAGCTGAATCTCTGACACATCATGTCAAGAGAAGCGCGTGAAGAACCGTCTGGTGTACGAATGCGGGAGTGTAACCTGATACAAAGACAACAAGGCTGGTACATCGTCCGCAGATGGGGCGTGAGCAAGCCTAAATCGTTCAGAGAGATATGGGAACATATACCTTCTGAGCAGAGAGGTTCTGGATCTTTTAGTAAAGCTACTCGTCGCTGTAAGCGATACTAAATATGCCTGGTGCGAAGAAGGTCTTAGGTCTTACATTTTCCAGTTCCTGTAGGATACCTTTCTGAACCAAACCATAAACATCTGTTTTGGCGGTTGGATAGGTGATGGAAAATCTGTTCACTAATCCAGGAATCGTCAATAGCGGATAGGTGAACAGGTCATCTATAATGGCATGAGTTCGAGCGGTTATTGTTCCTGCCTCTTGGTGATAGCGATCCTTCAGAAGCCTCAGGGCATCACATCGTTGGATAGAGTCTTCGGCTTGGGCAATGGTGCCGCGCAGGCAGAATTCAATCCATCTATCCCAATCGCCGTTTGAGCTAACCCGAAAGAGATTATCGATATATTCGTCTTTGTACCTTTCAAAAAAGGCGCTCATATACAGCCAAGGCATTGTTAGAGCGCACCATTTATAGATCATAAGAGACAATAACACGCGTCCTACGCGGCCATTTCCGTCAATGAAGGGATGAATGGCCTCAAATTGATAGTGAGTTAGGTAGCATCTTACAAGTGGGTCGTAATTGTGGTCTTCCTGGTTCAATCGCTTTTCAAAATCATCAAGGCAGGTCAACATATGATTAGAGGGAGGAGGCACAAATCGCCTGTCAGAACCGATGTGAACCTGGCACTTGCGAAATTCCCCGGGGGCTTTGTCCTTTCCTCGGACTCCAGTCAGCAACGTCTTTTGAAGTTCTCGGATAAGCCGAAGGCACAGAGGTAATTCTTCTAGAAATGCCATACCCTGACGTAATGCCCGGCTATAGTTTGAAACTTCTAGCCATGCATTTGCAGGGTCTTTTTCCGATTTGGGTTGACGAGGTTGGAGCTGAAACAGAAGGAGTTGCTGAGGTGACGCGTAAGTGCCCTCAAGACTGGATGAGCGTATAGCTTCTCGACTTTGTAGGGGCCGTAAAAGCAATTCTGGGTTTGGCAAAGTTCGACCGATACCATCTAATCTTGCAATGCTTTCCTTAGCTTCGGAAAGAAGCGGCCACAGCTCAACAGGAAACTGCCATTTTGGCGGAAGGGCATCAGGGATGAATGCCCAGTCTTCGGGGGGGATATTAACCTTAACTAGTTCCCCTGTTTTGTTCTGTGTGAATTTCGATGTATCCATCGGTATAAATTCGTTTTAATTTGACGGCGCCAATTAAAATTTATAGCCAGTTTTTTTAAAAGCTATCATTTGGTTAAAGCAATATCAACAGAAAAAGCGTAACATATTGATGTTTATAGGATTTTTAGTTAAAAACCTCGATCGCCGGGCGAGTATAAGTGTTTGTTATTACAAGCAAGCTGGGTTTGGGTTCCTGGGAAACAGGGCTGCTGGTGGCGTCTCATTACTTGTGACAAAAGTGACAGTAATTGATTTTTTCGGTGTTCTCGATTATATTGTCTATACAGGCAGGCTCAATTAATTCGGATGGTTAGAGAATATCAATGGGTTAGTCCGAGGGGGATGTCACCCCTGGCAGTCATGAGGTCAGGGGTTCGATCCCCCTCAGCTCCACCAAACCAGACGTGAAGGGCCCGCCGCTTTGGCCGGGCCTTTTGTTTTTGGTGGCTTGACGGAGACTGTTCTTGGGAGAAAGACACCGGGAGGAAAGTTGCATGGAGACAGAGGGGAACAAGGGTGAAAAGATGAGGGTTCGTCAGGTGACGATTCGGACGGTTGAGGGAAGTGTGGTGCAAGGAAGCATCAATTTAGGGGCGGAGGACAGGGTGTCCGACTTGTTTACGAAGACGAAAGATCCTTTTGTGGTCCTTTTTGATGCAAGTTATTCGGGAGGGGCGGGAAAGGTGCTCATCGTGAACAAGGCCCACATCGTATGGATTGAACCGGAAGACAGAGAAAATGAATAAAGAGGTGAGGGTCTTAAATGACCCGAAGTCCCACCAGGTAATGTCCCTTAAAACGGCCTTCCGGCTCTTTGGTGATGTGTTTGATTTCCGTTTTGAGTTCTTCGGGAGGTTGCGAGAAGTCGGTGGTATAATACTTCATGTTCAAGGTGGTTCCCACGTCAAGATCTTTTAGAATCTCGGAATCCTCCCTGACCAGTAGGCAAAGCCCCTTCGACGACATGTTCCAGATCTTGAACTGATACAACGCTCCCTGTTCGGACACTCGAAATTCGACGCTGTGATACTTTTCCAGTTCAGTCCGCGGTTCCGCACGTTTTTCGGAGAAGTTGGTCATAAGGATCCTTTTTCCTTTGACACAAAGGAGGCCGGGCAAGTGTGCTTTGTGTCACTGGTGGTTGCAAGAAGAGATTGTGCAAAACGGTTGTTACGTGAAAGGTCCTTTTCTGTTTGGCCTTTCTTGTTTGGAGAGTTACGTGCGGGCCAAAGTCTCCGCGTATTGAAAGACCGAACTGAAAGGTGCCATATCAGTAAAGGAACGGTTTCGTCAAGAGGATTTCTGATTGAAAAGCTCCACGGAAACGACAAGAGTGGGGTACGCCGGGAGAGGTGGGAATAATGGCGGTTGAAATGCCGATCGAGGATGTGTTGGATTTGCACACGTTTCTACCGAAAGAGGTGCCGGATTTGTTGGAAACATATATAGAGGCTTGTCGACAGCAAGGGATCTACTCCATACGGGTGATTCATGGAAAAGGCAGAGGTATATTGCGAGAACGGGTTCATGCCGTTTTACGGAGGCATCCGCTGGTGGTTTCCTGGACGCCGGCCCCTCCGGGTGCCGGGGGGTGGGGCGCCACCTTGGTGGAACTGAGGCGACGGTGACCGGGTGGGAATGGCAGAGATTTGCCGAAAGGGTCAAGATGGGGTCTCTACGAATGGGATATTCCATGAGCCCGCGGCAAGTAGAACAATTCGTGCGTCACGGAAAAGAATTGATGGAATGGAACGCCGCCATGAACTTAACGGCCATTTCCGACCTAGAGGTGTTGGCGGAAAAACAGTTTCTGGATGTGATTCCACTCGCGCAAATCTTGCCGATGGGATGGTGTGTTTTGGATGTTGGATCGGGAGGAGGTTTTCCGGGGGTTCCGCTACAGATACTTCGGCCGGATTTGAATATCGGCTTGATGGATGCGGTGCGCAAAAAGACGAGCTTTTTGAAGCACCTGGTCCGAGAGTTGGGATTGAAAGGCGTATGGGTGAAACATGCCCGCCTGGAGTCGCTGGGGGAAGACGACGACGAAGGGGCGGCCCATTGGGATGTGGTAACCGCCAAGGCGGTGGGAGAACCGGAGGTCGTCTTTGAGCGATGTGTGCCTTTCGTGGGGCGGCACGGGTGGGTGGTGATGTGGATCGGAAAGGATTTCGAGGGGAAGGAAATGTGGGGGGCTCGGGCGGCCCAACAAGGGTGTTTGCTGAGGGTGCACCCATACGTACTGCCGTTTACGGGGACGGAGAGAAGGCTTGTAGTGTTGGAAAAAGATGGCCGGGAGGCGAAACAGAAAGGGTGAGCAATAAGAATGTTCCACGTGGAACATTTTGCGTTGTGTGCTGCAATTTGGAGGACACGATTCTGAAACGCGGTAATCCGACAACGTCCACTCGGCATGCCTCTCGGTCGAATGGGCAGGGAGCGGAAATCCGACCAAAACTCGCCATCCGGCCGTGTAAAGACGCCCTGTGCTTGGGAAAACACATGAAATTCTTGTACGCGATTATCCAGAAAGCGCAACTTCACCCACCAAACGAAGGTCGGCCGGAAGAGTGACCTGAACTTTTTAGATGAGCGCATTCGTGCGGAGGTGACGGCGGTACGCCAGCCCTAACGCTGCCTACACGAATTAGACAGTTACGCGGCTTTTGCGATGACTCAGCATTCCCGCGTTCAGAACTACCCGCTGGGAGCGCACATTTCGGGCGTTTGTTGTTTGGCCTTGAGAGGCGCGCTTCTTTGGTCTAAGTTGTTGCATGTGAAATTGAAACTCTGGTGCTTTGGGGCTGGGCCAGCGAGGGATTGCCGTGCCGTCAACTTGTTGTCTGAGGGCTGACTGAAGTATTGGTGGATGGCAAAGACTCCGAAATCGCGTGTTTCATGGAATTGCCAAGGCAGAGGGCGACCCAATATTACATCGTTCCACGGCTCCACCACAAGGCCGTTTCTGAGAAATCCCTTTTAGGGGCGAATAACGCCGCCCCCTTGGACCTGTATGGAGACGGAAGATAAGGATGAAGCAATGTTCCACGTGGAACATTTTCTAGAACCATGAGTTACGGAGACATATCAACCAAATTATCTCTGGTCCGCCAGCCGAGTCAATATCTCGGCAGTGAGATCAACCGTTGCCGGAAAGATGCAAACCGCGCGGCCCTTCGTTGGCTCCTTGCCTTCCCGGACCTGTACCAGGTCGGCATGTCGTATCAGGGATTACAAGTCCTTTACCACGTGCTGAATGGACACGCCGATATCAGTGCGGAGCGGGTTTTCGCGCCGGACCTCGACATGGAAACCCTTCTAAGGGAGGAAAATGAACCCCTTCGGTCGTTGGAGACCCGTACCCCGATCGGCGATTTTGCAATCATCGGGTTTAGCCTCCTCTATGAGCTCAGCTTTACCAACGTGCTGGCCATGCTGGACCTGGGGGGAATACCGTTTTCCGCGGCAGACCGGGAGGACACACACCCGTTGGTCATCGGCGGCGGGCCCTGTACCTTCAATCCCGAGCCTATCGCGGAGTTGTTTGACGCCGTCGTGATCGGCGATGGAGAAGAGGTGGTCCTGCAACTGGCGCATGCCTGGTTTGCCTGGCGGCAAAACGGCGACTCCCGCACCGACCTGCTGGCCAAGTGGGCGGAATTGCCCGGTGTGTACGTTCCGTCGTTCTTCCGTCCCGACTGGGACGCACGGGGCAATCAAGTGCTCGTTCCCCAAGTAGACGGCTATTCCCGAATCCGGAAGGCCGTCGTCACCGACATCGACGCAGCACCGCTTCCCGACCGACCCATCGTTGCCTTTGGAAACCCCATCCACGATCGATTAAGCCTGGAAGTCTGCCGGGGGTGTACCCGAGGCTGTCGCTTCTGTCAGGCCGGGATGATTTACCGCCCTGTGCGGGAACGTCACCCGAAGCGCCTTCTCTCCGGCGCGATGGAAGCCCTGTCCCGGACCGGATATGAGGAATTGTCTCTTCTTTCTCTGAGCACGGGTGATTATGAGTCTCTGCCTTGGCTGATGGAGCAACTCATGAACCGTTGCGAACCGGAGAAGGTGGCGGTTTCCCTTCCCTCTCTTCGGGTGGGCAGTCTCAGCAGGACGCTCATGGACCAAATTAAACGGGTGCGAAAAACCGGCTTCACCATTGCCCCGGAAGCCGGGACCCAGCGGTTACGGGACGCGATCAACAAGAACATCGACGAACCCGCCCTCTTTGCATCCGTGGAACAGGCGATGGCATTGGGCTGGCAAGGGGTCAAGCTCTATTTCATGATCGGTTTGCCCACGGAAACAGACCCAGACATTGATGCGATTATCGATCTGGCCGGCCGGCTCTCCCGCATCCGCGCCCCGAAAGGATGGAAAGGCGTGACGATCAGCGTATCTACCTTCGTCCCAAAGGCGCACACACCCTTTCAATGGTGCGAGCAGATCTCTCTGGAAGAAAGCCGTCAGAAGATCGCCCGGCTCAAAACCGCCATGCGGAAACGCCGTATTCGATTCAAGTGGCAGAATCCCGAAATGAGTTTGCTGGAGGGCATTTGGGCCCGGGGAGACCGAAAATTGACTCCTCTGTTGCTTCGTGCGTACGAACGGAATTGCCGCTTTGACGGGTGGAGTGATCGTTTCGATCTGTCCAGGTGGAAAAAAGCCATGGCGGACGTCGGCGTGGACGTCGAGGCGTGTCTGGGCGCTCGCGGAATGAACGACCCATTGCCTTGGGATCACATCGATTCGGGGGTTTCCAAGCAATTTCTGCAGAACGAATGGGGGAAGGCCCTTTCCCTGAGCTTGACCCCCGATTGTCGGCACGACGATGTCTGTCACCGATGCGGGGTATGTGATTTTAAAACCATCCGTCCAGTGATCCACCGACATGTGGAGGAGGATGACACCCAGGTCTCGGCTCAGGATGTATGCCGCTTCTCAGGCTACGTAAAACGCGTCCTGTTCTATCAAAAAGTCGGGCCGGCACGGTTTTTCGGTCATCTCGAACTGGCGAGGATCTTCGAGAGGGCGTTCCGCCGGGCCCGGATTCCGGTACGATATTCTCAGGGTTTTCACCCGTCGCCCAAACTATCTTTTGACACGGCACTGCCAGTAGGTATGGAAAGCAAAGAGGAACGTCTTTCTGTAGAGGTGCCGCCGGCATTCACCGATCGGCAAGTGACGGATCGCCTCAATGAATCCTTGCCCCCGGGCCTCCGGATTACCGAGTGTCTACCCGCCGAATCCGCGGTCTCGACGGGCCGGGCGCCCCTTGAATGGTATGTGGTCACCTTGAGAGACGGTCGGTTTCGCACGGACCTTTTGAAGAGCTTTGAAAACTGCGGTACCTGGATCAGGAAAAAAGTGAATCGGAAGGGCAGGGTCTCCCGGGTAGACCTGAAACAGCTGGTGAGCCGGGTGGTATTGTCTTCGCCGCAACAATGCGAATTAACCCTGGATGGATCGTACACCCCGCGGCTACGGGTGCCGCACATTCTGCAAGAAATCTTCAATCTATCGGAGACCACGGTGAAGCTTGCCAGGATTGAAAAGCAAGCCGTCCGCGACGGGATATGATCTCTTTTTTTGCCTAATGGATGGTGGTGTTGTTGTCGGCCTTGACCTTCATCAATTCCAACGTGCCCCGCAAATTGTGTCTCAATTCCTCCGCGGTTTCCCGTAATTGCCTCAGGTTGTGTCCGAATGCTTCGAAGGCTTCTTGGATTTGGTTTAAATCGACTTTTACCTTAGCCAGAACTTTCTTCCGCTCCAAAAACTCTCGATAGGCCACCAGAATTTTCTGATCGATCGAGGGCATCTTTCCGATCTTCATTTCCAGGACGTATCGGCTGTCTCCATCGTTGTTCATGAATTCACACCGGGTCACCGTTCCCGGGATGACCAGGTGGGTGGCCAATACCCCGTCGGGCAGCTTGACCTTCAGATCCACCTTTGCCCCCGGGTCCCTTGGGGTGGCTGTCTGGATGACGGCCGTATGTTCTGTCAGTTCGATTACCTGATTCATGCCTGATCACCAACCCCCTTCTATTTTCGTTACCTTCCATGGGGATCGCGCCTCGCCGAGCCGTCATCGCCCATTTCGGATGATACAACCGTTACATAGCAACCAAAGTGCCAAGAACGTTGTTGGTACAAACAACCTGTAATATTAATATGTTATCGCCTGATTCCCGGAAAGAAGTTCGTTTTTCGAATTCGAAAACACGAAAAAATTACTCTTTTGTTCCAACAAATGCCATACATCGTAGGTAATGCCTTTACCCCGACAGAACGGTACATGTTCACGGCAGCGCTTCCTTCCATGGACCCCGCGTTTGTGCCTGATATTTTGGAAGGCGAGAAAAAGAGGCAGAACAAAAAGGATTTCGTGCGGGCTCTCTGTCTCGGAATTGTATCCGTCATCGCGGAGAGTTTACCGGCAGCCTCCTAGATCCGGTCACATCGCAAATCGGCGATCCGGGCGAGCGAATCTTCATCCAGTTCATTGACCACCTGTTTCAGGGCGTGTTTTTTTCCGCAGTCCTTGCAGACAAAGACAACGGCCCGTCATTCTCGGCGGAAATAGAGCGCACTTTTACACGCTTTACATTGCAGCGTCGATTTCAACGGATCATCCTACTTTCCGATACAGAACTGTTCAAAAATCTTGTCCAGAACCCGATCCCCCGTTGTGACACCGATGACGTCACCGAGACAATTGGTTGTTTCCTGAAGGTCTACCGCTACCAGCTCGGGAGACCGCCCCTGTTCCAGAGCTTCTCGCGTGAAATGGGCGGCCTCCAAGGCTCGTTGAAGCAGTTCTTTTTGTCGTAGATTGGGGACAATGCCGGGCACTTCAACCGGTCCGGTCCTGCCGGTAACCTGCCTCAAGACCGCCTCCTTTAGTGCGTCCATTCCTTCGCCGAGGAGGGCGGAAGTGGTCACCCGGTCACGAGCCGGAAAGCGGTCCGGCAACTCGGGTACCGGTGGGGATTCGACGAGATCGGACTTGTTGACCACGAGGATCACGTCTCGGTCATGGATATCTGCGTAGATGGCCTCATCCTCAGCGGTAACGGGACTGCTCCCGTCGACTACAAACAAGACGATGTCCGCTTCATCCAGCTGCCGGCGGGTCAGCCGAATTCCCACGGCTTCCAGGTCATCTTCCGTGTCACGAAGCCCGGCAGTATCGATCAACCGGAAAGGTACCCCCCCCATATTCACGGTTTCCTCGATAAAATCGCGCGTAGTCCCCGGAAACCGGGTCACGATGGCCCGTTCCTTTTGAAGCAGACAATTCATCAGGCTCGATTTTCCCACGTTCGGTTTCCCGATAATAACGGCGGATACCCCCTCTCTGTAAACATGCCCGTCCTCGTAAGCAGTGAGCAACCGTTGGAGCGGTTCGATCACTCCGGTTACCAATTGGTGGCCCAGGTCGTCGGCCTGGTAGATCTCCTCTATGTCCTCGGGGAAATCGACACCTACTTCGATCTTCACCAGAAGTTGCTCGGCCTCGTGATGCATCGATTCGACGCGGCGACGTAGCTCCCCTTGAAGTTGTCGTGCGGCCAACGCATGGGCCGGGGTCGTTTGGGCGGAAATCAACTCAGCCACGGCCTCCGCCTGTGTCAGATCGATTCGACCGTTTAGAAAGGCCCGTTTGGTAAACTCACCGGGTTGGGCCAACCGGATGTCTTTCAGACCACACAGGTGTTCCAGGATTTTATTCAAACCACAGCGACTCCCGTGCGCCTGGATCTCTACCACGTCCTCCCGCGTATAGGAACGGGGTGCCCGCATGAGCGTGTAGAGCACCTCATCGAGGACGGTTTCGGTTTGCGGATCCACAATGAATCCGTGATAGAGTTTATTGGAAATCAACCGATCCGGCTGTCTCTGCGGGTGGAGTAACCGGCGTAAGGCGGACTCGGCGGAAGGCCCGGAGATCTTTATGACCCCGATGCCCCCCGCGCCGGCAGGAGTGGCGATCGCGGCGATGGTGTCGACTTGGAGCTTTCCCATAAATAGATTCTACCGGTCGGGGGCCCATTTCTCAAGTTTCGTCCGCGGAAATGGAGCAGAAGAAAGGCCGTGCCGGGGAGCTCCTCCTCGTGACGGGTTCTCGGTGGATAACGACCAGGGCTTGGCGTCTTTATTTGTGGCTGTCGGCGTCCTGGGGTTGCCCAGGTTTTTTGTAGGGATAGATGACGACCTTCCGAAATGAACCGCTTCCCTTGCTTTGCGTACGAAGTTTCGGGTCTTTCTTCAGCGTTAGATGGACAATCCGCCGATCATAGGCGTTCATCGGTTTGATCGTGGCCGGCTTGCCGGACTGCTTTACTTTGTTGCCGAGACGAACCGCCAGGCGGCTCAACGAGTCTTTTCTTCTGTTTCGGTACCCCTCGACGTCTACGGTCACTCGGATCCGTGTATCCTCCTGCTTCTGGACGATCCGCTGGACGATGTACTGAAGGGCGTCCAACGTTTTTCCGTGTTTTCCGATGAGCAGTGCCGCATTGTCCCCGTTGACCTCCAGGGTGATTTCCTCGGGATTTGCCCTCGCCGTGACCGTGGTGCCCTCTGCGATGTAAGAAAGAATCGTTTCCAGGACCTCTTTTGCCGCTGCAGCCACCTTCGGTTCGGATTCACCGGCAGGCTCCGGCGGCGCAGGGGATGGCGCACTCGACTCGGGCACGGCGACCCGGATCTTGGCCTTCTTTACGCCGACGAGGCCAAATATACCGGTGGAACCATAGGATATGACCTCGGTTTCCATCTGATCTTCACTCAGTCCCAATTCTTCACAGGCCTTGGCCTGTGCTTCTTCCGTGGTCTTTCCTTCAAACTCATACTTAGGCGCCATAGCATGCCTCCGTTCTTACGCAGTTTTCTTCGTGATGTAGTATTGCTGGGCCATCGAGAGAATATTGTTCACCAGCCAGTACAAGACGAGTCCGGAAGGGAAATTAATAAAAATAAAGGTGAAGAAAACGGGCATAAACATCATCATTTTGGCCTGTGTGGGGTCCCCGGGGGGAGGAGACATCTTCTGCTGCAGGAACATGGATGCCCCCATGATAATCGTCAGTACCGGTATACCGTAGGGGGGAGCCATCAAGGGGATATCCACATTGAACCTGAACAATCGGTCCGGGGCGGACAAGTCATTGATCCACAGTAGAAATGGTGCATGTCTTAGTTCAATGGCCTGGTACAGCATCTTGTAGAAGGCGAAAAAGACCGGTATCTGTAGGACCATCGGCAGACAGCCGCCAAGAGGGTTCACCTTGTAGATTTTATACAGGTTCATCAGTTCCTGGTTCATCATCCGCTTATCGTCTTTGTACTTGGCCCGAATTTCCGCCATCTTGGGCTGCAGTCGCTTCATTTGGCTCATGGATTTGTAACTGCGATTGCTCAACGGCCAGAAAATCAGCTTGACCACCAGCGTGATAAGGATGATGGCAACCCCATAGTTGGGGATATAGCGGTAGATGAATTTCATGGCGTGGAGAAGCGGTTTGGCGATGATGTCAAAAAAGCCGAAATCGACGATCCGGGCTAGTTCCGGGCTCGTTTGTTTCAAGGTATCCAGGTTTTTCGGACCGAAATATAGCGTGTAATCCAAGGTTCGTTCCGTCCGGGGGGGTAGCGGTCCCGAAGGATCGACAAAGCTGGTGGTAAGGATATCGGTACCGGAAAGGTGAAGGTGGAGGCCCCCATCGGCCGTATTCTCCGGAACGATTGCCGAAACAAAGTACTGATCCTCACTGGCGACCCATTGTATGGTCCCCGTATAGGGGGACTCTTCCTCGATGTCGTCGACGTCGATCTCTCGCAACTCTCCGTTGATCAGCGCCGCCGGCCCGGTGAAGACATAGCGGGAGCTGTCCGTTTCGTTCCGAAAGGTCTTCAAAGAAACGGCCAGTTTGTCTTCCACATAGCCTTCGGTGTGATTTCCCACCTTGACCTCCAAGGCGATGTCGTACGTGCCCGGATTAAACCGATAGGTCTTCTGGATGGAAATGCCTTCCGGTGCATTTTGAATAAACGTCAGGCTCTTTTCCGTCGTTGAGACATCCAGGGTGGTTTCCGGGAAGGCGGTTTGAAAACCCGGGACCCGTGGAGTCGGTGCTTGTCCTTGTCGAAAAAAATGGACCACCGGCGTACAGCCTGCCTGGGTCGGTAGCCGGACCAGCTCTTTTCGGGCCGCATCCCGCCCCAATTCCTCTTTGTAATCCTTTAGGCTGAAACTGGTGAAACATCCACTTCCTTCGGACAACTCGGCCACATAAAGATCCGTTTCTACGGTAATGGTCCGGTCCGGAACAGGTCTTTCCACCGTATCCGGTTCGACCAGAGACGGAGTTTCCCTCAGGGGCTGCATCCGGGTTTCTTCGGCCGCATCCGGCGTGACTGTCGCTTCTTGGCTAAGCGGCTTGGTCTGTTGCTGTTGTGTTGGGGTGCCGAAAATGGACTGAAAAACAAAAAAGACAACAAACGACAATACAATGGCCAATAACATCCTTATTTCCATGGACATGAATCACATTCCCCGCTCGAACTTCGTCCCAAAGGCCACACGAGGGCTTTTGCGGAACATACATTTCTTGAGTGTTGCATACGATGTCGAAGGTAAGTCCGGACAGTCGACGCTCACACGGCATTCCACTTTCGCCGGCAAAGCGCCATTTGAGCACCATGCCCTGCCGCGTCTCTACGGGCGGGCATTAGGGAACCGGATCAATACCGCCGGGACAAAAGGGATGGCATCGTAAAAGTCTCTTGGCCGCCAAGAACGTACCCTTCCAAGCACCGTGTCGGGAAATGGCTTCCCGGGCGTACTGAGAGCATGTAGGATAAAAGCGACAGGCCGGGGTGAAGATTGGTGAAAAGATATATTGATAGATCCTGATAAATATCAACAGCAACGTCTTCATTCCGAGAAATCCAGCGAGATCTTACGCAACAAACTTTCCAGCGTTTGGTTCACTTGCCATGACGGCAAATCGGCCGCCCCCTTTTTGGCGATGATGTTCAAGTCTAAGGTGCCCGGCAGCTTGTCCCTATTCAAACGGAAGTACTCACGGACCAGACGTTTGATTCGATTTCTTTTAACCGCTTTGCCGACCTTCTTACTCACCGTGATTCCCAACCGAGACCTCTCACACCGGTTACCCGCGTAGATGACAAGAAAATGATTGGCATGAATCCGCTTTCCGTCTTTGGCCAATCTGAGAAAGTGAGAGCGATTGAGGAGTCTGTCTTCCTTGCGAAAGGAAAAGCGGCTCAAACCGTAACGTGCCTTTCTAAACGGATAAACGTTTTCTTCCCTTCGCCCGGCGCCGACGAATGATCCTTCTCCCTTCCTTGGTTGACATCCGCTTTCGAAAACCGTGAGTCCTGGCCCTCTTGATTCTACTTGGTTGATATGTTCGCTTCATAATTCGTGAATCCTTTTACCTATTCGGCACCAAATTTCTATAAGCTTGCAAATTAACCACAAGTTTTCGCCTTTGTCAAGGCATTCCGCCGTTCCGGAAGCTCACCGCCTTGTTAGGGCTTCCGCCCGCTCACGGAATATGGCTTCTTTCCGATCATTTCCCAACGCCCGATAACAGGAAGCCATGTGGCGGAGCGCCTGGGGGGATTGCTCGAACGGATGCAAGCACTCGAGCGCCTCCTCGAATCGGCCCAGGCTCATGTAAGTTGTACCGAGACAGACGTTCAAGCCCTCACTATGGGGAAAATGGCGGAGACCCCTGGAAAGGATTTCCAGGGCCTCGGGGATTTCCCCGTCCCGCTGTTTCAGAATGCCCAACCCCAGGTAGGCCCGTTCCACCGGCGCATAGGAAAGGGCCCGCCGATAGAGTCTTTCCGCAATCTGTCGCCGACCGGTGATCTCTTCCACATGGGCATAGTCTCCGTGACTCAATGTCATCGCCAGTCGAGAGCAAAAATCGGCATGCATTTCAAAAAACTCGGGATCGTCCACCAGTTCCAAGGCGTCGACAAAGGCGGATAGATTGCCGTACAGGGCTTCTCGGATGGCCTGACCAAAGGCCAGGACGTCCTCTTGCGTTAAATCGGGATCCACTTCAAAGTGACAGATCCCTTCCATTCGTTGAAGCCAGATGTCATCGGTTTGACGGTTTCGAGCCAACAGATCCTCATAGAGTTTGGTACCCGGGTAGATCTCCAGGATGTAGGCGATGGCTGCAAACGGCTTTATCGTCTTGAGTAAGGCGATGGTTTCATCGATCGTCTTCCACGTTTCACCCGGAGCCCCGTATATGAAATAGGCCCGCGCCAGGATGCCGAAACGGTGGGTCAGAAAAAAAGCTCTTTTGACATGGTCCGTTTTCAAAGGCTTTCCGAGGACGGTTCGGATTCGCTGTGAGCCGCTCTCGATGCCGTAGCTGACCTGAATGCATCCGGCCTTGCGCATCCAGTACAAGACCTCTTCATTTACGCAATCCGCCCTGGAGATGGCGTACCAGGTAATTCGTAGGCCCCGGCCGATGATCTTTTTGCAAATCTCCACCACCCGTTTTTTGTCCAGGGTGAACGTGTCATCGGAGACGTAGAAAAACCGGACCCCCTTGCGGTAAAGGAGTTCCAATTCCTCCACGAAGTTATCGGGCGACCGGAAGCGCACCCTGCGGGCCCAAAAACGAGGGCTGCCACAGAAGGTACATTTCCCGGGGCACCCCCGGGACGATACCACGTGTTGGTAGGTGAAGTGCTTGGCGGGGATGGGAAGCGAATCGAGGTTCCGAACAAAGGGTGCCTCGGAGGTCTTGCAAATCCGGCCGTCCTTTTTGTAGGCGACGCCGGGGATGTCTTTGCCCGGCTCGATCTGCCCGGCCTCAATGGCCCTTGCCAGGTCAAGAAAAGAGCGTTCTCCTTCTCCGGTGACCACAAAATCGATTACAGGGAAATGGGTCAACAGGTGTTTCCAGAGAAAGGAAGCCCCTACGCCCCCAAATACTACCGTGGTTTTGGGATGGATCTGCTTGGCGATGCGGGCCAGTTCTACCCCTCCCCAACGGTTGGCGTTGAGGATCGAAAACGCCACGATGTGCGGCATTTCTTTCTGAAAGGTCTCGGCCACCTTGTCCGGGGTCTTGTGAATGCCGGACCAATTGAGGAGCGCCACGTCGAAACCGTTTTCCTTCAGTAGGGCGGCGACGTAATAGACGCCGATCGGCGGAACCAAGATGTCGTCCTCGTGGGTCTTGCTTCGGTCATACAGCGGATAGGGATAGATGAGCAGGATCTTCAGTGACATTGTTTTTCCGCCTTCCGTGCCGGCTCCTTGAAACATCTGCGGGCCGCTTGACAAGTCCACACGACCTCGCATAAGGTCTCGCCATGTCACACGATGTTCTCGTAGCACGACCAGTCCCCGAAGGTAAAGGATAGACGCAATGAAAATTCAAACCTTTCCATCCGCCGGCGCAGAGAAACGACTCGCGCGAATCGCCAAACGAAACCGCGAATTCCGGGCCAAGGATGTCCATGCCGTCCAGAAAATCCTGAACGAGGTGCGAAAGAAAGGGGATTCAGCGCTGATCGGTTACATCAATCGATTTGACGCCCCGGATCTCCCGGTGAATTCGATTCAGGTCACCAGGGCCGAGATGGAGGAGGCCCGCGACCAGGTGGACAAGGCCTTTCTGAGAACGCTTCGCAAAGCCGTGCAACAAATCGAGGCCTTTCACCGCCGACAGGTGCGCAATTCCTGGTTGACTACCGGGGAGGACGGAAGGCTGCTCGGGCAGCTTTTTCGACCGGTCGATGCAGCCGGGATCTACGTGCCCGGAGGAAGTGCCGGCCGAACCCCGTTGGTATCCTCTGTGCTCATGGGGTGTATTCCCGCCAAGATCGCCGGTGTGAAAGAGATTTGTCTCTGCACTCCGCCAACCCGGGAGGGGAGGGTCAACCCCTATCTGTTGGTGACGGCGAAAAAGCTGGGAATAGACACAATTTACAAGGCGGGCAGTGCCTGGGGCGTGGCGGCCATGGCATACGGGACGGAGACCGTAAGTCCGGTCGACGTCATCGTGGGTCCCGGGAACATCTATGTTACGCTGGCCAAAAAGCTCATTTCCGGCACGGTGGGCATTGACATGCTGGCGGGCCCCAGTGAGATACTGATTATTGCTGATGACACCGCCGAACCGAGTTTCGTGGCCGCCGACTTACTGTCTCAGGCGGAACACGATGCCTATTCCTCGGCCATCCTTCTCACCCCCTCCCGTGCGCTCGCCGAGGAGGTTTCCAATGCGTTGACAGAACAATGCGCCGCCCTGAGTCGACGAGAGGTGGCCGAAAGCTCGCTCAAGGCCTACGGTGCATTGATGGTGGTTCCAAGCCTCCGAGAGGCCTTTGATCTGGCCAACCGGATCGCTCCCGAACATCTGGAACTCCATGTTCGGGAGCCTGTGCAACACCTGGGGAACGTTCGAAACGCAGGCGCCGTGTTCCTCGGCCCGTACACTCCGGAACCGGTAGGCGACTACATTGCCGGGCCGAACCATGTATTGCCTACGGCGGGTACCGCCCGTTTTGCCTCCGCACTGTCGGTAGACAATTTCGTCAAAAAAACCAGTGTCTTGTATTATAGTCGCGATGCCTTTACCAAGGATTACAAGGACATCGTCCGGATGGCGGACATCGAGGGGCTGTCCGCCCACGGGGCGGCCATGAAGATCAGAAAAGGACGTTGATCGGGGTTTCCGTCTTCCCGGCTTGTGGGGGCGCAGGGGTGAAGAGACGTTTGCAAGATGCGCTATGCGCCGAGAATGGCAGTACCGGCTCCGGATCTCCTCCGGCGAAAGCGCTTATAGGCACGTTCACCACACCTGCGCTACAGACGTTGTTCTTGTCGCATTTCCTGAACGGCCTCGAGGCCGCAACGGGCTGCACCCAGGAGGGCGGCGCGGGGATTCAATATGACTCTGACCGGGATTTTGGCCACCAGATCCCGGAAGCGACCCTTGTCCGAGAAGGCCTTCAGAAAACCGCCCTTGCTGAGTTCCGGTAAGATCTGCGGCGCGATTCCCCCGCCCAGATAGATGCCCCCGGTGGTCAATCCGATGAGGGCCAGGTTTCCGGAGACCGATCCCAGAATAGACGCAAAGCGCGCCAAGGCTTCGACCGCCAGCAATGCCTTGTCCGCCAGCGCCGCTTGAGAGATCGCCTTGGCGGGATTCTCACTTTCCATTTGCCGGGCCAACCATTCCGGCTCCTCGTACGTCCCCGTGTCTTTGAGGTATGAATAGATGTTCACCAGTCCCGGCCCGGAAACGAGCCGTTCCACGCTCACATGGCCGAACCGCCGGTGAAGGTATTCCCAGAGACCGAGGTCATTGCGATGAACCGGGGCGAAATCCATGTGTCCCCCCTCGGAGGGCACACAACGTCGATTTTGGTCGGTACCCAACAGCAGTGCCATGCCCAATCCGGTTCCGGGTGCCACCAGTCCGACCCGGGCGCTTTTGGGGCTTGTCGGGTTCAGGGCGTACAGTTCTTCGGCACGGAGCACGTCAATGGCGTGAGCAGTTGCTGTGAGGTCATTGAGCAGAACCACACGGGGAAATCCGAAACGTGCCTGGATATCGTTTTCGGAAATCCGCCAGGGAAGGTTGGTGGCCCGGCATTTGCCGTCCGTCACCGGCCCGGCCACACCGAAACAGGCTGCAGCCGGCTCCACGCCCTGCTGCTGGAGAAATCCTTCGATCAAAGTTTCCAGGTCCGAGGCTTCCCGGCTTGCAAAAGAGGTTTCCACCTCTGTCTTGGGGCGGACCGGGTCTACGGAGAAGAGCCCCAAAACGGTCTTGGTCCCCCCTACATCCCCGGCCAGAACCAGGGGCATCCGGGATTCGGCATTCATCCGTCTTTACCGCCTTACCCCAGTGCGGTTGCACCTTTCCGCAAAAACCCGGGCGATGTTGGAAGTGTAGGTAATAATCTGCTTCATCAGATCCATCAGTTCCATATGGACTTCGTGGGTGGTGATCGATTCTTTGGTCTCGTACTGCAGGCGTTGCAAATGTCTTAACCTGTAGCGGCGTTCCAGGTCAAGATACTCTTCCTCTTGTTCCATGATCCGACAGGCCTTTTGCGGATTCGTTTCGCCAAACGCCTCGGCCAACAGTCTCAGATGACTGCACACCTTTTCATGATAGATGAGCAATTCCTCTTTGCCGTCTTCCGAAAAATCCGTATTGAGGGCTCGTTTTTTTTCGATCAACGGCACCATATTTCGGTGGATGATGTCGCCCACGTTTTCCATGTCTTTAACGATGGACATCATTTCATAGACCTCTGCCGTCTGGTCGGCCGACAGTTCCCCCCTGGCGATTTTCAGCAGATATTCGGACACCTCCTCCTCCAGAAAATCGAGTTTCTCTTCCCGCATGTGGATGCCTTCCATTAGAGAAAGCTGGGGGAAATAGGCGTCCCGGGTCGGTATTTCCCGAAGCAGCAAGTCCCGTTCCTCCTTGGATGTAGCCTCCTTGCGGATCAGTCGGGGATCCGACATGAAGGGGACAATAATGGCCCGCATCATGCGCCACAGGAGCCTGGCCATTCGAGAAATCTCCGCCCGTGCCAGACTGATTGCCACGCCCGGTGCGACCATGTGTCTCTCGTCCAGGTGTAAAAGTGCAGGTCTGATGTCTCTGTCCGCCGGCTTTTCCGGCAAGATCTTCACCACCAACTCGGCAAACAAGGTGGAAAAAGGAAGAAAGATCACGGCGAGCCCCACATTGAAAATGCTGTGCGCATTGGCGATTTGGCGGACCATGTCAAAATCGAATCGACTTGCCGTTTCCCGGACCAGAGCGGCAAAGCTGGGAATCCAAAAAATGAAGAGCAGTACCCCGAGAACCTTGAAGAGGATATGCAGAACCGCCACCCGTTTGGCCTGTCGGGACATGCCGGTTGCCGCCACCAAGGCGGTGATACAGGTCCCCACATTGGCTCCAAAGATCATCGGAATCCCCGCCTCCAAGGTCACCAAACCCTGTTGGGCAAGGACGATCAAAATACCGATGAAGGCACTGCTGCTCTGAAGAAGGGCGGTCAGAAGGGTCCCCATCAGCAGTCCGGCCAGGGGGTTTTCCAACCCTCGCATCATGTCGACCAGACCCGGATATCCTCGAAGGGGCTGCATGGTCTCGCTCATGAGCTTCATGCCGAGAAAGAGCATGCCGAACCCCAGAATGGCGTCGCCGGTGTTTCGGAGGTTTTCCCCTCGCCCAAACATCCGTAAACCGGCGCCCACCGCCACCAGGAGCAAGGCATAGTCGGTGAGTCGAAAGGCGATCAGCTGAGCGGTCACGGTGGTACCGATATCCGCGCCAAGAATCACCCCTGCAGAGCGAGCGAAGCCCATGAGCCCCGCTTCTACAAACCCTACCAGCATCACTGTCGTGGCACTGCTGGATTGCACCACCATGGTGACCAAGGCACCAAAGAAAAGGGCGATGATCCGATTTGTCGTCAAGGCCTTCAGGATGGAACGAAACGTGTTGCCGGCGGCAAGCTTCATCCCTTCGCTCATCTTTTCCATTCCGTAGAGGAAGAGCCCCAGTCCACCCAGGAGACCGATGATGATCAGGCCCCAGGAAATTTCCTCCAAAGGGATGGAGGTCTCCGTGGCCCAAAGGCGGGTGGGCAGTAACGGTGAGAGAATCGGGGAAGACCGGATAAGAATCTTACGCTGCCGACGATACAGGGCCATGCTCCTCTACAATCGTTGCCAAGCGACAACTGGCGGGAATTCGTCGCTGGTGTACAAAGCGGATAGATTTTTGTATGTGACCGATGCGTCTGACGGAGAACTCCATTTTCGCTCTGGTGGACCGCTTTCGATCCATTCTGGGTTCGGTTCGCCGAAACGTAAAAACCCGGCAAAGTGCATCGATCGATGCTTCTCGACACTCCGCTTCGCTATGAAATGGCCTCACCCCTCAGCGTGCCATCCATGGCGATTCTCCGATAGGCTCCCAATAATTCGGAGTAAGGGAACACCCGGATACCGGATGGCTTGAATTTTCGGCCATCGGCGGAAAAGGCAAAAGCGCCTGACGCTTTGTTCCTTGCGTTTGCACCGGGTGCAAAGCGCCAGATTTCTTTGGCAAACAATGATAGCGGGAATTTGATTTTCCCGCCACCCAAAAGGAACCGGGAGATGGCAAAAACGTATCGATCCGTTGCCGGTCGCGGCGAGAGGGCGAGGGACCCAGAAACGGGAAGCGGAGCACTCGGCCTACCATTCGCTTGAGAGCGTTCGTTCTACGTCCGCCCAGTTTTGCTGCAAGGCCCGAACTGCATCCATGCCCATGTCGAGGTGGGGTTGCATGTACTTGCAATAGACTTCTTCGTGCAGCTTTACGCCCTTGATGCCCTTTCTTTGTAAGGGCATGTCCGAGACCATCATAATGGCCCCGATGGGAACCTCAAACCGATAGGCCACCGAAAAAAGGGTGGCCAGTTCCATCTCAATGGCCAGCGTCCGTTGTTTTTTCAAGTAACCCACAAATTGCTCGTCGAACTCCCACAAACGCCTGTCGGTGGTATAGACGATGCCGCACCGGGGCGTTACGCCAGTCTTTTTTACCGCCCCGATGCAGTAGAGATTGATACAGGAGGCCGGTATTGCAGGATATTCCTGGGGCAAATAGTGACGGCTCGTACCTTCCCCCCGTATGGCGGCGCCCGGTACCACAAAGTCCCCGACCTGCAAGGTGTCGTCGATGCCCCCGCACATGCCCAGCATGATGACCGACTTGAGGTTGTCCAGATAGGCCAGACAATGAATCAGCAGGGCGGCCTGAGGGGAACCGATGCCGAAGTCGATCATGGTGCAGTTCATGTCCTTGGCGTGGACCACGCGGAACTTGCCCTTTGAACAGCTCGCTTTGGACCGTTCCTGAAAACCTTTCACGTATTCGATAAAATTGGTTAAGAGGATGTGATCGCAAAAGTCTTCTAGTTTGCTCTTGGTATACCGTTCAAGGGTTTGCCGCACATATTCGTGTTCTTTCAGCATGGAGAGACGGGTCCTTTCCGCCGCCAGAGGTCGGCAGGGAATTTGAAAAACCGGAACCAGGGTCAAGTTTTTCGTTGAAAGATTATGTGTCAATGATACAAAGACGTCATCCGGGCGAAATCGGTGCCGCGAAATGACCCGTTGTTTTGAGCGTACCGATTGCCGGTACCGTTTGTATGCAATTTCAGTGCCTTGCACGTATTAGGCAGATGATCGTTTAGCGAAAAACCGGAATGCGGTTATCTACAAAGTTCACGTCAGGGTTTTCGTCGGCCCACATTGGATACGAACCGGAGCATTTCGGATCACTGGGAACTGGAGATGTGCAGCGTCACGGAGACGCCCTTAGGAAACACCATGAACGGCCTACTGGTCCTCGAAGACGGAAGATACTTCCCGGGAAGGGTTTTCGCCGGCAAGGGGGAGACCTTGGGGGAAGTGGTGTTTAACACCAGCATGACAGGGTATCAGGAAATTTTGACCGACCCTTCCTATCGGGGTCAGATCGTCACCATGACCTACCCGTTGATTGGAAACTACGGTATCAACGACCGGGATGTGGAGTCGTCGAGAATCCAAGCGGAAGGATTTGTGGTTCGCGAATATGAGCCGGTTCCCAGTAATTGGGAGGCCAACGGAACCCTGGCGGATTACCTGAATCGACAAGGGATCATCGGCATCGAAGGTGTGGATACGCGGGCCCTGACGCGACACATCCGTCAGGTCGGTGCCATGAAGGGAATCATTTCTACAGAGAATGCGGACCCCGAGGCGTTGGCCGAAAAGGCGGCGGCTTCGCCGGGTCTGGTGGGACGAGACCTCATACGGGAGGTTACCTGTGAGCAGGCCTACGAGTGGCCGAGGCAACCGGATGCGGAACTCACTGTGGTGATCGTTGATTGTGGGATGAAATTCAACATGGCGCGGAGTATGGCCCAAAGGGGATTTGCGGTAACCGTGGTTCCGGCCGCCACCACGGCGGAGGAGATCACGGCCATGAATCCCGACGGTGTTCTGTTTTCCAACGGTCCGGGAGATCCGGAACCGCTGACCTATGTGGTGGAGACGATTCGAGGGTTGGTCCCCGCTTACCCGATTTTCGGAATCTGCCTGGGTCACCAGTTGTTGGGGCTCGCCCTCGGCGGTAAGACATACAAATTGAAGTTCGGACATCACGGATCGAATCATCCGGTGAAGAATCTGTCCACCGGCAAGGTGGAGATCACCGCCCAGAACCACGGATTTTGCGTGGACATGGCATCCATCACCGATCCGGATGTGCAGATTACCCACATCAATCTGAATGATGACACGGTGGAGGGGTTGAAACATCGAAAATTGCCCATTTTTTCCGTGCAGTACCATCCGGAGGCCTTCCCAGGACCCCACGATGCCAACTACCTGTTCGACGAATTCGTAAACGCCATGAAGATAAGACAAGCGAATAGATCCCCTTCCTAAACAACAAGATGTCAAGATACGGTTCTTTCATACGAAGAGGGTTATCTATTTGCGTTTCAAGCGGTGGACGCTGGAGGCGCACCCGGAGAGGACAACACCCAAATACGGACTGCACCGGCGAGAGCGTGTCCGTTTTTTCAATGGTAAAGAGAGGGCCCCGTGATTCTGGTCATTGACTTCGGCTCCCAATACAACCAACTGATCGCTCGGCGAATAAGAGAACATCGGGTCTATTGCCAGATCGAGCCCCCTTGGATCCAGATCGACGATATCCGGGCAATGGCCCCGGAAGGCATTATCCTTTCTGGCGGGCCGGCCAGTATTTACGAAAATGGCAGCCCCAAGGTGGATGAGGCGATATTCGACTTGGGCATTCCCGTGCTAGGGATCTGTTACGGCCTTCACTACATGGCCAATGCCCTTGGGGGGGAAGTCCGGCAGGCGGAAAAGCGGGAGTACGGCTTGGCGCAACTGGACATCGAACACGCCACGGGGATCTTCAAGGGGATGCAGAGTCCCACCCGCTGCTGGATGAGTCACGGCGACATCATCGAGGCGCTGCCGAAAGGATTTCGGTCCATCGGTTCGACCGCCAACACTCGTATGGCGGCCATAGAAAATGCAACACAAGGATTTTACGGCCTCCAATTCCACCCGGAAGTCTCCCACACCGCGAAGGGGAAAAAGATGTTGAGCAACTTCTTGTTCGAGGTGTGTGGATGCAAACGAACCTGGACCATGAAGTCCTTTGTGAAGCATGCGGTGGAGGAGATACGCTCGGAGGTCGGCGATCGACGGGTTATCCTGGGCTTGAGCGGCGGTGTGGACTCTTCGGTGACTGCCCTGGTTCTCCATGAGGCCATCGGCAAGAATCTCATATGCATCTTTGTGGATAACGGTCTGCTGCGGAAGGGCGAAGCGGGGGAAGTCCAATCGGTCTTCCGGGAGCACTTCAAGCTCAACCTCAGGTTTGTGCGTGCCCGGAGACGATTCCTGACAAACCTGAAAGGCGTCGAGGATCCCGAAAAAAAGCGCAAGATCATCGGCCGCACATTTATTGAGGCGTTCGAAGAGGAAGCCGCCAAACTCAAAGACGTCGGCTTTCTGGGACAAGGAACCCTTTATCCGGACATCATCGAATCGCAATCCGCTTTCGGGGGGCCGAGTGTGGTCATCAAGTCCCACCACAACGTGGGAGGACTGCCCAAAAAGATGAGACTGAAACTCATCGAACCGCTCAAGCATCTATTCAAGGACGAAGTCCGTCGTTTGGGAAAGGAACTCGGCCTGCCCGAGGATTTGATCTGGCGGCACCCTTTCCCCGGCCCGGGCCTGGCCATCCGGATTATCGGCAAGGTGACCCAGGCCCGGCTGTCTGTGTTACGCAAGGCAGACGGGATTCTCCTTGAGGAGATCCGGGCGGCGGGGCTGTACGAAAAGCTGTGGCAGTCCTTTGCCGTTTTGCTTCCCTTAAAGAGTGTGGGCATCATGGGCGATCAGCGCACCTATGAAGATATTGTCGCCATTCGGGCCGTCACCAGCAAAGATGCCATGACCGCGGATTGGGCCCGGCTGCCCCACGCTGTCCTGGGGAAAATTTCCAACCGCATGATCAACGAGGTGAGAGGCGTCAATCGGGTGGTGTACGACATCAGTTCCAAACCCCCTAGCACGATTGAGTGGGAATAGTGCCGAAACGAACCGACATATCCAAAATCATGATCATCGGCTCGGGACCGATCATCATCAGTCAGGCCTGTGAATTCGACTATTCGGGAACCCAGGCATGCAAGGCCCTCAAGGAAGAGGGCTATGAAATCATTCTGGTGAACAGCAATCCCGCCACCATCATGACGGATCCCGAGATGGCCGACCACACCTATATCGAGCCCATTACCCCGGAGATCGTGGCCAAGATCATCGAAAAGGAACGGCCCCACGCCTTTCTGCCAACTCTCGGCGGCCAAACCGGCCTCAACACGGCCATCGAAGTGGCCCGGATGGGTGTGCTCGACCGGTACGGTGTGGAGATGATCGGTGCTTCCGAAGAGGTGATCAAGAAGGCGGAAGAAAGAGATCTGTTCCGGGACGCCATGAGACGGATCCGCTTGCGGGTCCCGGAAAGCGGAATCGCCCGCAGTATGGACGATGCCCGGCGGATCGCCCGCGAGATCGGTTACCCCATCATCGTTCGCCCCAGTTTCACCTTGGGAGGTACTGGCGGGGG